>Ga0114922_10001172_pt1 | contig 25085 bp, 19 predicted proteins | sample AartaG_FD_100975 | JGI IMG/M metagenome (GOLD analysis project Ga0114922, IMG submission 100975) | Deep subsurface microbial communities from Aarhus Bay to uncover new lineages of life (NeLLi) - Aarhus_00045 metaG | ecosystem: Environmental > Aquatic > Marine > Oceanic > Sediment | place... | reverse complement strand
CTTTTCATCAATATCCACTACATGCATTTTCTTTACCCTTTTAAAATTTTTTGATCTATTATTTATCAGATAATTATTCCTTCATTCTTGATTGCTTCAGCTTTTTCTAATATTTCTTCCCAGCTATATTTATCTCTGATCATTTTATAAAACTCTTTAACTATTTTTCCAAGCCTCTCAGATGGATTAATATTGCAATATTCCGACAGAGCTTTATTAATGCCTTGTTCTGATAATAATTTTTGGACCTTGCTGGCAGAGGGATCATTATTGTTTTCATAGAAAAATGCTGAAGATATTCCTATGCAGAGATAAACAGGTTGAATGCCATGCTTTAAACAGAGTTTTGCCGGTCCTACCAATCTGTCATTCTCAGAAAGCTTCCTTGCAGGATCACTGCCGAGTCTTTCAACTGTGATTCCCAGTTTTTTATTACTAAACCTGTATGTAATATTCTCAGAATAATCCAAAATCTCTACCAATGAAGAATTGCTATCCAGAGATAGTGCCATTGAAGATTCGATCATGGCATGGTATGTAATTAACTTTATAGTTGGTATCTTCCAGGCTTCCCAGAGGTATTTTAGACCTTTTTGAAACCCCAGGTAAGATGCTGTAGCATGGGCCATATTATGGATGAAAAGTTTCTTCTTAATATAAAAATCAAATGGGTGGACAAGCTTCATATTAATAATTTCAGGCATTTCCCCTTTTATTGATTTTTTATCCAGTGGGAGCACACAGTACTCTTCTGCATTTATCCTTAATGGATTCCCTTCCTGCATTTCAGTAGTCATTATAGGTACATTTCTGGCTACACTGGTTTCCACAAATCCCACAGTTTTATCTAAATGACTAGCTTCAATTGCTTTTAATTCATTTCTTACAAGTTTCTCAAGATAATTATTAGCTTTTAACAAGTTCTCACATACAATGATATTCAAAGGCTTCATATTCTTTTTTTGCCACCTCAGCTTGAGACCTTCGGCAATAGGTTTAGCTATCATTGGTAAAATATTTACACCAACAGCTGTACTCATAACGTCAGAAGAAGCAATTTCCTCAGCAACTTGCCCGATATCTTTAGCATTTATTGCGCGTACATTTTCAACCAGGATTTCATAAGATCTATCATTTTCAACAATTTTTATCGGATAGCTGCGCTGTTTATTCAACTCATCAACTAATCCGGTATTTATATCTAAAAAAACGACTTCAAAACCTGACTGGGAAAATAACTGTCCCATAAATCCTCTACCTATACTGCCTGCACCGATCATTAGTGCTTTTTTCAATTGAATACTCCATTCTATTATTTTTAATTTTAATTATTAATTATAATGTTTTTTTATTATTTTTGAAGTTTTTTTATCTTTAATAATCAAAAAGATGAGAAAACAGGGAAAATACATGGAGTGAACCCTGATATAACCCCTAAAAGTTGGACACGTACTTAACTTAAAGTCTCCATCTTAGCATTAGAGTAAGGGTCGGCCTTTCCCGATATTAATATCTTATTATCTACCTTTTTTAGTATTTTCCCATGATACATGCTGCAGTACTAATAATTTTGGTCAGGGTGATGGATGAGATCTTTTATGTCACTTTCTCTTATAGAACTAAAGCTGCGGTGGTTGGTCTGGAAGATAATATTAGTCCCAGGAAATAACCACAATCTTTCTTGAGAACCCGCATATTATTGCATTAAGATAAACCGGGGTCTTATTATTTTAGTTAAACAATAAGTGGGCCCCGAAGGGGACTCGAACAATAATTATTTTATCTTTAGTTACTTTAAATATTTCCTGGTGTTCCTCTCAATTCTGCTATCCAACCTTGGTGATACGGGGTTCTGTCTCCAATTCGAAGACGATCTTTCAGATTTTTTGGCTCTTTTCTAAAAAACATGGTAATCAACTTCCTAGCATCATAGATTTTTAAAAATTTTTTCTAATTAAACAATTTTTAAATCATTATAAATATATTATTATATATATAATATATATATAATAATTATTTAATTAAAATTAATATTGACAATTAAATAATAATTATTTAAACTATAAAAACAATTGAATATTTAACTAATGTGTTTTAGTAATTAGATGCAGTGAAGTTTTTCCTAAATTTGGACGCTTGGGGGAAACAGAGCAAATAGCGTAACCGACTAGTTTAGTCGGTTTTTTATTTTAAGGGGAAATTATGATATGGCAGCATATTCCATATTACAAGGAACTAATAACTCTAATATTTGTGTCCTTGATAATAGTAATAGCAATATATAAATCCTCCAGATTAAAGAAATATTGGAGGATAAGACTTTTTATGGCCACAGGAAGCCTATTGTGGTTTATTTCTAAATTCCTTGAATTGGGATTTATTGACACGGAAATTAAACTATTCTGGATTAAGATTCAAATTACAAGTATTTTTATATTCTCTATAGCCCTATTTATTTTTTCCCTGCATTATTCAGGCCGGGAAAAATGGCTCAATAAACTAGGAATGATAATGCTGTGGGTAATCCCTGCAATATCAACTATCCTGCTTTACAATAGCAATCTTCACACCTTTATATTAAATGATATAAACATTAAGGTAATTGATTCATTTTTGGTCCTGGAAAGAGGATATGGACCATGGTATTGGATAATAATGTCATATACTTTGATCTTATTAATATTCAGCATTGTCTTTCTAAATATAATAAACAGGGGATCGAGTTATAAGTACCAATGGAAGGCATTAATATCAATACTGGTTTTAATACTTTGTCCGGTAATGATTGCTGTTTTATCATTATTTAATTACAGGCCCTACCCTTATCTTGATATAATTCTATTTACTATAGCCACAGGTTGTTTGATAGTATCGGTAACATTATCTCGGATCGAAGAGAGTGAGATCATCAATGTAAATAATTCCAGCATTATTGACAGTGTCGGTGATGGAGTAATCCTTTTAGATAAGAATAATAGTATTTTATATATGAATAAAGCTTTCCAGAATTATTTTGATATCAATCCCAATGGTGCAATAGGTAAAAATATAGAACTGGTTTTTCCAGGTTTGGATGCTAAACTAAAATCTTTCGATCATCAGGCCGCTGGCTACAAAGAACTAAAAACATTCAGTTTCTATGGAAGGATTTATGATCTAAATATTTTTAATCTTTTTGATTTAATTAAAAGATATGCAGGGAAAACTATTATTTTAAGAGATATTACAGAAAAAAAGGTTACAGAAAATATCCTCCGGGAAAGTGAAGAAAAATTCAGGCTATTATTCGAGAAGTCATCTGATGGAATTTTTAGTTATAATATGAGTAATGGCAAAATTGATTTTAATCCTGCCCTCTCTAAGATTATGAGTTATGGCAGTACCAGGGAAGTCAATGATAGCTATATAAAAGAAATTCTGGATATCGTAAATGAAAAGACCTCAAACGGAAAAAATTTCCTGCAAAAGCAGATCAATAGAGAAAACGGAAGTAAAATATGGATAGAAATATCTTTCAATAAGGATTTTGACCATAATAGAGACATTATATGTAATGGTATAGTAAGAGATATTACTTCAAAAAAAGTATTTGAAAATAAGATAAAATATCTTTCATTTCACGACAAATTAACCGGTCTTTACAATAGAGCATTTTTTGAAGCTGAGTTAAAAAGATTAAATATAAAAAGACAGTTGCCCCTGACTATAGTTACTGCAGATATTGATGGGCTCAAATTAATAAATGATGCCTTTGGCCATGAAAGTGGCGACAAATTAATCAAAAAAATAGCTGGTATTTTTAAATATTGCTTTAGAAGTGAGGATATAATTGCCAGATATGGCGGGGATGAGTTTGTAATACTGCTCCCTTCAACCCCTGTGAGCGAAGCAGTAAAGATAATTGATAGAATAAAGATAGCGTGTAAAAAAGAAGGTACCAAGATACTTCCTTTGAGCATATCTATCGGAGTTTCAAGCAAGACAGAAATATCTCAGGAAATAAATTCTGTTATGAAAGATGCTGATGATCAGATGTATAGAAATAAATTGATGAAAAAGCAAAGTCCGCAAAGCTCCCTTATATTTTCTCTTGAGAAAGCTCTTGAGGAGAGAAATTTCGAAACGGTAGAACATGTCAGGAGAATGAGGAATGGCATAATATCCTTAGGAAAAGAATTAAAGCTTCATGACAGCATGATAAATGATCTTAGATTATTGTCAACACTGCATGATATTGGAAAAATTGGTATTTCAGATAATATAATCTTAAAACCTGATAAATTGAGCCAGAAAGAATGGAGATTAATAAAGAAACATTCGGAAATAGGTTTTCGAATAGCTAAATCCTCGAACGAACTCTCAACAATAGCAAAACCTATACTACACCATCATGAGTGGTGGAATGGAAGAGGTTATCCGTCCAGGCTAAAAGGTGAAGAAATACCTATAAACTCCAGAATAGTATCAGTAGTCGATGCTTTTGATGCAATGACGAATAACCGTCCCTATAGGAAGGCTATATGCAGGGATAAAGCTATTATTGAATTAGAAAAATACTCCGGGGTCCAATTTGATCCATTCCTGGTTAAAAAATTCGTAAATATTTGTTGATAGGTAGAGGGTAGGAAAAACAAAAATACTGCAATTTTTCATTTAAAATCTAATAATATCCTGGTTTAATTATGGTAAAATCAGCTAATGGATCTCTATATTATTTCCTATGGGATCACAGGTTGATATCAAAGAATTAATTGGAAGGTATTTTAAAAAAAATGAGTAAAAAGAATTATCTTATTTTTGATTACGGAGCCAGCAATGGAAGAGCGGCTGTGGCAAGTTTTGATGGTTCCAGGTTTGAAATGGAAGTCACACACAGATTTGAAAACCGTCCAGTATTTGCAGGAGGGACCCTTTACTGGGATATACTGCAGCTCTTTTCCGAACTAAAAATCGGCATACAGTCTTCATCGAAAAAATATAGTGATATAATATCAATGGGGGTAGATGCCTGGGGATCTGATTTCGGACTTCTGGATAATAAGGGAAAATTGATCTCCAATCCAGTCAATTACCGTGATGAACAGAGTGGCAAGGATAGCGTAAGCTTGTTTGAAGTGATCTCCCAAAAAGAACTCTGGGATTTGACAGGAGCATGTTGTATTCCGATTTTTGATCTTTTTCAATTATACTCACTCAAAATAAATGATTCTATAGCTATAAAAAATGCTAGGACCTATCAACCAATTACCGATATTTTCAACTACTTTCTTACCGGAAAGACAGTTAATGAGTTTACCCGTTTTACCACCAGCATACTATACAACCAGAAAGCGGGAAAAATAGAGGATAGTATTTTTAAAAAATTGGATCTTCCCAGGGGAATTTTTCCAAAGATGGTCTTTCCCGGAGAAAAAATAGGTGATATTTCCAGAGAAGTCACAGAGGAGTTAGGAATAGAGACATTTCCAGTAATTGCTCCGTCGACACATGATACTGCAGCTGCCGTGGCCGGAACACCTGTAATAGATAATAAGAAAAATTGGGCATTTATGAGTTTAGGCACATGGGCTTGTATGGGGTTGGAAAATTATAAAGTGCTTATAAGTGATGAGATCTTTGATGCTGGTTTTTTTAATGAAGCAGGAGTTGAGGATACTAATCTATTTGTAAAAAATATAAATGGACTCTGGGTAATTCAGCAATGCAGGGGAAGATGGGTGAAGGACAAGGAAATATCCTGGGATGAAATAGTAAGGCTTTCCAAAAAAGCAGGAGCCTTTACTTCGCTTATAGATGTGGAAGAATCTCAGTTCATACAACCTCAAACAGATATGCCTCAGATCATCAGGAACTATTGTAAAAAAACAGGTCAAAAAGAACCTGGGACCATCGGAGAGGTGGCCAGATGTGTTTATGAAAGCCTGGCCTTTAAATTTAAATTCTACCTAAGCCCTCTGGAAAGATTTACAGGGAAGGAATTAGAGCTTATCCACCTTGTAGGGGGAGGTACCCAGAATAGATTATTGTGCCAGTGGATATCCAATGCGATGGGATTACCGGTTATTGCCGGCCCAACGGAGACGACTTCTGTGGGAAACTTGCTGATGCAGCTAAAGGCTGACGGTGAAATAAAAAATATTACAGAAGGAAGAAAAATAATCAAGACTTCTTCGGAAGTCATAAAATATGAACCTTGTGATACTAAAATATGGAATGAAGAATATCAGAAATACCTTAAAATAATAAAAAGTTTGAAATAGAAAAATATAAATATAATTTCTAATATTGATTTTGGAGGGTAAGTAGTAAAAGCAAATTCAAAGATACTGATCGGCGGATCATAGAAGATAAATAAAAATGTTGGTGTGAGTATTGCCTATGCTAAAAAGCTAAATGAATTTGTCTTAAACGGAATTAATGAGCAGCAGGATATTGAAGTATTTTTCCTAACTACTTTTTTACCACTTTTCTCTCTTAAAAACATAATAACTTCTCCAAAACTCAAATATGGGTCCCAGAATAGCGGATGGCAGGATGAAGGGTCGTTTACCGGCGAAGCAAGTCCTGCTCACCTTAAAGGTTCAGGATGTAGCTATATTGAACTGGGACATGCAGAAAGAAGAAGTATGTTTATGGAAGACGACGGGATGATAAATAGAAAGTTAAAAGCAGTCCCAGGGAATGGCTTAATGCCGATTTTATGCATAGGCGAAAAATAAAAAAGTAAAGATATAAAAGATGTTTTTAAGTTTTTAACCAAACAGGAAAAAACAGGGCTGAAAGATGTTTGTTTTGATGATCTGGATAAAGTAATAATAAAAATAACTATAGATATTGTCAGCAATTGACCAGATCAAATACTTGCCTTTACTATTGCAGACAAAGAGTATTATCCATGCTAATGTGTGGTATCCAGGGAAGGTTCTTTATAATATAAATTATCCCGGACAAAAATATTTATTCTGCCAGAAATACTACGTGCGCAAGCTTATGGATGGAGGCGCCCCGCTGAAAGCGGGAAGGCAAAGCCTGAAGGGGTAAATTTCTATGAGTGTAAGCATAGAAATTTAGTATATTGCAAACTTGCAAATAATTGCATATAATAATATTTAATTTATGAATGGTGGCTACTTTTTTGAAGGTAAAGATGAAAATTGCGATAGGCTGCGATGAAATAGCAATCGAACTAAAACAATCTCTTATAGATATCCTCGAGGATAAGAAAATAGAGTATAAAGATTTTGGAACTGGTTCTGAAGAACCAGTAGATTATCCGGATATTGCTGCTTCAGTTGCAGGAGAAGTACAAAATGGAAGCTATGACCGGGGAATATTAGTTTGTGGTACCGGGATAGGTATGGCTCTTACTGCAAATAAATTTAGAGGCATCAGGGCAGCATGTTGTCATGATATGTATTCAACACAGAGATCAATCCTATCAAATGATTGCCAGATAATAACTATGGGGTCGATGATAGTGGGCAAAAGTCTGGCTCAGGAATTATTAAAGATCTGGCTGGATATTGAACGTACGGGTGGAACAGTTAAAAAAGTAAAAAAAATAGAAGCCCTGGAGAAATAACACAAACTTTTTAAGAGATTGAAAATAGTGATTAATTGTTTGGAGAGAAGTTTAGGATTATGGCTTATGACACAAAATTAATGGTAAAGGTTGCAAACCTTTATTATAAAGAAAATTTAAAACAAGAAAGTATTGCAAGAAGGCTGAAAGTCTCAAAATATCAGGTGAACAGGATCCTAAAGAAAGCATTAAATTCTGGAATGGTTCAGATCAATATTATTGATCCTGCAAAAAATATCTCCGATCTGGAAGATAGGCTTGAAAAGAAATTTAAGTTGAAGAGGGCGATAGTGGTTGAAAATTTTGGATTATCTGATACAGAACTAAAAGCAAAAATAGGACAGGCTGCTTCAAGATATCTTCTGGATATAATAAAGGAAGGAGATACAATAGGGGTGTCCTGGGGAACAACCATAAATGAAGTGATTAATTACCTGCCGACCAAAATAAACCGTTCTATTGAAGTAGTACAGATCACAGGTGGCAGCCATGAGCTCTCAATCGACTTGAATTGTCATGATATTACAAGGAGGTTTGCATCCAAATTTGGTGTGAAACCTCATCTTCTTTATGCACCATCTATTGTAGATACAAAAAAAATGCATGATATGCTGCTAGAGGAAACATCCATTAAAAAAACTTTTAAAAACTTTTCTAAATTGACTATTGCCATGGTAGGAATCGGTGCGATGTATCCCAGGGTGATCTCAACCCTTGTTAAGACTGGCCATATTAGTGGAATTGACCTGGAGTCTTTAAAGGCAAGCGGAGCCGTAGGGGATGTATACTCACATTTTTTTGATATAGACGGAAAAACCTGCGATAGTAAATTATCGGAGAGGATTATTGCTATGCCCGTAAAGGAACTTCTAAGGGTCCCTTACTCGATAGGAATAGCAGGAGGGGAATTAAAAGCTGAGGCTATTCTTGGAGCTATAAGGGGAAATTATATAAATATATTAATAACAGATAGTAATGCAGGAGAGAAGATCCTGGAGATTTCCTGATATATATCCGGTAATTCAAAAAAATAGTCTTTTTATATATTTTATGAACTTTAGTGAGATATTTTATCTATTTATCCAGTAAAAACTTTTAAGAAAACCATAAGTAATAGATAGTGTTTTTGTGCAATTTGATTAGTAAAACCGGTGCAATAATTTGCATACCAACTCCATATTTCATTTTAATCTTATTATAGTATTATATAATTTGTATATTTTATAATTGTCCCAGGAGTCATATGGCTAAGCTAACAAAAGAAAGCAAAATAAAAATGTTAATGGACCTTATAACCATAAGAAGGTTTGAGGAGCGTGCCATCCAGATGTATGCAGCAGGTGAGTTTGTGGGTTATCTTCACCCCTATGTCGGTATGGAGGCAATTGCAGCAGGTGCATGTGCCGCTATAGAAGAAAAAGATTATATAGTATCCACACACAGGGGCCACGGACATTGTATAGCCAAAGGTGCAGACATTAACAAGATGATGGCTGAACTACTGGGAAAAGCCACTGGATACTGCAAAGGCAGGGGAGGCTCTATGCATATTGCTGACACGGAGCTTAAAATGCTGGGTGCAAATGGTATCGTGGGAGGAGGAATACCTATTTCAATTGGTGCAGGGTTTGGTGCAAAAATGAGAGGGAAAGGTGAAGTTGTCCTTTGTTTCTTTGGAGATGGAGCATCAAATAATGGAGTATTCCATGAGGCACTAAATATGACAGCAATATTTAAACTTCCTGTGGTCTATATCTGTGAAAATAACCTATATGCTATATCCATGTGCTCTCTTGATTCAGTAGCCTGTGAAGATATTGGAAAAAGGGCCTGTGCCTATGATATACCCGGACATATTATCGAAGGAAGTGATCCGGTCGAAGTATATAATACTGTAAAAAAAGCAGTAAAACATGCTCGGGACGGAAAGGGTCCTTCACTGGTCGAGGCTAAAACATACCGGTTTTATGGTCACCATCCAAACGATCCTGCGGAATACAGGACCAAGGAAGAATCGGAATACTACAAAAAAGAAAAGGACCCGCTGATAAATTTCAAAAAAGCGATGATAAAAGAAAAGGTCATCACAAAAAAAGAAATTGAAAAGATGGAAAAAAATATAATAGAAGAAATTGAAAGTGCGGTAGATTTTGCTCATAAGAGTCCGGAACCCGAACTTGCAGTATTTTTAGAAGAAGTGAAGCGAATATAGATTTTATAAATACTTAAAGCTTATCTCAAGGAAGGAAGATCATGAGAGAAATAGAATATAGAGAAGCCATCAGGGAAGCCGTAATAGAAGAGATGGATAAGGATAAAAGTGTATTTTTAATTGGTGAAGATATCGGTGTATACGGCGGAGCCTTCAGGGCATATAAAGGGCTTCTGGAAAAATACGGTACGGAAAGAGTTATAAATACACCCATATCCGAAATAGGGATAATCGGGGCAGGAGTAGGAGCGGCCCTTACAGGGCAGAGACCGATAACAGAGCTAATGTCTATAGATTTTTCGACACTTGCAATGGACCAGATCGTAAACCAGGCAGCCAAGATCAGGTATATGACCGGAGACAGTTTAAATGTCCCAATGGTGATAAGAACCCAGGGAGGAGCAGGCAGGGGAGTCGCAGCACAGCATTCCCAGAGCCTTGAAGCCTGGTTTTATCATGTTCCCGGGTTAAAGGTTGTAATGCCTGCTACATCATATGATGTAAAAGGATTGCTTAAGACCGCCATAAGGGATGACAATCCGGTAATCTTTTTAGAGCATAAGATGATATATCTGCTCAAGGGAAAAGTCCCGGAAGAAGAATATACCATACCTTTTGGAGAAGCGGATATAAAAAGAGAGGGAAGCGATATTACATTGGTAGCTTATTCAAATATGCTTTTTAAATCATTGGAAGCTGCCAAAGAGCTTGAAAAAGAAGGTATTAGCTGTGAAGTTGTGGACCCCAGGACCTTGGTTCCTCTGGATATTGATACCATAATAGACTCAGTCAAGAAGACTGGACGCCTGGTTGTTGTAACGGAAGCATGCAAAAGAGGATCTGTAGCTTCTGATATATCGGCAAAGGTAAACGAAAAAGCTTTTGACTGGCTTGATGCACCTGTAAAAATAGTTGCAGGACTAAATACTCCCATACCGTATAATTCTACATTGGAACAAGCATCAATTCCGCATACAAAAGATATAGTTGCTGCAGTAAAAGATATTATATAGAGTGTTAACAGATTATTTGTATAAAAAAATTATAAATATATTAATTATTACTAACATTAACACGATAGAAAGGTAAAAAAATTTCAGAATATAAAAAATCAGCCATGCAGAGACTGTCTGAGACTTCTGATGTGGCGGAGCTCTGGTGGGATTCTTCACCTCTTATTTTCAATAAATGGATGGATTCAGTAATAGAAAAAGCAAAACCGGAAGATAAGGAAAAGCTTAAAGCTCAGCTAAAGGTATTATTTGATACAGAAAATCCTGGAGACTGTCTTTTTGACGGAGTTACTACAAATCCAAAGCTTACCAATATAGTACTTGGCTTGATGTCTGAAGAAATTAATCCGATAATAGATGAGATAATTGAAGGAAATAAAGCAAAGAGCGACTACCTCCTTGTCTGGAAGACTTATAAGAAAATAACAAAAAGAGGAGCTGCCCTCTATATGCCCTTATTCAAAAAATCAAAATACAAAAAAGGTTATGTTTCGGCACAGGTGGACCCAAGACTTGTAACTGATGTTAAAAAGATGCTTCATCAGGCCATGGAACTAAAGGAAGTCTCAGATAATATTATGGTAAAATGTCCTGGTTCCCATGAAGGTATTTACCTTACAGAGATACTTACTTCTCTTGGCGTACCTACAAATGAGACTCTGGTATTTCACATTCCCCAGGTAGTGGCTGTGGCCGAAGCAGTAAAGAAAGGTCTTGAAACCGGGAAACGCAATCTGGTGGACTATTCCCAGTGGAGATCAGTTATTTCTATCATGGTCGGCCGGTTCGAGGGAATGCCAGAATTTGAAGAAAGTGCAGCTTCTGTGGGAATTGAATTGACTGAAGAGCTTAAAAGATGGTCAGGTATTGCAATAGCTAAAAAAGCACATAAGATATTAAACGATCCATCAAATGGATATAACTCAAAACTTCTTCTGTGTTCTGCCAGGTCTGGACCCGGAGAAGGGAATGTCTACCATTTAGAGAAAGTAGCCGGAGGCAATATGGTATATACATTAAATCCTGAGATCATAGAAGATTTTATGTCTATTTGCGAAAATAAAGATATATATGCCCAGATGGATGATCCGGTACCAGAAGAGATAGTGTCCAGACTACTTAAAATACCTTACTTTGTACAGGGTTATGAAGTAGAAGGAATGAAAAGAAAAGATTTTATAGACCATCCTTCATTTATTATGACAAGGGAACAATTTTCTGGAAGTATGGCAGAGATAGAGGAATATATTAAAAAGAGGAAAGCTATTAAATAGCCAGACAGGCTCTTAGTCAAAATTATTTATTTTCTATTGGTCCTTTTAATTATGTTTGCATTTCATTTCCTTTTTTATAAAAGAAACAGTATAAAAACATAGAAAAGGACATCACTTATAAGGATTTAATTAACATAATAAACCAATTGATTCAAAATAAGTTTTTTCCTTGAAATAATCTTTTAAATTTAACACTGTTTTATGTTAATATATAAACTTGTAAATTACAGGGTTTTTAGAATTAGCTTATAGAATAAAAATATTTTCTAGGAGGACAACTGAAGTGATTAGGAATAGAAGAAAATTATTAATGTTAATACCGGTCATGTTTACTATTTTTACAATTATTCTATTGTTTCCCTCATTAGCTTTTGCTCAAGAGGAAGACGACGTAGAGGAAGAGAGCATTGAACCCGAGCCTGAAGCATTGATTTTCGATATAAATTACAGTGAAGTAAATGCAGACGGAACTGTCGGAGAACGGTTCGAATTTAAGGTAGATGTTACTCTGGATGCTCCTGAAGAGCAGTACTTTGAACTGGAAAAGGAAATCCCGCCAGGATGGTCCATAGTTGTCAATCCCGGCAGCCTGGCCTTAGATGTGCCGGCACTTATGCTAAAACCAGGTAAAAAAGATTCACTGACCATAATCTGCGTGCCAATAGTCGAGCAGGACCCGGGAGAATACATATTTAAATTAACCCTAAAATCAACGGAGGAAGGAAAATTATTGCAGGAAAGTGTAGAATTTAAAGCTCTTGTAAAAACTGTCGGTGCTTTAGATCTATCGACTTCTACTGGAAGACTCAACACAGAAGTAAGGCCGGATAGGGATAATATTTATACTTTGATCATTGAAAATACCGGGACTGCGCCTGTTGAGGATATAAGCATTAGCACTCAGCAGGAACCTGAAGGTTGGCTGATAGAGTTTGAGGAAAATATAGATATTCTCCAAACAGGTGAAAAAATGGAAATCGAAGCTAATATCATTCCTCCCAATAGGACAATTGCAGGAGATTATAATATAAGATTCTTAGTTAACAGCGATGAAGGTACTGACAATTTAAACCTCAGGATTGCAGTACAAACTCCTCTCATCTGGAAAATCTTAGGTATAGCACTAATTGCTTTTGTAATTGCTGGTATTGCTGTAGTCTTTGAAAGACTCGGTCGAAGATAACAGAAGTTTTTTATAAATTATTTACTAATAATATAATTTATTTTTAACTGAAGAAATTCTAATAACCCGCCAGGGCAGAATTCCATTCACTTCAGTGCGTGGGTATCTACTTGGTACCCGATAAGGCACTGCCATATTTTTTAAGGATTTTTTCTATGATCCAGGGATTCATTCCCGGGTTTTCCATTAGAAAGCCATGATTTCAAACAGATCCATGAAGTACCGTCATCCGTCCCGTTTAAACCAGACAAACCTTCATGCATAGCAGCAGATACTATAAAGTGTAAAGGTCTTGCTCGTATAATAAGATAAGTTTGAAATTCATCGCTGGCATTGTCTAATGGAAGTATAGATTTAAATACAAATTATCATCATCACTACAAGTTCGATTTGTCTATTATTAATTTCATATGATATACTGGTTTTCCAGGTAATACAAAGCTACAAGAAAGAGCCAGTTGAAACCCTTAAAAAGAAAAATTATCCAACAGATCAAGGAAGCACCAGACTTCTAGAATAGAAAACCGAAAATATGAAAAAAATTGGATTTGATAATGAAAAATATTTAAAAGAGCAAACTTCTGCAATTCTAGAGAGGGTTGAAAAATTCGAAAAAAAACTATATCTGGAATTTGGGGGAAAGCTTTGTTTTGATTATCATGCTGCAAGGGTATTACCAGGATATGATCCAAATGTTAAGATCAGGCTCCTGCAATCCCTTAAAGAAAAAGTCGATATAGTTCTTTGTATCTACGCCAGTGATATTGAAAGTGGACGAGTCAGGGGAGATTTTGGCATTACTTACGACATAGCCACCCTAAAACTTATAGATGATCTGAGAAAATGGGGGCTTGATATTTTAGCTGTTGTGATTACTAGATTCGAAGGGCAACCTTCTGCGAAGGTTTTTAAAAACAAACTTGAGATGCGGGGAGTTAAAGTTTATAAACATTATCCTATTAAGGATTACCCAACAGATATAGACTTGATCTGCAGTGAAGATGGTTTTGAAAAAAATGAATACATAGAATCACAAAAACAAATAGTTGTCGTTACTGCCCCCGGGCCTAATAGCGGGAAATTATCTACCTGTCTTTCACAATTATACCATGACCATAAAAATATGGTCAATTCTGGCTATGCTAAATTTGAGACATTTCCTATATGGAATCTTCCATTAAAACATCCAGTCAATATTGCTTATGAGGCAGCCACTGCAGACATACAGGACTTTAATTTGGTGGATCCTTTTCATCTTGCTAAGTATAATAAAACAGCAATAAATTATAACCGGGATGTTGAGAGTTTTCCCATACTTAAGATTATAATAAGTAAGATAGTTGCAGATGATAATAATCATCCACTGTATAATTCGCCTACAGATATGGGAGTGAATAGGGCTGGGTTTGGAATCATAGATGATAAAATAGTACAGGAAGCGGCAAAACAAGAGCTTATCCGACGTTTTTTCCGCTATAATACTGAATATATAATGGGAATTGAAAAAAAAGAGACTGTAGAGCGGGTAAGACTTTTAATGGAAGAGCTTAGAGTAAAAGCTAGTGATAGAATAGTAATTGCAGTCTCAAGAAAGAGTGCAGGGGAAGCTGAGGAATCTGGAAAAGGTAATGAAGGAATTTATTGCGGTGCTGCACTTGAATTAAATGATGGTCGTATAATCACAGGTAAAAATTCGAAACTCATGCATGCATCATCAAGCCTTATCCTCAACTCGGTAAAAGTGCTTGCAAACATTCCTGATGAGATATTACTGCTTTCTCCTCAGGTGATCAATCAAATATCCATGTTGAAAAAAGGCATCCTTAATGAGGAATCAGAGAGTATGGACCTTGAGGAAACATTGATAGCACTCTCAATAAGCGCAACAACAAGCCATACTGCTGAGCTTGCGATGAATAAACTTAACCAGATAAGGGGCTGCGAGATGCATATGACCCATATTCCTACGCCTGGTGATGAAGTAGGATTAAAAAGACTTGGCGTAAATCTCACAACTGATGGGAATTTCTCATCGCGTAGTTTATTTATAACATAATTTATTCAATTCTTTTAAAGATCGATATATATTATTAATAAGTCTTCAACTCCTTGAATTTAGCATTTTGGATAGGGGATATAAATGGCAGATCATTTACATGATGATCAATTAAAATAATCAAAAACAATTTTATTATTCAATAAAGTATATATATAATTATAGTTATTAATATAAATTATTATTTGTAAATATATATCTAATATTATATTATTATTATTAATTATTTTTAATTGCAAAAAATATTTAATAAGTAGTATTATATTATAGGATAAGAAAGTAATATGATTTCGAGAGAAAGTAACTTAAAAAAAGAATTTACCACAGAGATAGAAAAATTAAAAAATCTTATTGGAAATATTGAGCAGTCAAGTGAAAAACACGAACTTCTTGAAGAAGCTTTAAGTGAAAGTCAGGAAAAATATAAAGCCCTTATTGATGTAATTCCATTTGGAATAATGGAACTCGATAAAGATGGACTTATAATCAATACTAACAAGCAAGTCCTTAAGATATTTGATTGCAAGAGAAAAGATTTTATTGGTAAATATCTAAAAAATGTAGATGCACTTAAAAGTATAGAAATAAGAAATTATTTTGATTTTCTTGATAAGACTATTAGCGAGAAGAGACAATTTTCTACAGAGCTAGAATTACCGGAGAAATCAGGAGATAGTATCTGTATAGAATTAAACTACTATATTCATAAAAAAGATAATGATATAAAAAGTGTTTATATAATAATAAATAATATTACTGAGCGCAAAAAAATCGAAGATGAGATCAAATATCTAAGATTTCATGACCAGCTGACCGGACTTTTTAATAGATCATATCTTGATGAGGAAATAAATCGTCTTAATACTGAAAGACAACTTCCCCTCAGTATTATAATCGGTGATATAGATGGATTAAAGATAATCAATGATGCTTTTGGTGCTAATGAAGGAGATCGATTATTAAAAATAATTTCCGGTATATTAATAAAAGTATGCCGCAGGGAAGATATAATAGCACGATATGGCGATGATGAGTTCGCTGTTCTACTGCCGGGAACATCAAAAAAACTTGCTCTTGAGATAAAAAACAGAATTAAAGAAATGTGTGAAAAAGTGAGCAAAAAGGAGTTTCCATTTATATTATCTCTTGGTGTTTCAACAAAAGAAAATAGGGAGCAAGAATTTAATGAGGTAGTTATCTCTGCAAGGGATTCAATGTATAGGAATAAATTGATATCCGGTAAAAACACCCCGGGCGGTGTAGTATTTTCCCTGGTAGATTCATTATTGGAAAATGGATATGAGACAAAAGAGCATACTAAAAGAGTAGAAAAGATGGCGGCGGAACTCGGCAGGGCATTAAGATTAACAAAAAGCAAAATGGATGAACTATCAATGCTGGCCAGCCTGCATGATCTTGGGAAGGTAGCAATTCCCGACAATATATTAAAAGACAAGGGGAAGCTTTCCAGTGAAGACTGGGAAGTCATCAAAAGCTATCCAGAAATAGGCTACAATATTGCTAAGTCTTCATTTAAATTTGCTCATATAGCGGAATATATACTACATCACCATGAGAGATGGGATGGTCTGGGCTATCCTATGAAGCTAAAAGCTGAAGATATTCCATTACTTTCAAGAATAATGGCAATCGTAGATGCTTACGATGTGATGAGAAGCGGCAGGTTTTATAAAAAAACACTGACTAAAGACGATGCCATCAAAGAGCTTAGAAAGTGCAGCGGAAAACAATTTGACCCCAGATTGGTTGAGGAATTTATCAGTATAATAGGGGAGTAGCGTTTATAATAATTTCAGTATTCATGGCTTTTGATCCAATTTATATATATCAGGTTTTCTGTGTTTTAATAGTGGCAGCTCTTTTCTGATCCTTTCAATTTCTGTTAGATCAAGTTTAGCATTCAATAAGGCCTCCTCTTCACCGGCCTCAGCTATTATTGAGCCCCAGGGGTCGACTATTAGTGAATGGCCATAAGCTGCATAAGTACCACCTGTGTCTCTGGCAGGTGAGGCACATGCAAAATATACTTGATTATCAAGTGCTCTTGTTCTTGAAGTTATATGCCAATGAGCGGGACCTGTTATAGTATTAAAAGCTGCTGGTACAATTATTAGTTTTGCTCCCATCAAAGTCATTTTTCTGATCAATTCCGGAAATCTCATATCATAACAAATAGCTACGCCTATTGTACAAATATCTGTATTAAATACAGTTATGTCTTTTCCGGGAGTTATAAATCTTGATTCCTTAAAAGAGATACTATTTTTTATATTTATATCAAAAAGGTGTATTTTGCGATGAAGCGCGACTATCTTTCCATCCTTTCCGAATATTAAAGAAGTATTATAAATATTGTCTCCGTCCTTTTCCGGTATGGAACCACCTATAATATAAATATTCAATTCCTTTGCAATTCTGGAAAGCATACTGGCAGTTTCACCTTGTAAAGTCTCAGAAAATCTGGAAAAATAATTATAATCATATGGACAGTTAAACATTTCGGGAAGAACAATTATATCTGAGCCATTATCCAAAAAGGCTTTCCTGATCATTGAGTCAGCCTTTTGGAGGTTTGCGCGTTTGTCCGGAGAAATGTTCATCTGGCATATGGTTATATTTGCAATTTTAGAAGTATTTTTAGACATATTTAAATATTTATTATTTTTTTGAAATATGGATTTTTTGACCGCTTAAGAGTGATTTAAATATAACCAGGTCACTATTATCCTTGATGCTGCCAATATAGTTAACAGGTCCAGCGGCGCGGGGCCTGTCATCTGTACTTGCTGGAGTCAGGCCAAAAAAAATACAAAAAGTATTCCCCGGGGGCCAGTATGCAAGAGAACCTTCATCGAGAAATTCAATTCCATCTTCTATTTTTGATTCAATAGGTATTTTAAAATAGATCTCATCACCCCATCTGTTTATATTGGATTCCAGAGGGAGTGCAGCGGATATCTTTTTAGCAGTGAGGGAATTATTTAACTCACCTTTTATTTTTTTTCCTGCTACTTTTATTATGATGGTATTCATCATTATCCTTATCTATAGTAGTCTCTAATGAAATTATAATTGAAATTTTAAAATATTATTACTAAATAATAATATATTTATATATAATATTGGTGTATAAGTAATTATATGGTATATAATATATTACTATTAATAATTTATATAAAAACAAAAATTGAATAGATTTCCCCACTATTAATATTTATATTGTTTACAATATTAATACTTGATATAATAAATTTTAATATTTTAGTACAAATACAACTATTAATAATATAATAAAAATAAATATCAATATATTATCGGATATATTAATTTATTTTGTTTAAGTGGATGATCAGTATCTAATTAAAAGAAATACAATACTATTAATATTTGATTAAAATGAAATTAGTAAAAACATCTCTTCATGAAATAAAAAAATCGAGAAAATATAAGTCAATAATGTCCTTTTCTGAAAATCTGTATACATTATATTCTCTGGTACCAATAAGCAAAATAATCAAGATACTGGAAATTAAAGAATTCAATATATTTAAAAAATGTATGCTAAGATCTAGTAATTTTAATTATACTCTATTTTCAAATAAAACAAGCAGGCCCGTGATGAGTATTGATTTTGTAAATGATGGATATAGATTTGGAGAAGAAGGTGAATTTGTACTATTAAAGAAATCTGAGAAAGCAATACATAAAAATAAGATCTTTGAATTAAAATTAGAGTTTACAAGAAAAATAAAATATCCCTATTTTATTATAAATATAAATGATCCTGTTTTACCTGACAGGAAGACACATGCACAAATAGTGAGATCAGTAATCGGTTTTTATCTTGCACGGAGAAAAATAAGTACGACAGCAAAGGAATATTTAAAAAATGACTCCTTTATAATCAACGAACTGGATTCATGGGACTGCTCAACTTATATAAGAGATTTTATTTTGATCCCTATAAAAATTGAAAGTGACCGGAAATATAATTATATAAGAAAGCTAAATAAAAAATATGAATTGAAAATAATTAAAAAGGGATATTCCTATAATACTACAGAACTTATACTTCCTGCAGATAATAGGGCCAATGGAATAAATAAGAGTAATGTCAATGACTTAAAAGTAAAAAATATGAGTATAGATGAAAAAGAATTTACAGCTATATGTGAATTAAAAACCAATAAAAAAAATATTATAGAAACGGTAATAGTAAAGACATCTCTCGAGGTACCTATAATGGAACTTGCAAGGGAACTGTCAAAACTGAATGCCTTCAGAGAAGTCTTGATATAATATTATAGGATAGACCTGCTTTCAAGGACTTAAAACACAATACTGACTGGATGATATCACTCAAAATATATTTGATTTATAGATAAATATTAATTATGCTAATTTTAGATAGATTATTATTTCAGAGTAAGGATATTAAATGGCTATCGAAAAAAAGCACGAGTCTGGAACTAAAAAGGGCGATGTGATTCTGTATGCATTGAGTACATGCCAGTGGTGCAGAAAGACAAAGGACCTTCTTAGTGAATTGGGCATCGATTATTATTTTATAGATGTGGATCTGGTAATCGGTGATGATCAGAAGGAACTTATAGAGGAAATTAAGAAATTTAATCCTTCTTGCAGTTTTCCCACGATGGTGATAAACGAAAGGGATGCCATCGTCGGTTTTGATGAGGACAAAATAAGGGAGAAATTTGAATAATGAAAGATAAACAAATAAATAATAATGATATTGACTTATTATTTAATAAAATAAATGAAGATGCTGTTTCTTCAGGCTACAATCTTAATACCGACACCTCTTTTACTAAAAGTCTTATCAGGGGAATTTTAGTTAATATTAATAGGTATGGATATGCTGCATGTCCTTGCAGGCTGGCGTCAGGGAATAAACAGGAGGATATTGATATTATTTGTCCCTGTGACTATAGAGATCCTGACCTGGATCAATACGGTGCTTGTTATTGTGCTCTCTATATTGATGAAGAGATAAAATCAGGAAAGAAAAAAGTATCACCGATACCTGATCGCAGGTTTAATAGAGGTAAAGAAAAAATTGATAATATAAACAAGATTGGAAATATCGATTTGAAATATCCTATCTGGAGATGCAAAGTATGCGGTTATTTATGTGCAAGGGAAAATCCTCCGGCAGTTTGTCCTGTATGTAAAGCAAAAAAAGAAAGATTTGAGATATTTTTAAATAAAAAAAGATAATCAATGAAATTTATTGATCTTAGAAGCGACACTGTTACGGAACCTATACCTTTGATGCTAAAATCAATGATTGATGCCGAGGTTGGGGATGATGTATATGGTGATGATCCTACAGTAAACAAACTTCAAAAAGTGGCAGCCAAAATGTTGGGAAAAGAGGATGCCATATTTGTGCCATCAGGTACTTTCGGAAACCAGCTTGCAATTTTTACACATACATCCAGAGGTGATGAGGTGATGATCCCGGAAGACAATCATATTGTTCTTTATGAAGTCGGAGCTCCGGCTGTTATTTCAGGAGTAGGGTTAAGGCTTATTAGCTCAGATAATGGCAAAATCAATATAAGAGAACTTGAAAAAAAATTCCGTTCTGATGATATTCATTTTCCCAGAACAGGACTGATCTGTAACGAAAATGCCCATTCAGAAGGTAAAGTGGTTCCTGTTTCCAATATGGAAGAAGTTTACCTCTTTTCAGTAAATAGGGGAGTTCCGCTACATCTTGACGGTGCAAGAATATTTAATGCTGCTGCATATTTTGGAATAGATGCGACCTCAATTACAAAATACTGTGACTCAGTGATGATATGCCTTTCCAAGGGCCTTTGCTCCCCCGTAGGATCTATCCTTGCAGGCAGCAAAAAGTTTATAGACAGGGCTAGAAAAAACAGGAAAATGATGGGTGGCGGTATGAGGCAGGCCGGATACCTGGCCGCACCGGGGATAATATCTCTGGAAAAGATGGTAAAACGGTTAAAAGATGACCATGACTCAGCAGAGTACCTGGCTGACTGTATTGAAGAAACTGGTTATTTTAAAGTCGACAGGAAACGTCTTGATATAAATATGGTATTTTGTAAAATAGTGGCCGGTGACATTGACCAGGATAAGATGATGGAATATTTATTTAAAAATATGATAAAAATAAATCCTTCCCATGACGGAGAATTCAGATTTGTAACTCACTACTGGATAGACAGAGAAAAAATCAGGCATGCAGCCAGCACTTTTAAAGAATTCTTTGATAAATATTAATCAAAAATATCATCTTTTTCTATAATCTGTGCAAGCGTAAGCTTGTTTTCACCGTATTTATTTGAAATAGTGTCGATTGCTTCAGTGAGGCTCTCATCTCTTGAGCGGTCAGAGGGTATAAGGCCTTCAAGTAAAAAATTTTCTTTAAGACCGCTTACAGAAACACCTATAAGCCTTATTTTTTTATGTTCAAGATCAATATTTTTAAGAATCGATATTGCAGATTTTTGAATATCAAATATTCCATAAGTATATTGTCTCAGGGTTATTCTTCTGCTTATAGTTTTAAAGTCAGAGAATCTGACCTTCAAGGTCACTATCTTTCCCCTGTAACCTTTAAGACGCATATTCCTGGCTATTTTCTGAGATAGGAGAAGAAGTGTTGATCTAAGGATGGATAAATCATCGATATCCCTGCGGTATGTGACCTCTCTTCCTATTGATTTAACCTCATGGTTTGGAACTACTTCTCTATTATCTATACCATTTGCAAGATTAGAAATCACCTTTCCCGGTTCACCAAACCGTCCTTCTATAAGCTCAAGAGGAGCGTCTGCAAGATCTCCTATGGTATCTATTCCCATGGCTTTAAGCTCTTTTTTTGTTACATGTCCGACACCCCAGATATATGAGACGGGAAGGAGCTTGATCTTCTTTATTATTTCAGGTTTATTATCAAGTACGGTCAGGCCATTAGGTTTTTCCATGTTTGAAGCCAATTTTGCAAAGAATTTATTTGGACCTATTCCTGCAGAAGAGGTGAGGTTTGTATCTTCATATATTTTACCTTTTATTTTTTTTGCTATTTCCAGGGCCTCTCCAAAAAGTTTTTTACAACCTGTTACATCAAGAAAACCTTCATCACAGCCAATGATCTCAACAAGGGGAGTGAAACTGGAAAATATTTTCCTGATTTTTGCAGATTCCCGGAGATATTTTTCCATGTTTACCGGAACATATATTCCTCCCGGACACTGTCTCCTGGCCTTTGATATAGGCATACCGGAATGAACCCCATATTCCCTGGCTTCATAAGATGCGGTAGACACGACTCCTCTATTGAGGGGTCCGCCGACGATCAGGGGTTTATTTTTATAAGGCGGGTGATCCCTTTGCTCTATCTGGGCAAAGAATGCATCCATGTCTACATGTATTATTTTTCTTAACTTTTCCATACGGAACCGGCCTCTGCCAGAATATTTTGCCGCAGGTTTTCTTTTTTAAGTTTTTTACTTGCCTTTTTTAATCTAAAGGGATCGATGACTTTACTGCCTATAAGAGCAATATTACCGTCTTTATAATGCAGTTTTCCTTCAATTACGACAATAGTCCTGTCTGTCAATATATTTGAGTTCTTCATATAAGATTCCGGGAAAAATACTGATTCAAACATTCCATCCCTGTCTTCAATGGTGCAAAAAAGCATTCTCTTATTATTTCTGGTTTTTTCTATTCTCCTGTTAATAATGATCCCGGCAATAAAGATGTTTCTTGAAAAAGCAGATCCGGCAGCGCTTACGAGTAGAGGGAACATATTGCTTGATACTATTCTAAATTTTTCAAGTTCATTATTGAAGTAATCAAGAGGAAAGGCGCTCACACAAAATCCAAGTATTATAGCTTCGATCTTAAGTCTTTCTTCAAGGGTGAAGTCCTGCCGGTCAGGAGAGAGAAGCTTTAAGTGTGAGTTCAGGGTTGGCCCATCCTGTACTGAGCTATAAGGCTTAATCGTCCTGAGAGAATAAAAAATAATAATAAGATCCCTCCGCTTAAGTCCCGTATAGTCGAATGCTCCTACTTTTATGAGATTTTCTACCGCATTTTTAGTCAGTCTGCAGCTTTTAGCGGTTCTGTGGTAAAAATCAAGAAAATCCCTAAAAGGTCCATTCTCTGACCTCTCATCTATAATTGTCATGGAACCTGCCGGGCCAAGATCTTTTACTGTTATAAGAGGAATTCTTATAGATCTTCCTCTGTTCTCCGCAGTAAAACCTTTCTGGCTTTTATTTATGTCAGGAAGCTTTATGTTTAGACCCAGCCTCCTGGCCTCTTCTATATATTGTCCATGACCATAGTATCCCGAATTATTGGTAAGTATTGAAGCTATCAGCTCTGCGGGAAAATAAGCTTTAATATAAGATATTTTGTAAGAGATCTCACTATATGCGGCCGCGTGAGCTTTTACAAAACCATAGCTGGCAAACTTGGATATGAGTTTAAATATAGAAGCAGATAAATAAGGGCAGTAGCCCCTCTTAACTGATCCTTCTATAAATCTTGATCTCTGTTTTTGCATCTCTGAAGAAGATAGCCCTGTAATGGCTTTTCTCAAGATATCTGCTTCGCTTAGAGAATAATTAGCGATTTTCAGCGCTATCTGCATTACCTGCTCCTGATAGAGGATGATCCCATAAGTATCTTTGAGTATGGGCTCAAGGTCCTTGTGCAAATATATTGTTTTTTCTCTTCCAAATTTTCTTTCTATGAAATTCTTTACCATTCCTGACTGCTGCGGGCCCGGACGGTAAAGTGATATGAGCAAGGTTATATCATTAAGGGAGGAAGGCTTTATCTTCCTTGCCAGGTCCCTTATTCCAGCGCTTTCAAGCTGGAATATACATAATGTGTTTCCAGCCACCATGATATCAAATACCTTAGGATCATCATATTCTATATTAGATAGATCAAGATCAATTCCTCTTTCCTTCTTTAGGATGGAAGAAACATCGCTTATCAGGCTCAGGCTAAGTGAGCTTATGAGGTCCATTTTTAGGAGTCCCAGAGCTTTTATGCTGTCCATATCGTATTGGCTCATGACCTCTCCCGTCTCAGAAAGAGTCATCGGGACCTTTTTTTCCAGAAGCCTGTCACAGATTATAAATGCTGAAGGGTGCATTGAAAGATGTCTCGTATGATTTTTGATCTTTTCTGCAATAGAAAATGCCTCAATATATAATTGATTTTTTGAAGCAATGCGCGGTAAGGTGCCGACCCCGCGACCGGATCCTTTCCCGGAGGGGGAGAGTTTGAGCTCTTTGGCTGTTTTGATGATCTGGTCGATATCGTCTTTACCCAGGCCCATTATCCTTCCGGCCTCCCTCAGGGCCGCTCTCGGTTTGAGGGTCGAGAATGTGCATACCCTTGAAACACTAGCCCGGCCGTATTTAGATAATAAATATTCCCGTACTTCATTTCTTCTTTTGCTGCAAATATCTATGTCTATATCGGGAGGTTCACTTCTTTCATGATTAAGGAATCTCTCAAAATAGAGATCATGTTTTATAGGATCGATATTTGATATTCCCAGCAAATATGAGACAAGACTTCCCGCAGCGGAACCTTTTCCACAGATAGGAATCTTTTTCTTGCGGGTAAATCTTGCCATATCGGCAACTATTAGAAAATAGTCGCTGAAGCCTGTCTTGTTTATTACAGAGAGTTCCTTCTCCAGTCTTTTATATGATTCAGGGG
>Ga0114922_10001171_pt1 | contig 25086 bp, 26 predicted proteins | sample AartaG_FD_100975 | JGI IMG/M metagenome (GOLD analysis project Ga0114922, IMG submission 100975) | Deep subsurface microbial communities from Aarhus Bay to uncover new lineages of life (NeLLi) - Aarhus_00045 metaG | ecosystem: Environmental > Aquatic > Marine > Oceanic > Sediment | place... | reverse complement strand
TTAAATTCTTTTCGATGTATATGTTTTATTGCAATACTACATTCCCGAATTAACCTTCTGGACATTTTGAGTATTTCTTCTCTATCTTGATCTAATTTATCCAGAACTTGGGTTAATTCTGAGAAAATATTTTTAAGCCTCATTCTTATAAATAAATATTTTAGTAATAATTAATTTCAATTTTAAATTGTTAATTATCTAAAGGAAGAAAAATATTTAGGATTTTTGATATAATCATGAAAATTTTATTAATTCACTCCGATAAGGTAGAAGTTATAAAAAATAAAGTAGCCACAAGCAATCCACAAGACTTTCCCGAAGATGTAATTAAAATGGAGGGTTTAATTTTAGTAGCTTACGTATCTGTAGAAGATCAAGATACTTACGATACAGATTTGATTTCCAAACAAGGTGCTCAAGTGATAGAAGACGCAATAAATCAAATAACTAATTTTCCCGAAAAAATTAGACTTAAAAACGAAGTGATAAGAGAATATAATAAAAAGATTGAAAGTGGCCAAATCAAAGGAAAACCAAGAAAAATTCTTGAGTTAATAAAAGAAAGGGATGTATATAGGGTTGATCAAGTATTAGTTTACCCTTGGGCGCATTTAAGCAAATTTCTTAGTAATGAATCAAACGCTATGGATGTTTGTCCTAAAATAGCAGAATTCTTAAAAGAAAAAGGTATAGAAGCAAAGTTTTCTCCATTTGGTTGGTACAAATCTTTTAAAATAAACTGTATTGGTCACGAAGTAGCTGAAATGTACCGAGATGTAAAGCTATACATTCAACCCGAAGAACACATAGAAACGGCTGTGTTTAAAGTAATAACCCCCCAAGGAACTGAATTAGATTTAGAATTTGATGAAGATAATAAAGTATTGCCCTTAAAAGAGACTAAAGACGAAGATTTCCAGCTTTTCTTAGAATCTGAATTAGGAACAAAAAGAACAGACGAAGGTATCGAACCAGCTCATATCAAAGTAATGAAAGAATTTGAGCTTGTAGATTTTGATCCAAATACAGATGCGGGGAATCTCCGTTGGTATAGTAAAGGAGTGATTATGAAAAACTTGATTAAAAGTTTTGTGGAAGATAGGATAATTGATTATGGCGCTCTTCTTATTGACACTCCTCTTATGTACACTACTAAAAACAAAAAGTTAACCGCACAAACTGCGCGTTTTCCAGCGAGGAGTTATTGGGTTGAATCGGGAAATGATAGGTATATATTAAGATATGCTTCTGATTTCTTACTTTTTGATTTATTAAGCTCTATGAATTTAAAACCTCATTATTTCCCATTAAAAGTATATGAATGGGAACAATATTCCTTTAGACGGGAAATGAAAGGGGAGCTTACAGGCTTGAGAAGGTTAAGAAGTTTTGTAATGCCTGATATGCATACATTATGCAAAGATGTAAAGTCCTCCGTAGAAGAATTTAAAAGTCAATACTTCTTAATAAAAAATCTTTTAGACGACCTGGGAATTAAATCTTACATAATTTTCAGAGCAACTCAAGATTTTTATAGAGAAAACAAGGAATGGATTAAAGATTTAGTAAAGAAAGAAGGACAACCAGCTTTATTAGAATTATGGGAAGAACGGTACTTTTACTTTGTTTTAAAGTTCGAAAGACCAGTTCTCTCAGCTCAAAATAGAAGCGCTACACTCTCAACTAACCAAATTGACGTAGAAAGTTCGCTTGAATATATGGTCGATAACGAAGGAAAAAAGAGACAAAAATACGACATTCATTTTACAGATATTGATGGTGTAAAGAAGTATCCGGTAATTCTTCACAATTCTCCAACGGGAGGGCTAGAAAGAATTTTATGGGGGTTGATTGAAACAGCTGTAAGGGATAAGGACAAAATTGTTCCCGGATTTAAGACTTGGATATCCCCTATACAAGTAAGAATTATCACAGTTAGTGAAGATCAGAAAGAATACGCTGAAAAAGTTTTGGAGATTCTCAGCAGAGAATTTTACAGAGTAGATTTTGATGATAGAGATGAAAAATTAGGAAAAAAGATTCGACAATCAGAAGTGGAGTGGATTCCTTATACAGTAATATTAGGTAAAAAAGAGCAAGAAGCTCAAACCATTTCGGTGCGACAAAGATTAATCGGTCAACCTATTGGTCCAAAAAAAGGTACTTCAAAAAACGTAAACAATATAAAATTAAGCGAACTACTCGAAATGCTCGACAAAGACACAAAAGGGTTCCCTAAACACAAATTACCAAAGCCTTTTAGACGATTTTCAACCAAAGTGTATTTTAGAAAATAAAACGCGAATTGCGCATATATGGTGATGTAAGATTACAAAAATAAAAAAACAAAAAAAAATAAAGTGTGTTATTATCGATTTAGGAGATGTTATGATTGATTTAGATTTTAGTCGGTTCTTTAATGAAGTAATAACTCCATCTCCTCTGAATAAACCTAAAACTCCGATAATGTTAGAATTTTTTCGTCAATCAGATACTTATCACCAAGGTAGAATAACAGATAAAGAGTTCTACCAACAAGCTTGCGAATTACTTGAAGTATGTGCTCTTGATCAAACTGAGTTTTATAACGCTTTTAATAGTATTATTGCAGACCTCAATCTAGATATGGTTGAGTTACTTAGAAAAATCAAAACTTTCAATAATCTAAAGATAATTTGCATGTCAAATATTAATTCAAGTCATTGGTCTTATTTGAAGAAACAAAAATGGAATATTTGGGAGCTTTTTGACGAATTTATTCTCTCGCATGAAATACACATGACAAAACCAGACCCGAAAGTTTTCGAGTATGCTTTAAAAATAGCAGGGTGTAAACCAGAAGAAATTATATTTATTGACGATGGTTTTAATAACGTTCGATCAGCGCGGGTATTAGGAATAAATTCAATAAGATTTATTGGATTGGATAATTTGGTTGAAGAGATACAAAAACTTGACATAAAAATAAGTCAGAACGATTGAATGATTAAATAAGTTATTGAAATTTAACTTAAGGTACTCGAGATCAAAGCTCGAGCTAATTTCTCAAAAGCTATTTCAACATTTTCTCCCGTTTTTGCAGAAGTTTCTAAATACTCGCAATTTAATCGCTTTGCCAAGTCTTCTGCCTCACCCCTCTCAATTTGGCGTTCTAAATCGTTCTTATTTCCGACTATAAGTATAGGTATTGATTTTTTAACTGTTTTCTTTATACTGCTAATCCATCCAGGGAGTTTTAAAAGGGATTGAGGCGAAGTTAAATCGAAGACTCCAAATGCCGCATTACTCCCTTTGAAATAGATCGAGCGTAGTTTTGCAAACTGATCTTGACCGCCTATGTCCCATAACAAAAGTCTAACGATTTTTTGGTCAATTTCAACATCCTTTATTAAAAAATTCGAACCAATTGTCTGTTTTAAATCAGAAGTAAAGTAATCCTTTATATATCGGATGAGTAAAGAGGTTTTACCTACATTTCCAGGCCCAAACAAACAAACTTTAAACTTAAACGACGATATATCCGACGATTTATCCAACGATTTCACCAAAGAGTTGTAATTATTTCTCTTAGGTTAAGGATGTTCAAAAATTCATCCTTACTAATGAGAACATTTACAATTTTTATTTTATTAATTTTACTATATTCAATATTATCTTAAAGGTATTTATATGTTTAGGACTGGATGGTACTTCAAAAGAAAAAAGTAATAAGGAAAAAATATTTTTGAGTTTGCGTATGTTTTTTTTCTATTTTTTTCGTTTCTTCTTCCCAAGACTTCCAATATAAGCCATTAACCACTCCGGGCTTCCGACTCCATTTGCGTACTCCATCCAAATATACATTAAGAAACCCATAAAAGCAACATAAGTTATGTTTATAATGAGGAAAAGAATTACATCGAATTGTCCAATAAATAAACCAAGAAATAGCTGGTGCACAAAAAATAGGCTTAACGAGACTTTACCGTAATATACTAGCATTTTAACGAAATTACCATATTTCTTCTTGATGTCAATAAAATAAAAGCAGATAGCTATTATTAAAAGCGCAGCACCTAAATTATAAAACATGTTTGGGCCTCTACCCCTAATTAAAAACTCAGGCATTCCGGGAATTACAAAGTAGCTTTGTTCATTTGCTACACTTAATAAGATCATGTGAGGATATTCTAAGAGTCCACCTGGCATTGAAGATTCAGTGTACAATTGAGAACCAAAACCAATACCTACCGCCACCAAGATAATACCCCAAACCATAAAAATGCGAAATAAACCAACATACGCATCGTCAGTCCCCTTATTCATAGCTTCGTGGAGATATTCTCCAAAGATAGTAGAAATAAAGCAGATAGCAAGACCCGGAAGGAGGGGTACCATGGGGTTTGGTCCGATTACTATAAAATGAATTACGATTACGATTAAATTATTCCCTTCTAATCCTGGAATAAAAATTAGGTCTCTAATCACATTTGAAAATACTACGATTAAAATAGCAAAAATGCCCCGATAAAGCTTAGTTAATTTTAGAGCGTAAAACGAAAAGATCTGAGAGAAACCAATAAACATGAGAATATTCCAACCCCAAAGGCTTAAAGGGAATGGTACGCCAAATCCATCCAAAGTTAGGGATACAACATTATAAATCATCGCTATTAGGATAATCATTGCGCCTCTCGAGAAAATTCGCATGCGAATTACTTTAGGAGGGAGTATGTTTTGCTTATTTTTTATGCTGAAAATTACGCTTAGAGACGAAAGAAAAACAAATAGCGATGGGCCAAGGAAATCCATTAATGAAAATAATATCCCGTAAACATATTGGTTTTCAATGTTTAACCAAGCGCTACCCGAATGCGCTAATATAATAAAAACAATTGCGAAACCTTTTACAAAATCAATGCTTCCAATTCGTTTTGGCGAAGCAAAATCCCTAATATCTTCTAATGGGATTAATTCTTGCAAATAATTGAATAGTGGAGGGGATTCAGTTGCCGTTCCTAATTCATTTTCAATCGACATTTTTTCACCAATTAAAATTATTACTTGAAAATTATAGAATATTCTTGTCTTATGAAAATTTAAACTTTATCACAAAAAAGAAAAATTGAGATAAGAAATTAGAAATTATTTAAAATTCTATTAGAAATTATTTGTAGCGACTTATCCTTTTGAATCTTTATCGTGTTCTTGTTTTATTTTTTGTATCGTCTCTTTTATTTCTTCTTCTATTATGCGTATTTCCTTCTTAACAGTCTTCCCTGTCTTCTGCCCAATTCTACCGACTTGGGCCATAAACCACTCTGGCGAACCCATACCGCCATAGAACTCGTTCCAAATGTATGCAGTGAACCCCCAAAATCCCAAATAAGCAAAAACAACGAATACGAAAACAACCAAATTGAGAGAACTTAAAAAGAGCGTGATAAATATAAAATGTAGCAAAAACAAACTCAACGACACTTTTCCATAGTAATTCATCATGGATATAAAAACATTCATTTTCCTTTTTATGTCGATAAAATAGAAACTAATAGCAATAAGTAAAAGCGCAGCACCTAAATTGTATATCATGTTAGGCGCTCGTCCCCTGATTAAAAATTCCCACATCCCAGGATATGTAAATATAGAGAAGATACTTTTAGTTCGCATTGTATTTAAAAGATCTATATGAGGATATTCATTTAAAGGAAGTTCACTGGTTGTAAAACCTCCGGGAACGTATGCATTGCTACCTAAAAAAATGCCAGTAAGAACAAGGAAAATCCCCCAATAGAAAAAGGTTCGAAATAACTTTTTATAATCTTTTTTCGTTCCACCAATCATGGCTTCGTACAAGTATTCTCCAAAAATCGAAGAAAGAAAACAGATTGAGAGCCAGGGTAACAACGGGGTCATAGGAGAAGGTGAGACTATAATATAGTGTAAAATAGAGATAAACACATTTCCCGTTTCTTTTCCTTGAAAAAGCCAAAGTCTAATCGTGTCAGATGTAAAAACAATAAACATTCCTATTACAGCTCGAGAAATTTTACTAAGTTTTAAAGCGTAATAAGAGAAGATCTGTGAAGCGCCTATAAACATTAGGATGTTCCAACCCCAAAGTGTGGCGGGAAAGGAATATCCGGGAATTGTGAACTCGATAGAAACTAAATTGAATATAATTGCAATTACAATAATCATTATTCCTCGAGAAAAAATTCTATTTCTTATGACCTTTTCCGGTAAAGCTCCCTTTTTTCGCCGAATACTAAAAACCACGCTTAATGCAGACAAAAAAACAAATAAAGATGGACCAAGAATGTCAAGAAAAGTAAACCCTAAACCATAGACAAATATCCAAGTAGAATCAAGCCAAGCACCTCCTGTATGAGCTATTATTATAAAGACGATCGCGAATCCTTTGACGAAATCTATGCTCCCAATACGCCTTACAGACGCGTAATCCCTAAGTTCCTCAACTGGGATCGCTTGCTTTAAATAATCGAGAAGTGGTATCGAATCCATATTAATTTCATTTTCTTTTTCCGACGACATTTCAGTTCAAAATTTTTTTTGTAGTTGTATTTTAAGACTTAAATTAATATTACTATTTTAGTTTATACTATTTGAACGTTTTTTTTAATATAAAAATCGTATAGAGATAAAGAATTATGAATATCAAAAAATATTTAGATTTTCGTTTGTTAGGATTAACTGGCTCGATATTATTAATAATATCGCAATTTTTATCTTGGTTCTCCAACCAATCCTTAATATACATATATGTTGTTACGACGAGTGTAGCAATTGAAGATTCTTTTTTATATCTATTTCCTTTAATTAGCGGAATAATCTGTTTAGTGGGAACGGGTTTAATCGTTTATAAAATAGATTATAGAATTAATTCTGTAATTATTAATTTCGTTGGGTTGGGATTTTTTTTGATATTCATTTTTAAAATCGTCACAGAAGAATTCATTTATCTTCCTACCGCCCAAATAGGTTTTTACTTTTCAATTATAGGCTCGATATTAATATTCTTCGATATTTTAAATATCCTTATGATAAAGGAAAGCTAAGTAAGAAGGGGATCAAGTAATTAGTGAAAAAGAAGAAACGCATAAGGAAAACGCTAAAATTTACGATGCTGAGGCTAATTTTTATTACGCGTTGGGCCATGGACTTAGGAGAAAGATTATAAACATTATTGGAGAGAATAAGTTTACTTCGTTCACATACCTTAAAAAAGAATTAAAGGTAAGTACGGGTACGATTTACCACCATTTAGACACTTTATCCCATTTAATTGAACAACGTGACGATAAGAAGTACTACTTAACTGAATTGGGTGGTCACGCTTACAATTCGTTAAAGGATAACATAACTACAATCATTACTCCTGATTTTAGCAAAAAAGAATTTAGTTCACCAATTTTGAAAGGATTAATGCGTTTGACTCCAAAAAAATATATTAATTACGAAAGCAACCAAATGATTTATACGATAATAATTTCAATTACGATTGCTTTAATAGGGGCAATATTTTGCGGTCTGAACGGTTTATTTCCTTTTTTTCTCTTTTTTGGGCAATCTGAATTAGAATTTATTGAACCTATTCTTCAAGTAATACTTGCAATTATATTTATAGGCAATATTTTTTTCTTTTTTCTAATTAACGAAGGCATATGTCGTATAATTTATAAAAAAAAAGAAAATACCTTGAAATTTTTAATTGCTTTTCCCATTATTTTATTTCCTATAGATATTTACTTAGTGTTGCATTTTATCTTATTTTCTACAGGTTCTTTAAATTTACCTGCAGTTAGAATATTAGATAACGTGCTCGTAATTTTATTCCAAGTATTGTCTTTATGGTTGTTAACATATAATTTAAGTGTGAATAAAAAGTTAAAGATTGAAAATTCGTTAATTATTTCGCTGTTGATCCACTACGGAGGTTTCTCTATTATCCTTCTACTTTCTATTTAATCGTTTGAAAATTATAGTCGTCAAAAATCTTAATAATTTTAGAGATTCTTTTCTCTGAAGAATTCAAATCCTTTGTTTTCGTTGCTATAAAACAATAATACAAAAAGTCTCGATCCACCACCGATTTACTTAAAGCAATTGGAGGTGTTACTATTTCTGGAATCAAACTCATTAATTTTGGGACAATTCTGCTAATAATTTCATTGGATGTTTCTTCTCCGACATATTTTAATTCAAATTGATTAAATTTAGAAAAACTTTGGTGATGTAATTTGTTTAAATTAAGCGAAGGTTTATCTTGGTTAAAAATCATTTCTAAAGGATTATAATCTAATATATTTCTAATCCCTACATATGAGGTGGTCAATCTTGGATTAATCTCAATAAAATATATTGAATTATCCGCTTTTTTAATAAAGTCTATGCCAAAATAACCTCGAAAACTAGACAAATCCATGTTTTCTAATATTTTTTCTAAGATATTTTTTAAAAAATCGTAATCAACTACCGGCGTAAAACCACCTAAGTAGATGGAATCATTAACTGGGTCTTTAAATTTTATGATCTGTGCATTGATGCTTAAAATTATCTGATTCATGGCTTCTGGTTTTTTAGAGGGTACGCCGTTAATTATTGATACGCTTAAGTCCTCGCCATCTATGTATTCTTGGAGGATATAATTTCTACTTAGATCAAGTTTTTCGTTAGAATCTTCAAAAAAATGGATAATCTGCGCCTTAGTTTCAAAGTAAAATATTGATTCGGAGCCAACCCCATCTTCAGGTTTAATTATAATTGGACATCTTAATACGGCAAATTTTTGAAGTATAAATTCTAAATCAAATTTTTTTTTAAATGGGATGGTATAAGTTTGGGGTGTGTTAACTTTATTTTCCAGAAAGAAGTTATAAGTTTTTAGCTTAGAAGCTCCCAAAACAATACCATCCAAATCTACGCTTAAAACGGTCTTTTTATTATCTTTTGCTATTTTTGTTAAATTATAAAGAATATTTGAAAATTCTGGGGCAATAATAAAGCAATAAGAAGATTCTATTACACATTCGGTATATGTTTTTATGTAATCATTGTGTTTATTAACTAGTTTTATTATATCTGCTTTTAAATATTGAGATAAAAATTCAATCCTAACATCTAATAAAGTAATAATTTGAAAACCTAATTTTTTGAAATCTTCTATTGTGGTTCTTAACATTGCATAACCTTCACAAAATAAAGACGAAGGAATTTCAACTTGATTGTATCCTCCTCCACTCACAAATTCAAAAATAAATATTTTTTGATTAACCATTTTTAATGTATATTAATTTTCATATTTTTAAAATGGTTTTAAAATGATGATTAAATTATTTTAATTAACATAAATTTAAATAAAAAACTATAAGTTTGGAAGATGACTTTTTTTACAAACGAAATAATGCAGCGTATTAGATATCTGCATTATAAAATAAAGAAAATTGAAGACGCTTTAGAAAAAGAAGAAGAAAGTTTTAGTTTAGACGATCTAAACCTTGTTTTAGAGTACACTAAAATTTTAAACATTAACTATCAAAATGAAGACCAAATTAAGATTTTAAAAGATTTAGACATCACACCGAATTTTTTAGAACCTTTAGACAACAATAAGGAAATTCAGATAAGAGATTTAATGTTTGAGTGTGCGCGTACTTTATGGGTGATGGCAAGAGCCTATTCTCATATCTCAGAAAAATTTGAAGATGAGGAAGATTGGGAGGATGCAATAATAGCGATGGTAGAATGCAGCAAAATGTACAAAACTGCTGCGTATTTTAGCGCCGCAGCTATTAATCAGACCGAATTAGGGATAACTCTTTCATCTGAAAATCTCGAATTGAATTCGGAGGAGTCTCGAATTTTAGCACAAAGTATCGCTGCATTAAAGGAAGAAAATTCTTATAATATCTATTTCGCTTCAAAATTATATGCGGGTTTAAGCTCTTTATCAAAAAGATTATTTTATTTGAAAAAACACGAAGAGAAGAAAAAGCAACAACTAAGAGCTCAATTTCACTTTGATATGGGTAAAGCTTGCAATCTTAAAGCTCGAGCTTCTTTAGAATCTTCGATTACAAATATTAATAAAGACAAAGTTAGAAAGTTACAGCAAAAAGCAAATTTCTATTACGAAAAATCTAGAGAAATCTGGAAGGAAATGCTCCAAGGGTTATCTGATTTATCAAGCGGAGAAAAAAGCAATATTGACGGCAATTTGGCTATTGTTACAGATATATTGAAAGAAAACAAAATGGATTTATTAGATTACGATGAGATTAAAAGAATTCAGGATCCTGAACCAATTATTATTATCCCAGAAAATTTAGCACCGTTCGTTCCAAAAAGCACCATATATTTAACCAAATTTGTACCTAAGGATTTAAACATTAAGAGGTTTAAAACGTTCCAAAAAAGGAAACTGGAACAAAAAATACCGTATAGTAAACGAGAGCGATTGATAGACAAAAAAGCTGGCATCGCAAGAACTATTAATGAATTGAAAGTGTTAAAAGATAGTAAGGAAATTGAAGTGGAAAAATTTGCAGAGCTGATGGAAAAATATAGTACGAAACTTAAAATGTGCGACACCGCATTAGAAAATTTAGCTAAATTGTAATTCAAGAAAAAATATATTTTTATCTAAAATTTTTAATTATACTGATTTTAATAATCTTCTTAAGGTTCTAAGTATAATTTACGATTTTTTTCTAATTCAAACTTTCTTTCAGCTTCAGTTATAAAGAGAAGATCGTAAACTTCTTTAAATACAACACCGAGTAACAATGTTTCTATAATGAGGTTTAAGTAAACCATCATTACTTGCAACTCGTGCAAATTAAGAAATAAAAGTGAGAGAAATGTAAAATATAATGGTAAATAGGCTAAAGATACTATTCCAATCCTTTTTCCAAATTTAAAAACGTGCTTGTCTTCCAATTTAAAAACTTTTTCTAATTTTAACGCTTCTATTATGTAGTAGATGCTAAAAATTATATTAAATACCGTCAATAAAACGATAAAATCCCTTTCTTTAGGTTCCAAGGCAATATAGGGTTTTAAAACAATCGAACTTATTAAAAAAGTAAGCGAAATAATAAATTGAATTAACGATATTGACAATAAACCGTCGTGAAAGTTTTTATAATCCATTTTTTCTTCAAATCTATTTAAAGAATATTTGATATCAATCATTTTTAAATTTTTAAAATTGAAATTTTATTAAAGAAAAAAACAAAAGATATATTAATAGTTTTGATAGATTAAAGTTTTGATAGATTAATGAGTTATTTAAACAACGAAGAAATTGAAAAATTAAAATTAACGCACCCTAAAAAGCGAATCTTACGCTTTATTTTTCTATTTACTGGACTTTTTATAATGTTTTTAGGATTTTTATTCTTTTTTACGGGATTTGATTTTGGAATAACCCTCGAAGGTTTTAATCCCTCGCTATTTGTTGATATCATAATAATTGTTTTTGGAGGGATAATAACATCTAAGTTTTTCATTACGCCCTATTACCTCCGAGAAAATTCTTTAACAATAAAAAGAATGCGCGATTTAAGAGAACCAATAGAAAAGTTCGTTAAGTTTAATTCAATTACGTTAACAAGAGGTATAGCTGCATTAATTTTAATCAGTGTTGGCATATATTCTTTTCTTATATTCGGAGATGACATTGGTCACGAAGTAAAATATGGGAGCGCTGTATTCCTTGGCGGACCATCGTGGTTTTATGTAACTGGCCTTCCAATGCTAGGAATTGGGCTGGGTTTATTAATATATTTTCTATTGAGTCCCTTTCGGGGAGTGTTCTCTAAATCAAAGAATTTTCTTTTCTTTTACGAAATAAGACCAGGGTTTCCGTGGTTAACGGAAATTCCTAGGAAAGACATTGAAGTAGTTCGATATCAAAATAATCACGCGGGCCCGAAATTAGCTTGGATTATAATAATGATTCCTTTTATCGTTTTACAACTTATGACAGCAATCCCCTTATTTGCTGCTGAAAGAGCAGGACCAGATTTTGTACTATCTTGGACTTTTGTCGTTATTTCTATTTTAGACATCCTTGCCTTAATCATTTTGGTAATGTTTCAGCAAAATTATATTGAAATAGCTACAAAGGAGAGACTTTATGAAATGTGGTTTTCTCCAATGAAATTAAGAAATCAATCTCAGTTCAAGGAGGATTTTAGCACTTATTTAGATTGTAATCCAAATTTACGAGAAGGAGAGGAATTAAAGAAGAGTGAATTATTTTCAGATGTAAGTACTACTAATTTTCAATTATTCAACTTAGTCTTTGGGTTGTTTTTAATAATATTTGCCATAATTATGTTAACGCAGATGGTATTTTTTGGTCCTTTTGTTTGGTGGATATCCTTAATGTATGGCTTAATGCTAGTTGTAAAATCTCTGTTTTACGATTTTGGTAATAAAGATGGAGATATAATACAGTTTGACGAAGAATTAAAGAAATTTAGGTTCAAACGATTATTTTACTATAAATTCCACTATGTTGCCGCCAATAATGTAGAGTCGATTAATGTGAGAAAGTGGTATAGAAAATTAGATTTCTTTGATATATTTGGAATAAGCGGATTACTGGTATTTATGACGATTCAACAAGTCGAAGGGTGGGTAATTGCTGATACAATGGGTTTAATAATTGATAACCTTCTAGGCACTTCGTTATTGTGTGTAGTGATAGTTTTTATAATATTTTATTTATGCCTTCCAATCGATGTTGTTGAATTTAGAACCGAATCTATAACCTATAGAATTCCAATTACTTTAGATTTAAAAGAAAACCGTCTTTTCAATAAATATCTAAAGAATCTGAAAGTTTTCCCGAAGGAAGTTCTAAAACCCGACATGAAAAAAACTTTTTTTACTAGATTGGGGGCTATAGGTGCCTTCGTAATCGGAGCTTTAATTTATACAGCAATTTATTTTGCTTTTTCATTTTAAAATTACTTCTATATTTAATTATAATAAGTAATTAATTTTAAGAGAAATTTTAGTGCATATGTCTGATCAATTAAAATTAGGCTTATACATGAAAAATATGTTTTCAGACTTAATTTATATTAACAGTATTATTGCTACTGAATTAATAAAAATCACTGAAAACTTAGCCGCAATGAGGCACGGAGAGGAGTTTTTGAAAAAAAGTAGTTGTTTACGCGAACACGACGCCTTAAATCGGGAAATTTTAGGCATTTTAGATAAATACAATAAAGCTCCAAACGAAATTAATAGAAAAGAGAGTTTAGAGAAACACGTTTTGAACCATTTGGAGGACATTAAATAATATGACTGAAGATGAAGGTGATTTTGATAAATTTGTTGAGAAACTCCAACAAGAGATAATAGATGAAGAGACTAAAGCTTTTAACAAATATGTAGTTGATTTATTTCATAATCCTCGTAATTGGGGTAAACCTCCTGAAGAAGAAATAACGATATCTCAAGAATATAAAGGACCATGTGGAGATACAATGCAATTCTTTTTTAAAATCGAAGATGGTATAATAGAAAAAATGAATTTTATTACAGATGGATGTGGAATATCAGTTGCTGCTGGATGTCAAACTACGTTACTAATTGAAGGAAAACCAATAGAATCTGCTGAACAATTAAAATCAGAGGATATTGAGACAGCATTACATGGTTTACCAGATGATCATAAGCACTGTGCTGAACTGGCTGTACAAACATTGAAGCGTGCAATTGAAATATATAAAAATAATGTGATTTAATTAATCTTAACATGACTACTGTAGAAATAGAAAACATAGAAATTCCGATAGAATCTGATAAAGTAGAGCTCAAAGGTTCAATTTATTACTCATTGAATACACCTCCAAAAGCCCCTTTTATAATAAACCTTGCTGGATTATTAGATCATCGAGAAAGTTATTTTGTAAAGTTTTTTACAGAAAAGTTTGCAATGGCTGGATTTTACATCTTATCGTATGATTACCGCGCACACGGAGAGACTAAAAAGCAAACGGGGTCAAGATGGGATAAAAAGGTTACTAAAATATTTTCAGATATTAAAGAAGTAATTAATTGGGTAATATATGAGCAATCAGAAAGATTATTAGACGATAGGATTTTTTTGTTTGGCAGAAGTTTGGGAGGAGCAATTATTTTAACTCACGGGTTTCTTGATAAGAGAGTAAAAAAGTTAATAGCACTGTGTACTCGTTATGATTATATAACAACAAGGATAAGATTTCCTGATGATATTATAAAACTTATAAGCCCTAAATATTATTTAAATAAAGATTCGAAAAATAATGAGAGAATAATGATTGCCCATTGTAAGGATGATAATCGTATTCCTTTTGAGAATTTAGATCAAATAAAAAACCATCTTGGACTAAATGAGGAAAATGTTATTGTTTATAATGATGGAGGGCACTCATTTAAAAATCATCGAGATGACCTTTTTAAAAATTCTCTTGATTTTTTAAAAAAATATTAAAAATGAAATAATAATTTAAATTATTATTCCTTAAATTTAAAAAGTGATATCAAGATGGAGAAAATCATTATTGTAGGACCTGCTTCTCAGATGTTGGGAGTTAATATTGCTAAAGAATTAGATATAGAAACGATAAATACTGAATTTAAAACATTCCCCGACGGAGAGAACTATTTGAGAATTAACATAGAAGATGAAACTATAATCGAAGGAAAAGATGTAATTATCATTCAATCAACAGGACCAAATTTTTGCGGTAACCAAAATTCAAGACTAATTGAACTAATAATGATGGTAGATTCCGTCAAACGAATGGGGGCAAGCAAAATAACCATCGTAGTACCTTATCTTGCTTATGCTAGGCAAGATAAAGTATTTAGGCCCGGTGAATGTCCTTTTGCTCATGTGATTTTACATATGATTAATTCTTTAGGTATAGATGAATTTTATACTTGTGATGTTCATGCGCCTGAAATTTTAGATAATTTAACATGTAAAACAATTAATATTGATTCAATGAAAATATTAGCAGATTACATTAAGTCGTTAAGTGAAAAAGACATTGTTGTTGTTTCACCTGACAAAGGTGCAGTTGAAAGATCTAAAGCTTTTGCAAAACATTTTGGAGAACACATACCTGTTGATTATTTTGAGAAAACTCGCAATGTTAAAACTGGAGAAATAATAATGACGGGCAATTTAAGTTTGAAAAATAAAGATGTAGTCATTGCAGATGATATTATCGCAACAGGAGGAACGATGGCAACAGCAATCAGATTATCTAAAGAGAGTGGAGCTAAAAAAGTATTTGCTGTGGCAACGCACGCTTTAATGTTGCAACATGCGAAATATCGCATCTTAAAAGCTGGAGCAGATTACATCATAGGTACTGATTCTATTGATAACGAAGTAGCTAAAGTATCTTTAGCTAAAACTATAGCAGATTATTTAAAGTTCGATTAAATGCTTCTAATAATTCTGAATTATTTCTAAGACGATCTCTCTCGTTATTTTTTTTAATTCTTCTTCAGAAGAATCGTTCATAATTTTGCAGTTGGCTTTTTTTATTACTTCTTTAAGACCAAATCCTAACTCTCGTTTATCCCGTTTCGTAATTTCTATAAGAGTTTTTGAATCGTCACTACGAGCACGCTTTCTTATCCTTTTATATCGTAAATCATCACTAGTTTCAATAGCAATGACCGGAAATTTCCAATAGCTACGAAATACTTCTATTTCAGATAGAGATCTTATCCCATCCACGAAAATTACTTTATTTGTTTGGTTTTTAATCATCTCAACCGATTTTTCCGCCACAATCGCATCACCCCCTCGTTCTCTTAATTCTTTAGCTATTTTACCCAAATTTTCGTTGTTAGGCTCAATATTTTTATTTATAGCCTCTTTCCTAATCACATCGCCCATCGTTATTACTATGCCTAAATCTTCAATTGCAATTAAAGCAGTTGATTTACCAGAACCAGGAAGCCCGCAAAATCCAATAACTTTCATAACTTTTTAAGAATGTTTTTCGAATTAATATAAAAAGACTATAAAAGAATAAAAATCATTAATTTATAATTAATTTGTTAAAATACTTTATAAATTGATTATTTGATGAACAGAAGAGACACTAGTAATAATGATGTAAATGACAATAGCGTTGAACAAAACGAAATCGAAAAAGAAGAGAATGAAACATTGACTTCTAAATCAGATGATATTATTGAATTATCAACAAAAGAACATCATATTCAAAAATATGGTATTGATCCGGCGGAAACGCCTACTTTTATTTCATACAACGCATACAGGCGAATTATAGGCTATGCTATGCGATATGGAAATAAAGATTTACCTCAAAAATCTTGGCGTGAAGTTTACGGAATTCTAATAGGCTCGATAAAAGATAATAAAGAAGTTATCATTAAAGATGCAATCCCCGTGATGGTTGGTGATAGAGCCTATGTTGAATATAAAAGCAAACATTATGTAGATACAGCACAATTTAACACGGCAGTCTATGAAAGATCTATCCAAGATAATAAAGAAGAGTTCTTTGTAGGGTGGTGGCATACACACCCAGGTATTGGCTTTATATTTTCGCCTAGAGATATTGAAACGCAACTGTTTTATCAAGGTGTAAATCCTTTTGCTATAGCTTTAGTGTTTGATCATACTGAAATAGCGTCTAGTACTTATTACTTAGGAATTGCGGGAATAAGGCTAAAGAACCCAGATCGCGGCATGTTTGCTACTTATTCTAATACTATAGAACTAAAATTTGAATTAAGTAAAGAAAAAATGGTAAAAAACGCTGAAAAAGAAGTTAAAAATATTTTCAAAAACATGAAAAATGTTTTAAAGGAAGTTAAGTATATTGATGATATTTTACGACGAAGGTATTTGGCTCAACTACAGAGAAACTTTGGTCTCATTATGGTCTTGAAAAAAGAGATTAAATTAACTGATGACGAAAAAGAAGCTGAAGAGGATGACTATTACTTATACGAATGGGATCCTGATATTGACAAAAAAATTTATAGAATCCCTAAATTTAGAGAAAAAATAGAAAAAGAATTTAAAAAATGCGAAGAGAGTTTAATTAAGATAAAGAAAACTAATCAATTGAAAGATTTTGAACAAAAGAAAGATAAATTTAAAAAAAAAATTAAAGTAATGCTAGCTAAGCCAAATGAATGGCATAAAAAACTAATGAACGAGTTTACTAAGCGTATTGAAATTATTTCTCCTCTATTTGATTATTTAGATACAGATGAAAGGAAAATAATTGAACACTTTGAGGAAAGGAGTTCTGAATATAAAAAAATATTAGATGATCTCAATTCTCGTTCAGAATTTAATATTTGAACATTTACTTCTCTCAAATTTTTTAAGATTTTAAAGAATTGAATTTAAATAACTTTTATATTACTTGGAGTATATTTAATACTTAATCTGCTTTTAAATCAAACTTAACAAATTCTTTCATGCCTAATAATACAACACATATAATAATCAGAAATCGCGCAGAAAAAGAAAAAACAATAAAAGAAGCCATTTTTGCTTTTTCAGGGGGCACCAAATCGTTATTAATAAAAGGAGAAGGCGAAGAGATTTCTACCGCAGTTGAAGTAGCAGAAATTGTAAGAAATCGCATGTATCCTTCTGTAGAAATAGAGAATGTTTCACTGGGAAGTCGTCCTTATTTCGAAAGAAGACAGCAAGGAAATTATAGAAGAAATAACGATTTTAGAAAAAATAACTCAAATAATCGAAATAAAAAGGATTTAATTAGCAAAATTGAAATTACAATTTCAAAATCAAAGATCTAAACTTTATTTATGACTTTTGACAATTTAGGTCCGTTATTAAACGAAACGCGGACCACAACTTTGTGCGCAGTATGCGGCGATTATATCTACCAACGAATTTATCAAGACGAAAATTCAAAAAGCAAACAAAAAAAAGTTTTCGTTTGTAAAAATTGCTTAAGAAATGAAGAGAAGAAAAAGTAAAATTTAATTTTATTTATTTGAGCTCTGAATTTTTCTCGCCTCCTTTATCAAGAAATTTATCCCAATTAAATTGCAGAATGAATTGCATAATTGCTAGAGTAATTAATAACATTACAGATTCGGTTATAACGCTCGAGGTATCATTAAGCTCAATTCCTGTAGCACTAAATCCAAGTAAAATTAATAAAGGGAAAATTACATATAATAGAGTGGTAATATTCTTTCCTGCCCAAGCCCATATAATACACCTAGGAAAATTTATTTTTTTATCTGACATTCCTAAAGCGATCCACAGAGGGTCGTCGGGAATTGGTAGAGCTGCGGCAATAAATATGTATAAATGCATGGTTTTTGGGTGATCTAATACCAGTTTACCGAATCCTTGTATGTTTTCAAGTGTTTTTGAGTGAGTTCTATTAGCAATTTTTTTTGCGCCAATTCCTATCAAGAAGCCTACAAGTTCGCCTAGTGCGCTCCCTAACCCGCCAACAACAGCTATTCCTAGTATTTCTAACCAAAAAGGACCATTTAAAAGTACTTCACTCAAGGTCAATCCTGCTATTGAATATTTAAGATAAATAGAATTAGAAAAAGAAAAAAGCATAAAGGGATATGGTATAGGAAACCCAATGCTAGCGTTTCCTATAAGACAAATGAAAAAAGAGATTAAAAGTATTATGACATAATTAGAACCGTCTGTAAGTCCAGTAATATCGTGCCTTGACAGAATTATTGCTTGTTGAATCTCTGGAACTGTTAAGAATAAAATCAAATAGATAATAACCCCTAAGTAGAAAAAAGCGAAAATAACCGTTAATTTTCTCGAGATAGCCATTTAGTTCTCCTTGATTTCTCTTTTAAACCTATTTCACCCTGGACAGTTTAGTTCCTAAGCCATTTCTAGCTTGTAGAAGAAATTCTATATTTTCCGTAACTTTTCCAATCTTATTTACTTTGTTTGGCATTTCTGTATCTTCTATAAGGATTATCAATTCATCAGTTTTTGGGTTGTATATAATATCTCCTTTTTCAACGATTTTAATTGATTTCGAATTATGGCCTTTATTTAATTCCAAACCTAGAAGTGTCCAATACACTTTTGTTCCAAAACTAAATCGCCCTTTTAGAACAAAGGGCATCTTATTTAGAATGGCGTCGGCAGATAAGGGGGCATGATGTCGAATTATATTAGCAGATACACTCCCTATCCCGAAGAGATCAATTTTAATTGATATTATTCCGCTATCAGACATAATTGCCTAACAATTTGTATACTGTAAATAATCTTATTTTGAATGATAACTTTCGGATGTATTAAACTTTCTGTTATTAAAAGAGTCAATTAGTAATGAAATTAATAACAACATTTAAATAGTCATTTTGCCATATTAATAGTTGGACAATAGTAATAATATATGCATTGGTTTAGAATACATCGTTACAATTGAAACAACTGGCTTGTTGTTACAAAATTGATAACAGATTCTTAAGTTCTGGATTTTTTTTTTTGTACGCCCAGAGTTAATGCTTATGCCTTGATTTCCATGTGGATTTATTTTATCATGTTCCTTTAGTGCGTTATATTGAATCATAGGAAGATTAGTTTGCACTTCGGAGCAATAATGTAATAATAGAGATATAGCAATCAGTTTAGAATTGATATTAGTATATGGTGCAAGTTGACACTCTTGCCTGATCTCTTGTCGAATTAAATAATTTTTTTGATATATGATACATGAGACATCCAAACATTAATATCTTTCAATAAAAATAATGAATTCTTACAATAGGAGCTTTGATTTAAAATTCGATTCAACGGAGTAAAAGGTGTATTTCCTTTGAAACAAGAATACTAGAATATCGGAGCTACTATTGTCCATCTTTTTTTTTTTCATTTAAGATCGTTAAATCAATAGGGGAATCAATATCATAAAAATTATATTCAGGATCAATAGAAAGGGCTAAAAATATTTCTTTTTTCTTGATTATTAAATTAACAATTTCTCTAATTGTTTTATATCTATTACAATTTGCTAAATTTTTAATTTCTTGAACTATCCTAAAACTGAAAATAAAAATGGGTATAACTTGATGTATCGTTTTTTTATTTCTAAAAGAGCTTAAAGTTCTCTGTTTGATCTCTCTGACAATTAATTTTGATCCGTTTCTATTTATTTTTAAATAGGATATTGTTTTAAACAAGTTAGGCTCGTGGGTTTTAAATCTTTCTTTTAACGAGCTAATTTTTATCTTTCTGTAAAAAATGATTGAACATTTATCAAGTAGACTATAATTTTTCAACAAAAGGTTCAAAGCTTTTTGTAAAAGATTTTGATCAAAAATAGTGTCTCCTGGAAAGATCATAAAAACTCTATCCTCTTTATAAATTTGGTTATTTCCTGTAATACTTAGAAAGGAATGTAATGGACCTAATTTATATTGAACTCCAGAACGATTTATTAATATTTTATTTTTTTTACATTTATTTTTTATTTGGTAAGAATTTACAAAAACTTCGATTTGCTCACCTAAATGACCTGTTACCACTACAATTGGTTCAATCTCTAAATTGATTAAACCGGAAATCAAATGCGAAAGAATGGTTTGATTGTTTAAAGATTTGATCTTAATTAGTGGTTTTGGAATATGTTTCGCAATATCTCTAACACGAGTGCCTTCACCGGCACATAGTATAACACTTGTGATGTTTTCCTTGGGTTTATCTTTATGTTGTAACAATAGTATTTCCATCCATATCGATTATGATGGTGTGTTCTTGTTGAGCAACTGGTTTTTTAGTTTTTTCTATTAATATTGGATAATGATCTAGAATTTTTTTACGAACAAAAACATCAATAGTTCTTTGAATCTTATTTTTTGGGATGGTATTATACTTTTCGAGCAAACGAGGCGAAAAAGGTAATTTTTTTGTTAATTTGTTTATTTGATCCATATAATTCTTCTCTATAAAGGGTAAACCCTTCTTTGCTTTATTAAATCGATAAATATAAGATTTAGTACCATTTTCTACTATACCGTTCCCAGAAGTAGCAAATGGTTCACACGCATAAGCATCTCCAGGTTTTAAGACTTGATTATGGCTTATAGCTTTATAATTTGGAATAAAAGGGCCTGCGTGTAAGTTATATCGTTTCAATTCATGACCTCCAAGATTATAGATTGGTTCTAATCCACGATTTTTAATTTTTTTAGCAATTACATCTCCCAATTCGTATAATTTTGTGCCAGGTTTAAAAATTTCAATTGCTGCTTCAAGGGCTTCTTGAGCGGCGTCTATAATGTTTTGGAGCTTTTCGTCGTTATTTATGTTAAATGTTATTGCTGAATCGGCAATATAACCGTCATAGTGGGAACCTATATCGATTTTCAATAATCCTTTATTAGGTACAATAGTACTATCGTCAATCGGCGGACTATAATGAGCAGCTATCTCATCTAAAGACATATTAATTGGAAAAGATAACTCACAACTCTGATTTAATATTTCTTCCTCACATTTATTAGCAACATCTAAGAATAGAACTCCTGGTTCTATTAATTTTGCAGCAAGTTTTTTAGCAGCTTTAACGGCTTTACCAGCTTTAATGTAAGATTCTATCCAATCGTTTGACATAATTATAATTATAAAAAAAATTAATTAAAATAATAAATTATCTCAAAAATATAAGACTTATGGAGTTTTCTCAAGGGGTCGGGTCGGGTTTCTCAAGGTTCTAAACGATCGGGGGTTCGAGGATACATTACGGCTTCCCGAATGTCATCAAGACCACATATAAAGGTTATCCAACGAGCTATTCCTAAGCCAAAACCCGCATGAGGTGGCATTCCAAAACCAAACACATTTATGTGCGATTCAAAAGATGCGGGATTTAATCCTTTAGCGTCAATAGCATCAATCAATTGTTGTTTATTGTGAACTCTCGTTCCTCCTGAAGTTAATTCAAGCCATCCCATTTGAAGATCAAAAGATTCGCTATATTTTGGATTATTTGACGGTAAAATATAAAATGGCTTTATTTCCATTGGCCAATGAGTAATATAGTAATATCCCGTTAATTCTTCGCCTAGTTTACGATATGCTTCTGTAGAAATATCTTCGCCCCATTCAATAGTTATTCCAAATTTTTTATCAACTAATTCAATGATCTCATCGTATTTGTAGCGAGGAAAAGGTAATTTTGGAGCTATTGTTTTATCTTCCATATTTAAAACTTTCAAAGCAGCCATTCTATTTTCTCGAACATCTACTATGACATTATGAACCAATTCTTCTAAAGTTTTTTGAACATCATTCATGTCAGCAAAAGACATCTCAACGTCCAACGTGAAAATCTCGCATAAATGCCTTTTCGTATGGCTTTTCTCAGCCCTAAAGGCGGGACTAATTTCAAATACCCTTTCATATACTCCACCTAATTGTTCTTTGTACAATTGAGCAGATTGTATTAAAAACGCCTCTTTATCGAAATACATAATTGGAAATAACTCAGTACCCCCCTCAGTCGCGGAGCCTATTATTTTAGGGGTAGTTATTTCTGTAAAATCATGTTTAAGTAGAAAGTTCCTAATTGACATTAACACCTGCCCACGGATTTCAAAGATTGCTTGGTTTCTTAAAGATCTCAAATCTAACGCTCTATTATTAAGTCTAAGATCAAGTTCTGAAATTGTTTCTCCTGTCATATCAATTGGAAGTTTATCGGGAGTCCTATTTAAGATTTTAATTTCAGTTGGAATAATTTCAATCCCACCTGGTGCCTTTTCAAATTTTTTCACATTTCCTTTAATCATAAGACAATATTGATAACCAACTTTTGCTTTTTCAAATATCTCATCGGAAACGACACCTTTTTTTAAAGTAATCTGTCGTTCACCATATTTATCTTGTAAGTTTATAAACTTTAGACCTCCAAGATCTCGATAATTTTTTACCCAACCACCAAGAATTACCTCTTGACCGGCTAATTCAGGCGTTACATCCCTTGTATAATGAGTTTTTCTCCAACCATTCATCTCATCAATAGACATAGTAACCTTCAAATCTCAAGTTTTATTAAATTTAAATTTGAAAAGGAAATTAACAATAAATTTTTTGTCATCTTATAATTAATTAAAAATGCCAAATCTGTATTGGAAAAACAAAGATAAATTTGAAAGATCTAAAACATATAAAACTCAAATATTTTATCCTTTCCAAATATTAGAATCAATAAGCAGCCCCCCAATCAATAAATTCATACCTAATAGTGAATTAATTCAAAAAAATACTGAAATTATCCAAACACCTCAATTTAAAGTCAATGATTGGGAGAATCTCTTAATTTGGGGCGATAATAAAGATGTTATGAATTCTCTGATAAAAAAATTTTCAAACAAGATCAAAATAATATACATCGATCCTCCTTTCGCAACTGGAGGTGATTTCAAATTCAAAACGCTAATAGGCGAAAACGATGCTTTTGAGATTAATGAGGCTTACTCAGACGCGTGGAAAGGAGGAATAGATGAATATATCGATTTTTTGTACGAAAGATTAGTAGTAATGAAAGAGTTACTTGCTGAAGATGGAAGCATTTATGTGCATTTAGATTGGCATGTTTCTCATTATATAAAAATTGTAATGGACGAAATCTTTGGTAAAGAAAATTTCAGAAACGAGGTCATTTGGGCGTATCCTGCGGCATCTATGAGAACAAGAAGGTTTTTTATCCGATCATTTGACTCTATACTATTTTATACTAAATCAAGTGAATATACTTTCAACGACGATCCAGGAATCTACATGGAATATTCTGATCGAGTTAAATTTGCATTAAAAGAAGATGATAAAGGCATGTTCTATTATCGAGGTGGAAGTCACAATGGTAAAAAACTCTCGCAAAAAGTTTATGTCACTAATAAAGGTATCTTTCCTCGTGATGTTTGGACAGATATTCCATATATTAGAGCAAATACTTTAGAATACCAAGGATTTTCTACTCAAAAACCAGAAAGGTTATTAAGAAGAATTATCCTCGCATCTTCTAACGAAACAGACATAGTTGCGGACTTTTTTTGTGGTTCGGGCACAACATTAGCAGTAGCAGAAAAACTTGGAAGACGATGGATTGGTTCAGATATGACAAAACACGCGATAAACATAAGCCGCAAGAGAATCCTTGATATTTATAATAGTAACGATATTATTAATTGGGAAAAAAAATATAAAAAAAATCCTAATTCATTCAAAATTTTAAGTGTAAACAAAAATCTCCAAGATATTAACACTTATGATAAATTTTTAGTGAATAACATTCAAAAGGGAAAAAAAAAAACTCTATTTCAAGATGTAAAATTTGAAATCAAGATACTAAAAGACAATAATAATATATCAATTGAATTAATAGACTATTTTGTTCCAAATTTAGATTTAGTTGAGAATAAACTTAAAAGAAAGATACAATCTTTTTCTGATTGGATAGATAGTTGGACCATTGATTTTATTAGTCAAAATAGTTATTTTAACATGATGTGGATTTCATACAGAACGCCAAAAAACCGTAAATTAGATTTAACCTCAGATCGATATTTCTATGAAAAAGAAGGTAAATATCAAATATCAGTAAAAGTTATTGATATTCTTGGAAATGAGACCTCTCAAGAATATGAAATAAGCATTGAATAGTTCTTTATTTTATTATTTCACGTAATAACAATGTTGCGTAAGAACCTTTCTGGAGAGAAAATTCGATTTTTAATTTATTCTTATTTTGGAAGATGTCGTCTTCAGTAAATTCTAATATTTTTAAACCAATCGGTTTAACGATTATCGGCCTAAAAGAGCCTTTAAATTCGTAAGTATAGAGTAACTCTTTATTGAATATTTCTGCAGAAATTTGCTCCTTATCGAGAATTTCTAACAGTAGAGATTTCATTAAAGGGAAATCATCTAAGTTTGTATTATACCCTATTAGCGGTATTACTATTCTTGCCCGATTTAAATTATTTGCTTCTCGCAAAAAATTATCGTACAACCCACCGTATGTATATTTTATTTGAGTAATGTTTCCA
>Ga0114922_10001170_pt1 | contig 25086 bp, 24 predicted proteins | sample AartaG_FD_100975 | JGI IMG/M metagenome (GOLD analysis project Ga0114922, IMG submission 100975) | Deep subsurface microbial communities from Aarhus Bay to uncover new lineages of life (NeLLi) - Aarhus_00045 metaG | ecosystem: Environmental > Aquatic > Marine > Oceanic > Sediment | place... | reverse complement strand
TAAGGATCTTAGAAACTTTACCAATATTTTAAATATTATAGCTATTGTCCTGGTTTTATTTTCGCTATTCAGAATAGGCATCTATAAGATAAACACATCTAGAGTAGAAAAAGATACCGCAGAAAGCAAACAGGAAGAAGTATATGAGCTCGCTGATCAGGCTGAATACCCTGATATATACTATATAATTCTTGATGGTTATGCCAGTTCTAACACGCTGGAAGAAGTATACGGCTATGATAACAGCGGATTTGATGATTACCTTTCAGAAAGGGGATTTTTTGTTGCAACCGAGAGTAAAAGTAATTATTCATCAACTTTTCTATCGTTAGCCTCCTCTCTAAATATGGAGTATATTAATTATCTAAGTGCTATAGTAGGTTTGGAATCTGATGATAGATCAATACCTTATCAGATGATCGAAGACAATGAAGTTATTAGATTTCTGAGTTCTAAGGGGTACAAATATATTCATTTTTGCTCAGGATGGGGTGTAACAGATTATAACTGTAATGCTGATATTAATATCTGTTGTAAACACTGGAATGAATTCCAAATTTTATTAATACAAACAACAATTTTAAAACCATTTGAGAAATATATAATCTCTGAAGATGAAAGAGAGCGTATTATTTATAATTTCTCAAAGCTTACTGAGTCATACAAAATAAGAGGACCAAAATTTATTTTCTCTCACATTGTAATTCCACATCCACCTTATTTATTTGATGAAAATGGAGAACCTGTATCAGAAGTAAAATTGAAAATGAGCGGAGATGTTTGGAAACAAAAAGATAATTATATTAATCAGCTAATTTTTGTTAATAAAAAAGTTAAAGAATTAATTAATAGTATAATTACAAAATCTGAAATATCACCGATAATAATACTACAAGCTGATCATGGATCAGCTTCCTCTTTAGGTAGTACAGATAAAAATTGGGAAAATCCTACATACGAAATGATAGAAGAGAGAATGAGTATATTAAATGCTATTTACTTACCTTTTGGAGGAAATAAGCTTTTATATAATTCAATTACACCAGTAAATACCTTTAGATTAATATTTAATTTCTACTATAATTCGGATTATGATTTATTAGATGATCGCAATTACTTTTCAACTTATGACAACCCCTATAATTTTATAGACGTAACTAATTAACATATACATATTGATATGAACCCCCAATTCTAGACACCGAATTAACTAGTTAGAATCAGCTGATGGAACTTATTTCCTTTCGTTTTTTCATTATTTATATTCTCAAATTCTTCCGTGGGCATATATCCTAAGGAAGAATGCAATCTTTTCCTATTGTAGACTTCTTCAATAAAATATGGAATCCTTTCCAGAACCTCTGTGTATGTCTGATATTCAAACATGTAAATTTCTTCAACTTTCAGTGTTCTGAAAAACGACTCTATCTTGGCATTGTCATACGGATTTGCCTTGCCAGACATAGATATGGCAATATTATGCCCATTTAGTATCTCAATATATTCTGAGGAACAATACTGGATACCCTGATCAGAATGGTGAATAAGGTCATCTGTATCCCTCTTTGATATGGCATCTTTAATAGCTGCAATGGCAAGATCTGCTGAAAGGGTCCTACCCAATCCATATCCTACAACTTTTCGACTAAAGCCATCTATTAAAGCTGCCAGATATACGAAGGAGTTTACTATCCTTATATAGGTTATATCTGCATGCCACAGCTGATCTATTCTGTATGGAACAAGATCTTCTATCAGATTGGGGTACTTTTTAAAGCCATGGGATGAGTCTGTAGTGGCTCGAAAAGCTTTTCTGGCCCTGCATAGAAGGTTTTTATCCCTCATTAATCTTAGCACCCTTTTATGGTTTACCTTGAGTCCCTAGCGGTGCAGTTCCGAAGTAATCCTTCTCTATAGCCGTAGTATGGGTAATCCAGGGCAATTTTTTCAATGACCTCAGCAAGTTTTCCATATCAGGGTGTTTTTTATTCTTGGGCTTGTAGTAATAAATTGATCTAGGTATCCCCACTATCTTGCACCCCCTTTTGACCGATCCCAGTCTCTTGAGGCTACTATGGATGAACTGTCTTTTTTCCCTTGGTGTCAAAGTCCCTGATTTTCTTCAGCATCTCGTTTTCCAGGGTAAGCCTTCCTACTAGTCTTTCCAGATCCCTTATCCTAAGTTCCAGCTTTGCCATATCCTGAGAAGTTACATTTTCAAAGAACTTTCCGGCCTTGTAGTCTTTCTTCCACCGACTTATCATTACCGGTGATATCCTGTGCACTCTTGCCAGCTCTGCTTGGATGGCTGACCCCGACAGTATTGACTCTACTATCTGTTTCTTAAAATAATTTGAGAAGCTTCTTCTTTCCCTTACCATCTGATGAGACCTCCTATCTCTTGTTTTTTTCAGTCTCATCAGCTATTGTATCTTTAAGTTAATATACTGTCTAACAGGAGGGTTCACCCCAATATATAGATTAAGTTATACTATATGAATTATCACAGAAGTGCTTAAAAACCACTTTTATAAGCTAAGCACACTGCATTTGCCTCTTTGGGGTTATTAGTAGCATGAGGAAAAGCAATCCGATTGCCGCAACGCCAATACCTGCCATTCCAGCCACGAATATAAACTCTTTTTATTTCCTTTATTCCAAACTGTTTTTCCCATTCTGCTAAATTCTCTTCTGTAAAAGATTGTGCTTTATATTGAAAACGCGAACTTAATTCATCTGAATCAGGAAGATCATAGACATTAGGAATATATTCATATGTGGTGAAAGGGAAAGTAAGTATTAATATACCACCGGGTTTAAGCAAAGAAGCCATATTCTTAACAGCCAGTGTTGGATTATCGATATGTTCCAGCACGCTGATACATGTAATCGCATCAAATAAATCATATTCTCTGGATAAGTTACATATGTCATCATTTATTACCTTAAAGTGGTAATTTATCTCCCCTTTAATACCTTTATAATAATCCCTGACTTTATCGATGGCAGTAACATTAAAACCACAATTTACCAATAATGCGGGAAAAGCAGATTTTCCTGATCCAACATCAAGGATATTTTTTTTCTTGTATTCCATTAATACTTCAAAGGCAAATGAATACTCGATTGCCCTTTCGTAAACATATCCCCGGGGAACTACTCTCTCATTTGGAAACGCTGCACGTAAAAGCTTTATACTTATATTTTGTGCAATAGATTTTATAAGAGATTTAATTTTCTTCATTTTGATTAAATTTTCTATTATTATTTATTAATATAAGAATTAACATTGTCCAGAAAGTTGATAAATATCAATGTTAGCATGTAAAATTTAATATGTATACTTAGTCACATGGATCTATATTTACAAACTTAACTTTTTGAAATTTAAACAGCATCGTTCGGGAAAGATTCTTTAGTCTATTATTTTTTGTATGATAGTAACACCCTCCCCATGGAACAGTAACATGCTTGTATTTCCCATAAGGTAAATACATTCCTTCGATAAATTTATGTTTTATATACTTGAACCCTAAAGATGCATGGAGACGGACAAAAGCCTCTGGATCCCATCCCTGAATATGATCAGAATCTTTTGCATAACTTGATAAAATTTTTTCTGATAAAATGGCAAAATTCTTTTCCAGACTCTTTCGGAGTTGGCGAAAAATAAATCTGAGATTAATTACGTTAGGAACAGAAATAACAAGAAATCCACCAATTTTACATAGTAAGTTTATATTTTTCAAATAAATACCAGGATTATGAACATGCTCCAGAACTTGATTTGAATTTATATAGTCAAAACTTTCCGGCTTCAATTTTTTTATTTCACTACTATTTAAATATCTAACCCTGGGGTGTGGATTAAAGTCCTTAGCAACCTCAAGCGCTCCATTGAAAGAATCTACTCCGATGACATTATTGTTTTTCTCAGCAATTGCTTTCGTAATACAACCCCAACCACAACCATAATCTAAAACTCTGCCTACGCCTGCCGGGATTTGATCGACAATATGTTTGTATCTTATAAAACAATTACTTATATTATTATTATAATTATTAATCATCTTGGAAACTTCTTCTTTTGTAACAAGATCTTTCCCCTTATAAAGTTCATATAAATCTTTCATCATTATCACCTTAAAATATTTTAATGATATCTATCTTAGTAAGTCATTAAAGTAGATTCTCTATGATATTTTAACAACTTTTTAAACACTTAAGTATTTTTGCTTTAAGTTCACCAATATCTTGAATAAAGATATCAGGAGGTTTATAGAAATCATTGGTAAACTCATATTTTATATTAAACGCTTCTAATAATTTATAAGATGAACATATAGTTGGCTTTTTTATATTATAACGATCCAATATAATAGAACATCCCGGCATTGCCACTACTCCGACTTTACATTCAAATATGTTGCTGAATCCTTTTATTTTCTCTCCAAGAAATATAAAATCATTATCAACTTTTTCAATATGAGGCGAACTGAAACCTTTTTTTAGCATTCTTTCCTCACATGGATGCAAGTAGATAGCAATTTTATATTTATATTTTTTTGCTACACTAATACATTCCAGAAGAAGCTCATTTTCAATTTGAGCTTTTATCGTTTCCTTTTGCTCAAGATACTTGCTAAGTTTAATTGGATCTTCAATGCTATAGCCGTTTTTATCTCGCATCCAATAACCTTCTGAATAAAAACCAATTTCATATTTAGGTCTTTTTTTAAATCTATCTATAAATAGATCAAACTCATTTCCATTAATCATTATTTCTACTTTATTTAAAATAATATTCCCGGCTTTTACATGATTATCTAATTCCTCTATATGTCCACGTCCACACATTACGAAATTAAGATTACTGTAGTAACCATACTTTTTTAACGATAATGGACTGTTTGAAAAATGAACATACTTCTTGGTGCCCAGGCAGCTCCAGGCTGATAATAAGTACTGTTCAGGTCTGGCGATAAAAAAAATATGTATCTCTTTCGGTTTTCTTAATAAAATTGCATTTTTTTCATATATGAAGCTGCTGAAAAAGTGAAGTTTATACGAATTCGTATCAAGAAGAGATAATAAAGACAATACTAGATCAAAAAACCAAATTTTTATTATTACAAGATCGTGTATATTTTTTATACGGAAACTATTCTTGCTTATGATGGGCCCTGCAAGTTTGCCGTTTAATTGGTTAATTTTATATTTTCTGATTTCCATCCTTTCCCTATCATAATCAGTATCACTAATATAAATATTTCCATTATAATGATATTTTCCAAAAGATAATTTCAGGGGAAAATATGCTATTTTCAAGATAAATCTAATCCTGTCAATAAAAATCAAGCCTATTGATAACTTCTTTTCCTGGATTATTTTTAACCTTGATAATAATGCCTTTTTGTGAATTTCATGCTTCTCAGTACAATAATACTTATTAATTATATCTAAATACGAAAATCCAAACAATTAATGCCTCATCCAAATTTTTAACAAGCTTTAAACATTTCTTTGATATTCTATATAATAAAATGTTCTTCTTAACTATAGTAGTTTACCACAATTTCAATTGTCACTTTATCATTTTAATACTCAAAGGTGTCCCTCTTTTTATATTTATTTTTGCTTTTTTACCGAGAATATTCTTTAAATATCTTGGATGTAAACCATAACCCGGTCTTATTGATTTAATATTACCTTCAGTGAGATTTTCACCTTTTTTAATATTTTTTACTGCAAATAATGAACGTGCAAATTCCCTACTTTTTCTCATTCTTTCTGTAAGCTTATAAGAAACTACTCCAAGTGCTTTTTCCACTTCTCTCACTGATTTTACCATTTCTTTGAATTCTTCAGGTTCTAATGAAAATTTAGCATCGGATCCACCAAGACTTCTATTTAAAATAAAATGTTTTTCAATAATCTTTGCACCAATAGTTACTGCTGCAATTGGTATGGATATTCCCAAAGTATGATCCGATAACCCAACCAGACATTTAAATCTTCTAGAAATATCTGGAATTGTCCTTAAATTCATTTCTTCATACGGCGCTGGATATGCTGAAGTGCATTTTAATAATATTATTTCATTATTACCCATCCTTTTACAGGCATATATTGCTTCTTTTATATCACTCAATGTAGCAATTCCTAGAGAGATAATTACCGGTTTACCTTTTGAAGCAATATATTCTATCAATGAAACATCTGTTATTTCAAATGAAGCAATTTTATAACAGGGAACATTCATTTTTTCGAGAAGATCAACAGCTGTTTTATCAAAAGGGCTTGAAAAACATAAAAGGCCCAGGTCTTCCGCAATTCTTTTTAATTTAGGTTGCCACTCCCATGGGGTATAAGATTCTTTATAAAGTTCATAAAATGTTTTCCCATCCCAGACACTTCCCTGCTTAATTTTAAAATATTTATTATCACAGTCTATCGTTATTGTATCTGGGGTATATGTTTGAAGTTTAACCGCATCTGCGCCAGCTTCCTTAACTGCTTTTATAGTATCTACAGCAATACTAAAATTTTGATTATGGTTTGCAGAAAGCTCTGCAACTATAAGAACTGGGTTATTATTACCAATAACTCTATTGTAGATTTTAATTATCATTTTTTTTCACTAAACCCATAATAACAACATCTTTATATTTTCCATTCTTGAATATAAAATCTTTTAATTTGCCTTCTTTTTTAAATCCAGATCTTTCATAAAAGTTTAATGCACTTTTATTATCTTCAATAACTTCGAGTTTTAGGGTATGTAACTGAGCTATATCAAAAGCAATTTTTTTTATGCAACCCATTAGTATCTTTCCTGCACCTTTCAGGTTTGGTTGGGAATAAATACCTAGATATGCATTACCATTCTCTAAATCTACTCGGTTTATACTAATAACTCCTATATATTCATTCTTTTTTTTAATTAACCAGTAAAAATTATTATTATCTTCTTCTAAATTTTTTAAAAATTTCTTTTGTTCATTTGATGAAATTATATGATCCTGGTAGCACCACTTCCTTATTGAATTATTATTCCTCCACCTTCTTACCATTTCTTTTTCATTTTTATCTAAATTTATAAAATTTTTTATTAATATTTCCCCGAAACTAATATTTTTCCTCAATTTATCCAATATTTTTATACTATCCTTCTATTTTTTTAATGTTATTAATAATTACAATTATATTCCTTTATATTCTTTTTAAAACTTCTTTAAATATTCTTCTTGCCCCATCACCATCAATATATTTCTTACCTATTATAGACATCTGCAACCTTGAGTTATAATCCAATTCATTAAATTTTTCTTTTATTTTTATCAATAATTCATTATTACTGAACCAACCGGCATTCTTTAAGAATCCAATCTTTTCCCAGTTTAAAAGATTTTTATGTTGATTTTCTGCAAAACATATTCCTATGGCCGGTACACCTACCATAGCTAGCTCATATGTAGTCTGCCCCCCACCCGAAATGCAAATATCTGCCTTTAGCATTAAACTCAACATTTCTTTTGCCCTTATAGGATTATCTTTACTAACTATATAGGTTCTAATATTAAAATTATTTTTAAGGAAATTTGCTATCATTTTCGTAAAATTTTCTCTGTTTATTCCGCCTAAAGTAATTAAAATATTTCCTACTTTCTTGTTAATTTTTTTCTCTGGAACATCCCAAAATTCCTTTCGTAAAATAATATAATTTTTACCCAATAAATATATCGTATCTTTTTTCTTTATGTAATTTAATTTATCACCATAGATAGAGGGATTTACTACAATGCCTTTAGGATAATCTATTCGATTATGATCATCTACAATAAGAACTTTACTATCAAGTAAATTAGAGATCTTGTAAAAAAGATTTTTATCTGCTAGATATGAATCAATGATAATGAAGTCCGTATCTTTTATTTCACTAAATAATTTTTCCTTATTTTCGATCCAATCAAATAATTTACAATTTCTCCCTTTTGTTAAAGAAAAAATACTATCATCACCATTTATTACTAATAACGGATATATATTCCTTTCTTCAAAGGCTTCACAAATGGCTATGCATCTAGTAACATGCCCAAAACCAATTCTTCTGCCTCCCTCTGTTAGAATAAAAATCTTCATTTATTAATTTTCTTTTGTTCTACATCTTTATTTATTTCCTTAATACTGGGGTTTCTTTCTAATAAATCAATAATATCATCCATTAAAAACATGGATTTATTATGCAACAATTTATATATCTCCCTTACAAATTCTAAATCTTTTTTTTCATCAACTGTCCATCGTAGACAGGATAAATCTTTATTATTCTCTACATTTAATATTTTAAATTTTGAAGGATTTTCATATATATAAATTGTAACATGTTCTCTCTGATAATCTTTTTTTGCTTCTTCACAGGCTCTTTCCAAAGTATCATAGCTAATTACTTCAACATCAAGACCATGTGGATAAGTACGCTTAATGGTATTACTTGACCCGTCAAAACTATTTTCATTTTTCAGGTATGCCAAAATAACCTTATCTGCCACCATTGGATCTATCAGAGGACAATCTGATGTAATTCTTACTACAACATCTGCACACCATTCTTTTGCAGCATTATAATATCTATCTAAAACGTCAACTTCACTTCCCCGATAGCAATCAACATTATTTTTTTTACATAGATTTTCTACTAAATCATCTATTTTATTCAGAGTAGTTGCAACTACTATTTTATTTATCATTTTAGAGAAACCAATGCGATTAACAACATGCCAGAGCATTGGTTTTCCTTCTATATCCTCTAATATTTTTCCTGGCAAACGAGTAGAGCCCATTCTAGCCTGAATAATAGCAACAATATTATTCTTTTCCATTTTTTTTCAATAGAAACATCACATCTTTATTATCATTTTCAATGTATTTAAGAAATTTTATTTTTACAATTTTCAAATCAGGAAAAGTATCCATATAAATTTTGGGGAAATCCGCTTTCCAAAGTAAATTTTCCTGCCCCCGGTAAATAATTTCTGTGTATTTATTAGCATAGTATTCAAGTCCCCATATATACTTATTACTACATCGATAAATTTCCCTTATGGCTTTCCTGATCTTTTGAGGATGTATATGTATTAAAACACCGGAAGTGAAGACAATATTAAAAAATTTATCCTTGAAAGGTATATCAAAGACATCTCCCCTAATAATATTGATATTTTTAGTGCTTTCCTTAGATAATTGTACGGCATATTCCTGCGGTTCAATACCATACAAATTTTTAAAACCCATTTCCTGCAGACATAACAATTGATTACCAATATTTGAACCAACTTCAAGGATTTTCTTTGAATTGTCGAACTTTCCTAAAAATAATTTATTAAGCTCTGTTCTTTTCATACCGTAGTTCTTTTTATAGAGTTTTTCCAGATCTCTTAAAGACATTTTATTTCTATTAGTATATTCCTGACCAAATTTATCCTCCCAATTATTTAACTGAAAACTGACATCACGCATTTTTTACATTCCTTTGCTGATTAAATTCTTAATAGTTTGCTTCAATCTACAGAATTTAAATCTTTTATAAAACGTCGTATTTCTATTTTAATTCCTTTTTTAAAATATCAATTACATACCGGACTTCACTATCCAGCATTTTAGGATAAAGCGGCAAGGTAATTGTTGATTCGTAGTATTTTTCTGCCATTGGGTAATCTCCTGCCTTATAATTTAAATTATTACTATAATATGGCTGTAAATGAACCGGAATGTAATGCACCTGTACCCGGATATTGAATTTTCTTAATCTCTCAAAAATATTCTTTCTTCTGTCAGGATCTTTTAACCTGATATAATAGATGTGCCAGGATGATCTTACGTATGGCTTTTCTACAGGTAAAATAATATTGATAATATTTGATAACTCTTCATTATAAATATTTATTATCTCTCTTCTTCTCTTTAAAAACTTTTCAAGTTTTTTTAACTGGCTAATTCCTAACGCACATTGAAAATCAGTTAAACGATAGTTAAAACCAAGTTCCTGCATTTCATAATACCAAGGACCTTCGTCTTTCTTTATTAGCTTTGATCTTTCCCTGTTAATACCGTGATTTCTAAAAAGTAAAAGCTTTTTATAAAGATCCTCACTATTGGTCAGTACGGCGCCTCCTTCACCTGTGGTAATTGACTTCACAGGATGAAAGCTAAAAACTGTCATATTTGAATATTTACAGGATCCAATTTTATTATTTCTATATTCTGCTCCCAATGCATGTGAAGCATCTTCAACTACTAGCAGATTATATTTTTCTGCAATCTCTTTTATCTCCTGTAAATCACAGGGATGGCCAGCAAAATGAACTGGAATTACGGCCTTTGTATTTTGATTAACTTTCTTTTTTATCCCTGCCGGATCAATATTTACCGTATCTTCCTGTATATCTGCAAAAACAGGTATTCCTCCGCAGTATAATACACAGTTCGCTGAAGCCACGAAAGTTATGGGAGAGGTTATAACTTCATCACTCTGTTTTATACCTGCAGCAAGACATGCAATATGAAGAGCAGCTGTTCCACTTGAAACTACTACAGCATATTTTGCTCCTGTGTATTTACACAGGGCGCTTTCAAACTCTTCTACTTTCGGTCCCTGAGTGATCCAATCAGACTCCAGAACCTCTGCTACTTTGTCTATGTCATTTTTATCTATCCATTGATGTCCGTAAGGAATTGTTTTCATAAATTCTCTACTACTTCTTTTAATTGACTCCCGGTCAACCACTCTTTATTAGTATCACTGGTATACCTAAAACCTTCGGGAAGAGTTTTACCTTCTTTCCAGTTACCGTACTTCCACCATGAATGCTCTGGTTTAATTATAAAAAAATTATCAAATTCCACAGAATGTTTAGCCTCTTCCTCTGTTAGCAATATTTCATTGATTTTTTCACCGGGTCTGATACCTATATACTTGATCTTGCAGTCAGGAGCAATCACTTTTTTTAAATCTATTATTTTCATGCTGGGAATTTTAGGTATAAATATTTCCCCGCCTTTCATTATATCAATACATTTAATTACGAATTTAACTCCCCTTTCCAATGAAATCCAAAATCGTGTCATTCTTTCATCGGTTATTGTAACCTCTCCACTCGAATTTTGCTTTTTAAATAAAGGAATAACACTACCCCTCGATCCAACCACATTTCCATATCTAACACAACCTAATCTGGTTTTTCGTTTGCTCCCGACATAAGAATTACTGTCAATAATAATTTTCTCCATGCACATTTTTGTAGCTCCGTATAAGTTAATCGGATTAACTGCTTTATCTGTACTTATACCCATGACTTTTTCGACATTATTATCTATTGCTACATCTATGACATTTTGAGAGCCGATTATATTAGTGGCGATTGCTTCAAAAGGATTGTATTCACAGGTAGGTACCTGTTTTAAGGCAGCGGCATGAACAACAATATCAACACTATCCATTGCTCTTGATAATCTACTCTTATCACGGACATCACCAATAAAAAACCTTAATCTGGAATTATTATTAAACTTTTGTACCATCTCTGATTGTTTTAACTCATCTCTGCTGAATATCCTTATGGCTTTTGGATTATGCTCTTCTAGCATTACTTCAGTAAATTTTTGTCCAAAAGAACCGGTACCACCAGTTAATAAAATTATTTTCTCACGCCAATTCATATATACCTTCTTGTTTCATTAATTTTACTGTAACAAATATACTATCAGTTAGTAAAAAATATTGGAACCATGCTTTGATTTCATATATGTTATAAATTACTTCTGGCCATTTTCTTAAATTCTTCATTTGAATCCATTAACTCGTCATATTTGCCCTGTCCAACAATTTTCCCTTTTTTCAATAAATAGATAATATCACAACTCTTTATAGTAGTAAGACGATGTGCAATTATTATTAGTGTCTTAATTTTTGCTATATTGTATATAGCCTCAAAAACAGCTTCCTCAGTAGCCCCGTCAAGAGAGCTTGTTGCCTCATCCAGGACTAATACTTCCGGATTATGATATAGCGCACGTGCTATTCCTATACGCTGCCTTTGGCCTCCACTTAATCTAATACCCCTCTCCCCTATTTTTGTATTATATTTATCCGGTAGCTCTTTTATTATAAAATCATGAATATTTGCAATTTCCGCTGCACTCTCTACATTACTTATATTTATATTCTCATCAGGTACACCAAAAGCTATATTTCTTAATACTGTGTCATCCTGTAGGTAAATCTCCTGTGGTATATATCCAAGATTACGCTGCCAGCGATGAAGGTTATCATCAGTTATTTCTACATTATCTACTAATATTCTGCCGCTTTCGGGCCTGAGCAAACCCAGAATAATATCAGCAAGAGTAGTTTTGCCTTCACCTGTTTTACCAACGAAAGCAACGGAAGTATTGACATCAATTTTTAAATTTAAATTACTGATGACCGGTGCATTACTCCCAGGATAGTTAAAGGTGATTTCTTCAAGCCTGAGATTTCTTTTAATAATAACCGGTTTTATCTTCTTTATACTGGAAGATATTGGATGTATTTTCTCTTCAAAAGAATAAATGTCATCATACAGAATATTTAGAGCAGGTGTAAAAAAACGTATTCTTGTAATAAACACAAAAATATTTTGAAGGGAGGGCATCATCCTGTAGGCTCCGAAAGCAAAAACACCAATTAGAGGTAAAACCTCTGTAAGATCTTTAGCAGTAGCTAACAAATAAATAACTAATATAATTATACCCCCAAACGCAAAAATTTCCATTATATAACGGGGAACCATACTTATTATTTGATTTGTTGCATTGTGCTTTGCATAATCCAGAGAAGGTTTAGAAAAACGCCTCTCAAAGAATCCCTCACATCCAAGCAATTTAATTTGCTTAATACCACCAAAACATTCACTTACAGTAACGAAACGTTCTGCATTAGTTTTAAATCTTTTCTTTCCAATATCATCAAGTTTCTTCTTAACAATTCTATAAATTAAAACATATACACCACCCAATACTATGATTATAGAAAGTGCAAGGATAGGTTCTATTACTATTAGCATTATAAATATAAAAAGAACTATAATACTGCTTGAAAAAATTTGCATTAAGGGAATAACTACTCCAGTAACAGCTTCCTGCACTTCCGAGAGGACGTTTTTCCCAAGATTTGATGTGTTCTTGTTTAAATAAAACAAATAAGGCTGATGAATATACTTATTTAAAAGACGTCTGGACAATGTATAGTTTCTCATCCAGCTGAAACGGTATAATCCCCAGTTGGTTAAAATTATTAGTACATTACTAATAATTAAAAATAATAATACCATTGCTCCAACAAAAATAAGAAACCTGTTATGGCTTTGAAAATTTAAATTTACATAAAACCAGTTAACAAAGCGATTATCATTAATAAGTGAAGTGTTAGTTAATAATGAAAGAAAAGGCATTATAGAAACAATCCCTAACACTCCTATAATACCGGAAACAATCATAGCTCCAAAAAGTAAATAAAGCCGTTTCCTCTCTCTCGTAGTCAGTAATTTTAATAGTTTTTTTATAATATTTTTCATGTTTAAAATTAATTTTATAATCTAATATGAATATTATACTTTTTATAATTTTAATAATAATGTAATAATAAAACTCTGATTTATTTCATCAATATATTGATAAAAAGGCAAACTAAAAATATCTCCAGAGCATTTCTCACTAACCAAAAAATCTTCCTTATTATACATTAAAGATCTAAAAGGTTCCTGCAAATACAGGGGTTTTGGATAATAAATAGCCGTGGGTACATTATTACTCTTCAGCAAACTCAAATAATACTCTCTATTATTTTCCTTCGGCCTTATGGAGTATTGGGCCCAAACACTCTTATACTCTTCAGTAACTACCTGCAGATAAAATTTATCTTTCAAGGCATTATTATATCTCTCAGCTATTTTCTGCCTTAAATTAATTTCTTCAGGAAATATCTCAAATTTTGCCAGAAGTATAGCAGCCTGTATTGTATCCAATCTCCCATTTATACCAATCCTTACATTATCATACTTATTTTTCCCCTTGCCGTGCACCCTGATAGATACCAACTTTTGTGCAATTTCTTCATTATCCGTAAATATCATCCCTCCATCTCCGTAACATCCCAGGGGTTTGGCAGGAAAGAAAGAAGTACAACCAATTTTTGTAAGTGAACAGGTTTTTTTACCTTTATATTCCGCTCCAAATGATTGCGCTGCATCCTCTATTACAAACATATTATATTTTTTAGCAATCCTATTAATTTCATCATAGTCAGCAGGCAGTCCAAAAATGTCTACTGGTATTATCCCTTTAATTTTACTAAGTTCAATTGCTTTTTTTGTTGCATGGTCGATGGGATTATTTAGGAATTCCTCTATTTTTCTGGGATCTATATTGTAAGTTTTTTCATCTATATCCACAAAAACAGGTTTCACCCCTAGAAGAGATATTACTTCGACAGTAGCAATAAAAGTAAAAGGAGTTGTTATTATATAATCTCCAGGACCAATACCATACACCATCAATGACATAAGTAATGCATCAGTACCGCTTGAACACCCCACTGCATATTTTACTCCGACAAAATCGGCAAGCTTTTCTTCAAGCTCACCGACTTCGGGCCCCATTATATACTTTCCGTGGTCAAGGACCTTTTTTATGTTACTTTCAATCTTTTCCCTGATCAACTTCTGTTGAGCACCGAGGTCTATAAATTCCATCTGATTAATTATCCTTCTCAAGCTTTATAATTAACTGTCCGTTTTTATCCAATCCATACTGATTTCCGCAAATACATCGAGCTAAGTTTTCATCAAAATTTAAAGTATTGCCGCATCTGCAAACCCATCCAATCTGTTTTCCTGGATTACCTACTATCAGAGCATAGGGCTTTACACTCTTCGTGACGACTGCTCCTGCTCCGATAAAACAGTATTCCCCCAATTCATTACCGCAGATAATGGTGGCATTGGCCCCGATTGTGGCGCCTTTTCTCACTATAGTCTTCTTAAACTCATGCTTCCTGCTTATAAAAGCTCTGGGATTTATCACATTTGTAAACACGCAGGAAGGTCCACAAAAAACTCCGTCTTCCAGTATTACTCCTTCATAAATAGAGACATTATTCTGTATTTTGACATTGTTACCGATAACCGCCTTTGATCCTATACTCACATTCTGCCCAATAGAGCAATTCTCTCCAATTATTGCATCCTCCATTATATGAGAGAAATGCCAGATTCTTGTACCTTTACCGATACTTGCTCCCTTATCGATATAAGAACTTTTATGAACGAAATAATCTTTATTCATCATAGTCAAAAAACTTTTAATTTAAATATACTATAACCTTGGTATCAAGAGATTTCTGGCTTGCTTCTAAAACTCTTAATACTTTTAATCCCTCTAAACCATTAGTTAGTGGTTTTTTTCTACTTTCTATACAATCGATAAAATGATTGCATTCATTTTCCAGAGGTTCAGACTCTTTTACAATAACTTTTTCAAAATCTTTTTTATTTAGAATATGATTTCCATTTTTCCATTCGACTTTATGCGAATAAATCAATAATTTTTCTTCCCAGGATTTGGTATCATTAAAAACAGCCATCTTCTTATTACCTACAATAACAAGTTCCTGACTTTTATAAGGATGTAACCAGGAAACAAAAATATGAGCTCTGGTTCCGTTTGAGAAATTCAAGAAAGTCAAGGTAGTATCAGCAATGTTTTTATTCAAAAAGTAACCGCCATAAGTAGAAACACTTTCTGGTTCTCTATTTAATAAAGAAAGAATCATTGAAATATCATGTGGGGCAAAACTCCATAAAATATTTTCTTTTTTTCTAATTTTCCCAAAGTTTAATCTGTTTGAATAAAGATATTGTATTTTTCCTAACTCACCGGATTTAACTATTTCCTTTAGTTTTTTGAAAGCAGGGTGATATTGGAGCAGATGTCCTACCATAAGAATACAGTTATTCTCTTGAGCTAGCTTAATTAACTCTTCGGCATCCTTACTATTTAATGAAAGTGGTTTTTCTACAAAAACATTTTTGCCTGATAAGATTGCTTTTTTAGAATATTCATAATGCATCTCAACCGGTAAAGCAATAATAACTGCATTAATTTCATTATCTCTTAATAAATCATTAAAATCAGTAGTAACCTTTATTTTAGAGTAATTTTTACTAATATCTGCTAGTATATCTTTATTGATTTCACAAACACTGTACAAGCTACCTAACCTATAAAAAGTCCTTATCAGGTTTTTCCCCCAGTAACCTGCCCCTGCGACCGATATATTAATAATTTTTTCCTCCTTCTTTATAACTTCACGCCTTATATACCTTCTTACCTATAGTTTTTTCCGCTTTATATATATTTCGCGTATCAATAATTATTTTGGAATTATCGTAAATCAAATCTCGGTCAAATAAATCATGGTCGGTACTTACAATGACACAATCATACTTCCTCAAATTATATGCAGTCAGTTTTATAGCTTTTTTATCAAAATCATAACGCCTGGTCCTCGGCAGTTTCGGTATATATGGGTCGCTGTAATCTACATCTGCCCCTTTTTTTATTAAAAGCTCCATAAGCTTCAACCCGGGTGATTCACGCATATCATCAACATTCTTTTTATAGGCCATACCCAAGATCAGAACCTTTGAATCCCTGATATTTTTACCATTTATATTCAGGGCTTCGGATGTCCTATCGATAACATGTCTGGGCATAAATGCATTGATCTCTCCCGCAAGTTCAATAAACCTGGTTGGGTATTCATACTCCCTTGCCTTCCAGGTAAGATAAAAGGGATCTATAGGTATGCAGTGACCTCCCAGGCCAGGTCCGGGATAAAAAGCCTGGAAACCGAACGGCTTTGTCCTTGCCGCTTCTATTACTTCAAAGACATCGATATTCATTTTCTCCAGTATGATTTTCAGTTCATTTACCAGGGCAATATTTACCGCTCTGTATATATTCTCCAGGAGTTTGGCGGTTTCTGCCACCCGCATACTGGAAACAGGAAATGTCTTTATACCTATCTTGCTATATAACCTGCAGGTAAGTTCCTTACATTTTTCTGTATAACCGCCTACGACCAGAGGGATATTGGAGGAATTAAATTTTTTATTCCCCGGATCTTCCCGTTCAGGTGAATAAGCCAAATTGAAATCAGTTCCTGCCCTAATGCCGCTCTCCTCTAATATGGGAAGTACGATCTCTTCGGTAGTCCCGGGATAGGTAGTGCTTTTTAAAATCACCAGCTGATCGGTCTGTAAATATTTTGATATCACCTTAGATGTATCCGTAATATAGCTTAGGTCAGGTTCTCTGTATTTTCCCAATGGCGTCGGCACGCAAATAATGACTACATCCGTACTCTCAAGAAAGGAAAAATCCGTAGTGGCCTTAAAGCCCTCTTTTATACACTTTTCTATAACCCCATCTGGGATATGGTTTATATATGATTTTCCTTCATTTAGCTTATCGACCTTTTTTTTGTCAATATCAAAACCGATTACCTTCATCTTGTTAAAGGAAAATTCCCTGACCAGAGGTAGCCCGACATATCCAAGGCCGATTATCCCCACTACGGCCTTTTTACTATTAATCCTTTCCAGCAAGCCCAATATATAATCCTTTCATTTATAAAGGTTTAGACAAAGAAATCAGAAACTTATTGAAATATGATACTAATAAAAATATCATCCTGCAATATAACAATATACTTCTAAATTCATTTAAAATTTTCAAATTGAACTATTTTTTAAAGGAAAGGTCATTATAACAATTATATTAATAAATAGAATTCTAATTAAGTATTAAAAATATTATAATTAAATAAAAATGGAAATAGCAAATTCGATCATAGATATTTTCAAAAATTCCTTGAATATATTAACATGGCCTTTGGTTATTTTTATGTCAATATTAGTGTCACTTCTAAAATATATATATACCATTAATAAATTCCTAAATGATGTAGACTTAATCAAGAACTCTAAATCTAAAACTGCAGAAGGAACAAAGAGAGAAGTTAAATAAATAATTAATTCCTTCTCCGATAAATTGATTAAGAAGGAAATTGACATAAGTAAACAAAGATAATTAATGGAAGAAATAAGAGATATATATTCCTATAATTGTAAGTATACTATTAAGAATAAAGACAATGTTGATATTTAAAAGATTCTTTAAAGATTTATCCGGTCGTAGAGAATATTTGTTATATTCAACAAAATATGAGTTAAAAGTCCAATTATCCAGGACTTATCTTGGATATGTCTGGTGGATTCTGGATCCCCTGTTCTATATGTTAGTTTATATGCTTATTGTAATGGTAATATTCCAGAGGGGAGAAAAAGATTTTCCAGTATTTGTCTTTTGTGCTTTAGTGCCATGGAAATGGACTCTAAAGACAATCATGGACAGTATTAATAGTATAAAAAGTAGGACTAACATACTCAATCAGGTATATATCCCTAAGCCAGTCATACCTTTCATTAAGATATTGACAAACACAGTATACTTCTTTTTTGGTCTGGTAGTTTTAGTAATATTGATCCGTTTTTTTAAAATACCGGTAACCTTTCACTATTTGGAATCTATTATAATATTCTTAGTCCAATTTTTATTTATTTTTGGCTTGTCCTTAATCTTTTCTCATTTAGGTGTATTTTTTAAGGATATAAGAAATATATTAGCATTTACTGTTAGATTATGGTTTTATCTTTCTCCTGGATTATATAGTCTGGACCGAATTCCGGAAAATATAAGATTTTTATGGTGGATAAATCCCCTTACTACCTTTTTTATAAGCTATAGAAATGTTTTTTTATATGGAGAATCTCCATTGTATCTACAACTTTCCATTTGGACAATTGTGAGTATCCTTACTATTTTCCTTGGATTGAAACTGCTTTATAAATATGATAAAAAATATATGAAATTTGTTTGATGTCTATGAAAGAAAACATAAAAATCCAAAATTTAAATTTAAAGTATAGGTTCGTTAAAAAAATGAATTTAAAAAAAGAGATAGCAAAATTTTATAGTAAAAAGAAATCTATAAAAAGGAAAGAAGTCTGGGCATTAAAAAATATAAACTTCACGGTGGAAAAAGGTAAGACAATAGGCATCATTGGTCCAAATGGCGCCGGTAAAACAACTTTACTTAAGGTAATAGCCAAAGTTTTTGAACCTGATTCCGGAACAGTTGAATTATATTCTGATTCTGTCTCTTTGCTGACATTAGGTGCAGGTTTTCATCCCGAACTTTTAGGAATCGATAATATATATTTGAATGGCTTACTGTTGGGCTTTTCAAAAAAAGAAATCGATCAAAAAATGGAAAAGATTATAGATTTTTCTGAATTGGGAGAATATATCTTCTATCCAGTTAAGACATATTCCTCAGGCATGAGAGTAAGACTGGCATTTTCTATATCCTCTTTTATTGAACCAGATATTCTTTTGATTGACGAAGTACTTGGCGTCGGTGATGAGAGATTTAAAAAGAAAAGTAAGGAAAGGATAAGAGAATTGGTTAAGACCAGAACCGTTTTTCTTGCTTCTCACAGTATGTCTTCAATAGTTGATTTATGTGATTTAACATTATGGCTTCACAAGGGTGAAATGATGGAATTTGGTGACTCCCGCGAAGTGGTAAAAAAATATAGAGATTATAATAGTAAACAAAAAATTAATGATAAAAGAATAAGAATATGAAATTTTGTTATCTTATCAAGAAGTACTTTTCTCGTTTTACTGATGTATTTAGAAAAGCAATCTTTAAACCAGGATTAAATACCTTACTTCTCCCTTATAGATTGATATATCTTTTATTCTTAGGAGTAAAATATCTGTTTTATCTGATAAAAAAACATTCGAGACGTAAGTGGCGAAAAATTAACAGTACAGCTAGAATGCATTTAATACGAAAATCCAAGATTCTTAGAGCAAGTAGAATAGTAATACTAGTAATAAAGTACATAAGGAAACTTGGAATGCTAAAAACAATGATACTTGTAATAAATAATATAAAGACACTTGGAATGTATAAAACAATAATACTCATAATACACAAAATAAAAACACTTGAATTTGAAAAAAGAAGGGTAAGTGAAATACGTAATGATATTTTAAGGAAGCATCTTACAAAGGTTCTGAATGATAATGATTGGTATGATGCTTATAAAATCATAAGGAAATATAATATGTCGGTTATTGATCGAATTGACTTAGCATCGATGCTTCCAATATTTGAATACGGTTCAATAAATAAGGGTAAAGAAGAATGGGGAATAAGATGGAAAAATGCTCCACATAATCACCGAGTTCTTATGGTCGCACCTAAAGATTTTGCAGGTTCTATGTATAAGTTAGCTGAATCTTTAAATCGATACACTGATTATGCAGTAAGACTGATAACCTTTGATTTCCATCAGTTTGGATACCTATTAGATCTGATAGTACCTGAGTGCAATGGTACCCGAATGGAAGCGGTTTTTAAGCTGGCCAGTGACTCTGCTATATTCCACCTGAAAGATGAACACAGCTGGTTCCTACAATGGGAGCGCTCTTTGAACCTAGAGGTCATTGATAAATTATTCTTCTCAAATTTATTTAAAAATATTCCAAAAGTCTTTACTCATTACGGCGGTTATGCACGCAAATTCAAGCATAATAAAAAATATATAGCTAAAGTAAAGAAGTTCGATGGTCGTATAACAATGACGCCAGACCTTAACTTTGCCTGGTATGATGGTAAATATATTCCCCATACAATTGATACGGATAAAATACAAAATTGCTGGAATAATTCAAATATGTTAGTACATTCACCGTCAAATCCCTTGACTAAAGCAACCTCACTTCTTAATAAAGCAATGAATTTACTTGAAAATAATTATGGAAATATTTGGAGAGAATGGAAGTCAGATATTATACACGGTGTCTCTTATGAGGAATGCATGTGTAGAAAGCAAAGAGGTTCTTTATTTTTTGATCAGGCCGGAGGGCATGCCAATGGCCCTCTTGGTATAAATGATGTCATAGGCTGGTATGGTAATTCAGCAATTGAGGCCATGGCATATGGCATTCCGACAATTGCTCATTTATCAGACCTTGCCTGTAAAAGAGCTGAAAAAGCAGGTTGCCCGATCAGAGATATTCCAATTATAAACACAAGTCAGACCCATACAGGATTAGCTGAAGCAATTTTATCATTTATTATGAAAAGTCCGAAAGAACGCCGCGAGCTTTCAGAAAAAACACGGCAATTCATACTTGATTTTCACAGTTATAGAAATGTAAGCAAGCTTATGGCAAAGGTTTATGACAGCCTGCTTGCTAGAAAATAAAATTTAAAGGATTTATATCTTATGGATTTCGAGAAAAAGTTTGCACAAGAATATAATCATGCACTTGTTACAGGCGGGGCTGGTTTTATTGGCAGCCATATAGTTGAAAAACTTCTTAAACTTGGTTTAAAAGTCACAAGTATTGATGATTACAGTACAGGTAAGGAAGAAAATATCCAGCATCTCTATAGCATGCCGGGATTCACATCTATTCGCGCTGATGTTACAGAAATAGGTAAGATAAAAAAATATTTTAAGGGCGTTGATATCGTGTTTCATCATGCATGCTCCAAAAATACGGTATGTATGATTGACCCTGCAAGAGACCTTGAAGTTAACGCAAAGGGTACCTTAAATGTGCTTATTTGCTCTCTGAATGAAAGAATATCCAAATTTATTCATGCATCAACGGGTTCTGTTTATGGCGAGCCTTTCTTACTTCCGACCAATGAAGACCATCCCCTTCTCCCGGTTTCTTATTACGGCATAAGCAAGCTGGCAGGTGAAAAATATGTAAAATTATTTAATACACTTCATGGATTGGATATCACTATTTTACGGTATTATCATGTTTATGGTCCACGACAGGATAGCAGTGAATTCGGAGGTGTGGTGTCAATATTCTGCCGCCGTGCCCACAAGGGTAAAAATCTGATAATATTTGGGGATGGGACACAGGTCCGTTCTTTTACCCATGTGCATGATATCGTACGTATCAATCTACTTGCAGCAGTAAAAAAAGAAATGAGTGGAAAAGCATACAATTGCGCATCGGGCATCAGGATTTCAATCCAGGAATTAGCAGAAGCAGTCCTTAATCATTACGGCAATAAAGATTTAAAAATTAAATATGCTCCCTGGAAGCCAGGTGACATAAAGAATTTTGATGTAGACAATAGACGCCTTCTCAGCAATGGCTTTGCTTTCAGTAAGCAATTTGATGAAGGTCTATCTGAAATGGTAAATTGGACAAGTGAATTTGTAAATAAAAAATAAATATTGTTTTTGAATATAAGTGAATTGATATCTTAAAACTATTTACTATATTTTCCAGAATACAAAGAATAATTATATTTAAAAAAGTAAAATATCATTTTTTATTGTACCAATTTAAAAACTTTTACTTCTCTTGCCGTAAGCAGATGAAAGGATGATAAAAGTCATAACCGGAATGACCATCTCCGGATACTCCCAGTAGTTTAAATAAAAGAGATTAATTATAAAAAACATCAGTAACAAAACAGAATACTGATTTAAAATCAAATAACTAAAATCCTTATTTTTAATTTGACTTCTCCGCGCATTTCTCAATCTTATGAATAAATATATAAAAAAGAATATAAAAAAGCCTAATCCCAAAACACCTATCTCAACCCATATACTTATTACACTGGCCATTGGTGCATTAAGAGTGCTTCTGAATCTAATTTTACCTAAGTATTTTTCAAAGACCCTGCTGTTTTCTTTACTAATAAAATTACTTATAGATTTTATTTTATCTTCAGATAAATTAAATCTTGGAGCTATAACACTGACGATATAATATGTCATTTTTTTCATACGGAGCTCCGAGGCTCTGCTGGTATAAGTAGAAGGTCCATAGCCCGAAATATAGTTAATCTCTTTTGGAACATCCAAAAAGGCTACCCTATAAGAGTAGATTTTACCGCCCCAACGCTCTAAGTACTGCCAATTTTCTATATCATAGTTTTCTTCAATCTTATTTACATTTTCTACACTTAATTTTACCGAAGTTTGCACATCACCCAAAACATATGTAAACATCACAGTTACAACGGATACAACCAACACTACTATGAAAGCAGAAACATACCTGATATATTTCTTTACCTGCTTTTTATATATAATGATTTTTCTAATCAGCTTGTAAAAAAAGAACAATACCAATATGGGCAGCAATATAACAATCTGGGCTTTATAAGCAGTTATAATCAAACCCTGATACAAAATTAATAGAAAAAATAAGGTTATACCAATATTTTTATTGTCTTTTTGAAATACTTCACTTAGTGTTATTATAATTCCTATGGCAAAATGTATGCCCAGAGCATGGGCATTCCAGCATGTGCCGGTAGCAAAATCACCCCATAACTTATTTTCCTGTATTGCCTGAAAGAAGATAATAAAAAATTCAAATAACAGGATATAAATATAAATTTTTACTACTTTTCTTATATTAACCCTAAGACTCAGCGAACTTACTAAAATCAAGACCAGAAAGGGGAAAAGGTATGTAAGCCACCATAACATCAGACCCAGAAAATCAATGTCTTTATATACAAAAAAATTATAAAGCCAGGAAATAATACTTAATGCTATAAGACCAATGGCAAAATAAAGGTATTGTTTACCATAGAAATTTTTTCTTGAAATTATAAGATAAATAATACCCGTAATTATTACAGTTATATAAGGAAGGTAAGTTCTGGGGAGGAAAGCCGAGATCAGCAGTATAGTGATGATGAAATACTCGACATTTAAAGTACTCTTTTTTAAATATTCTTTAATTTTTATCGTCAACTTTAAAATACAAAAATTACATATTCATATTAATTGGCAATATTTCGATATCCCTGAATTTTAATAAAGATTATTCCATTAAAATATATAAAATACAATAAAGAATAAAGGTAATATGATATTAACTTTAAAAATTTATATATTGAATTATCGGTTTGTAGGATAGATTAATATATAAGTGTTTATTAGTGTTTATCGCCCACAGTGGAATTATATATTAAAATCCGTAAATCTGATTTGCAAACAGTATTATTTTGCCAGTGTAAGTGGCTCCCGGTGCCCACCTGCCGTTTAAGAATCCCAGGGTGGTGTCTCCTGTATATCTATAGTGGCTGCTGCCAAAATGCCTAGGGTCATAAGTCAAACTGCAGTAAATATTTACGTGATCAGGGTAATAGTACCATGCCAGGTGTGCATAGTGTGCTATTATACCCAGTTCTTCAGTAGCAAAGCTGTTTCCAGGTACTCCTCCGCCTGTGGCACCCATTCCTACGAAATTATTCTGATCCGGTTTTACGTCTCCCGTAAACTCCAGAAATCCAGTCTCATGGCACATCATAGCCCAGGCAATATCAGCTCTCATATTGAACAGTTTTCCGTACTCAATATAAATCGGAGCTATCCTTCGCGCCCATTCGACTTTTGTAGAACCTCTGTCCTCAAATATCTTAACCAGCTGGTCAACCGTGACTTCCGTATATCCTATAAAACTTGTACTATTGGTGATAGGTGATGTATTTATAGGGTACGATTCCTCTTCTTCAGCTTCTTCTTCTACAGTCAAGGTAGTTGTAACCTCAGCAGACAATGCTCCGTCATCATCTTCTACGGTAAGAGTAACTGTATACTCGCCTGCTTCTGTATAAGCATGGACAGGACTTACTTCGCTTCCGGTAGAGTCGTCACCGAAATCCCATATATACTGGGCTATATCTCCATCAGAATCAGATGAGCCTGAGCCGTCAAAGGTCATCTCCTGGCCTACCAGTGCAGTATATGGTCCGCCTGGATCAGCAATTGGTATTTCATTTACAGCACTTACAGTAACAGTCAGGCTGTCAGTATCCGATACATCATCAAAGGCTGTTACCTCTAAAGTTAC
>Ga0114922_10001169_pt1 | contig 25109 bp, 21 predicted proteins | sample AartaG_FD_100975 | JGI IMG/M metagenome (GOLD analysis project Ga0114922, IMG submission 100975) | Deep subsurface microbial communities from Aarhus Bay to uncover new lineages of life (NeLLi) - Aarhus_00045 metaG | ecosystem: Environmental > Aquatic > Marine > Oceanic > Sediment | place... | reverse complement strand
GCATCCTGGGGCTGGATAAGGTCCCAAGGGTTGGACTGTTCGTCCATTAAAGCGGTACGCGAGCTGGGTTCAGAACGTCGTAAGACAGTTCGGTCCCTATCCGTCGCGGGCGTAAGAGGTCTGAGGAGGGCTGCCGCTAGTATGAGAAGACCGCGGTGGACGGACCTAGGGTGTACCAGTTGTCCCGCCAGGGGCAAACGCTGGGTAGCCATGTCCGGCAGGGATAAGCGCTGAAAGCATCTAAGCGCGAAGCCCGCTCCAAGACTAGACCTCTCACCGGGTTAACCGGGTAAGGCCGCAGGAAGACTACCTGCTGATAGGCCGGAAGTGTAAGCACGGCAACGTGTTCAGCTAACCGGTACTAATAGGCCGAGGGCTTGACCCCTTTCAGAGAACGGATCCCGTCCCAGCAGTGCGCCGACGACTCTCCGCCCCCTCACGACTATGCTAATGTTCGGCAGGAGCTTGCCTCCTGCCAGCATCAGTTTTGCTTCCGGTGGCCACAGCGGAGGGGAAACGCCTCTTCCCATTCCGAACAGAGAAGCTAAGCCCTCCAGCGCCGATGGTACTGCAGGGGCAACCCTGTGGGAGAGTAGGTCGTTGCCGGGAGCTTCTTTTTTTGTAGGGCGGGCGTGCGTACGCCCGCCTTTCACACCAGGGGCAGGAGACACGCTCCTGCTCTACAAACGGGCTAGGTTATGACCACTGCCTCTGCCAGTGGCGATCACGTGCTCAATCCTGAGACTGCGCGCGAGCTTGTGAAAGCCCAGTTCCCCCAGATCGAGGCCGCAACCATGGAGTGCATAACGGGGGGCTGGGACTTCCACGTGTTTCTGCTCGACTCCCGCTGGGTCTTCCGCTTTCCGAAGCACAGCGAAAGCGAGGTCCAGCTTCTGAAGGAGTTCCGCGTCTTGGGAGAGGTCGCTGCTTCAGTCTCCCTTGCAGTTCCGCAATACGAGTTCTGCGGGGAACCGAGGCGAGACTACCCCTACCGGTTTGGTGGCTACCCGATCATCCCCGGAGAACCCCTGATGCGTCTAGAGCTGGCGTACTCGGCGCGGGTGGGGCTGGCAGCGAAGCTGGGTGGGTTTGTCGATTCGTTGCACCGGTTTGATCCGGACAGGGCGATGGCGCTTGGCGTGCCTCTGCTTGGCAGCGATGGAACGATTGCCGCCGCCCGGAGCGGCGCTCTCGAGGACCTTGAAGCCATAGCTGAGATCCTGGGCCGTGACATCCTTCAATGTTGCCAACAGTTCTTCGACGACACCGCGAGTATGCCCCGCGACTATGATGGGCCAGCGCGACTGGTGCACAACGACCTGGGCGACGAGCATGTCCTAGTGAACCCTGGTACCGGCGAGCTATGCGGGGTGATCGACTGGGGCGACCTCGCGTTAGCAGACCCGGCGTTGGATTTCACACTCTGGGCGTGGCAAGACGAGGGTCTTGTGGAGACAATGCTGAACGCGTACACCCTCGCCGTTGATCCCGACATACGGGATCGAATCCGCTACCGGGGTGTGTGCACCGCGATAGGTGCTGTCTTCTTTGGACGCGAGTTCGGTGATCAGACGTACTGCGAGGAGGGCATCGCCGCGCTACGGCGCATGCTAGGCTGAACGGCGATATGGCAGGAGTCCGTAGGGCAGGAGCGTGTCTCCTGCCCGTTGCATTACGTCCCTCCTGCCACGGCCGCCCGCGCGCCAACCCTGGAATATCCTCCTCAACGTGCTGCCGCGACCACTACCATACTCATTGTCGTCAGACAATATGGCTCTTGTCTATATATTAATCATACGTATGCTAGATCACTCAGCGGCCCGACGAGTTCTCCACTTACGCAGAGTCGAGCTCGGGCCGCCGCCATCGCGACTTGTTCATAACTCGCGACACCGGTCAATTCGCCCCCGAAAATGGTCACTTGGGAGGGGCTTCGGACATATCCGGTGCCTTCTACATGACCGCGATATGTCTGTGCGGCCATATCTGTGTTCACTTCCCCCAACATCGAATGTCCACGCTTGGTCTAACAGCAAGATAGCACTTGCGGGAAAGACGCCAAACCCGTCGCAAAGAGAAGACATCCCCGCGCTGCGAACTCCACAAATGACCACGCCGACAGTCCTTATGACCGGCCCATTGGGGGGCTTCCCGCACAAGATCGACCCCCTCGGGCCGGCCGCACCGCCCACTGCCAAGCCACCCGACCCGAGCGCAAAAAGCCGGCCGGGGCGCTCGCGCCCGAGGCAGAATGCTGCTAGATCAGCAATACTGCGACTGATTGGCGGGGTAGGGCAGAACCCTGCATTCTGCCCTTGATCTCTTGGGGCAGGAGGCGAGCTCCTGCCCTACCCCTTCAATACCCCGCCGCCTTGTCCACCACATTCAGCAGCGGCTGGGCCGCGAGGTAGCGGCGGAGATTCTCGCGGAACAGATCCATCACCCGCTCGTGTGAGCGAGGTGAGCTGCCCCCGTTGTGGGGGGTGATGAGGACGTTGGGCATATCCCAGAGCGGGCTGTCGGCGGGGAGGGGCTCTTGCTCGAAGACGTCGAGGCCGGCGCCCGCGATCTCGCCCGCGCGCAGAGCCGCGATGAGTGCCTGCTCGTCGATCAGCCCACCGCGGCCGATGTTCATGAGATATGACGTTGGCCTCATCAACTTCAGCTCATCCTCGCCGATGAGGTGACGCGTTTTCGGAGTGAGAGCCGCGCACAGAGCCACGTAGTGGGATTCTTTGAGCAGCCACGGAAGCTGATCCGCGCCGCGCACCTCATCCACATTTTCGGAGGGCAACTCCTCCCGCCGCCGCGTCGCGATCACCCGCATGCCGAACGCCTTCGCCCGCCTTGCCACTTCCGAACCGATCCCGCCCAGACCCACAATGCCCAGTGTCTTGCCGGCCAGCTCGTCCGCCTCGCACTCGCCCCAATCCGTCCATTCGCGCTTGATCTGCTTGCGCAGCAGATCGTTGAAGAGCCGCGAGAAGTGCAGCACGAATGCCATCATATGATCGGCTATCGGAGTCGCATAGATGCCCCGCGCATTCGTTAGCACAATAGGGCTCTCGATGAAGTCCGGGGTCAGGAACCTATCGACTCCTGCCCCGCCGGACTGCACCCACTTCAGCCCGGGCGCGGACTTCCACAGCTCTTCAGACCAATGCCCGGGCTGAATTACCTGCGCCCGGTTGGCCTTCGCAAGCGCCTCCTCCATGCTCGTCGCCTTCTCAACCACAAGTGAATCGGAAAGCGCCCGCAGCCTTTCCAGGTCGGCTTCGGCCAGATCGTAAGTCACTAACACTCGAACCGACATCTACTGTGTCCTCTCGATGAAATAGGACGCCAAGGTACGGAGGTCAGCGGCGGGTTCGTCGCAGAGCTGGAGACCGACCAGGGCATCGAGGGCGCGCTCGAGGCGCTCGTGCGCCATCTGCTCGCAGAACGCACGGGAGCCAAGCGTTTCCATCTGGGCCGCCAGTGCCGTCGCCTCCTCGTCTGAGCTGATGCCGCGCGCCAGGCGATCTGCCAACTCCGGCCGCCCAGCTTCTGCGGCCGCGCCCAGAGCGTGGACTATCGGCAGCGATCTCTTGTTGCGGCGCAGGTCGCTTCCCACTGGTTTGCCAAGCTCCTCCGGATCCCCCCAGATCCCCAGCAGATCATCCCTGATCTGATAGGCCAGCCCCACATGCCGGCCAAATGATCGCATACCCTCCAGCATGGCAGCAGGTGCGCCGGCAATTCGCGCCCCGATCGCGGTCGAAGCGGCGAAGAGGGCGGCGGTCTTTCGTTCGATCATCGCCACGTAGTCCGGCACGCCAACCTCCGCCCGCCCCTCGTAGGAGAGATCCCGTTGCTGTCCCTCACACACAAGCACTGCTGCTTGATTGAGTTCCCTGGTGACATCGGAGACGGCGGCGGCGGGAACGCCGACGCTCTGCAGCCGCGTCACCGCAACGTTGGCCAGAGCGAACAGCGCATCTCCCACCAGAATCGCGTCGCCGACGCTCCAGCGCCGCCACACTGTTTCGCGGCCCCGGCGCACCTCGTCCTGGTCCGCGATGTCGTCGTGCACCAGTGTGAAGCTGTGGAGCAACTCGATGGCAGCCGCGGCAGGAACGGCCATCTCGGCCTTGCCGCCGCCCGCCTCGCACGCGAGCAAGCAGAGGGCAGGGCGGATGCGCTTGCCTCCGAGCCTCGGGGGATCGCCCTCGGCCACGCCAGTGAATCCAAGGTGATAGCGGATCATCTCGTGGAGCGCGGTCAGGTCCCGCGCCTTCAGCACGCGGCCGATGTCCGGGTCCACGAGGGCCCGGCAGCGGTCCAGTGTTTCTCGTCCTTGCTCGCTTGCCATCATGTCTCTGCGTGTTCGCTTCCGGGCCGCGATTTCCTCGCGTGGCGGAGTTCGAGTGGTCTCGGGCCACCGTGTATGCGCTGATGGCTCGCCATGAGGCGGGAGGCATGGAGGCGTGGTGCAGCCGGCCCCGGGGTCCACGGGCGCCGCTCGCCGGATCGCTGCTATCGCGACGGAAAGGAAGGACTGGGTGCATGGCCCATCGAAGCGGCGGAAAGCAGCCGCGGGAGCATGGCGTGAGCGGCCTGCCCGCGGAGCCGCAGGACGAGCATTCTATGGTAGCTATGGAGGTCCACCGGAAATGGCAAACAAACCGAAGATCGCCATGATTGGGGCTGGAAGCGTTGTTTTCGCCCAACACCTGCTCGGCGACATCATGTCGTGGCCCGAGCTAGAGCGGCCGCATATCGCACTGATGGACATCGACCCGGACCGGCTGGCAGTGGCCGAGCGCATGGCCCAGAAGGTCGCGGCTGCTCTCGGCGCCAAGCCCAAGATCACCGCCCACCGCACGCGAAAACCTGCGCTCGATGGCGCCGACTACGTCATTAACACCATCCAAGTGGGCGGTTTCCCCGCCACCAAGATCGACTTCGACATTCCGAAGAGATACGGCCTGCAGCAGACGATTGCTGACACCAACGGCATCGGCGGCATCTTTCGGGCGCTGCGTACGATGCCGGTGATGGTGAAGATCGCCCAAGAAATGGAGAGCCTCTGCCCGAAGGCCATCTTCATCAACTACGCGAACCCGATGGCTATGGTGTGCTGGGCGGTGACCCGTGCTACCAGTATCCAGACTGTCGGGCTGTGCCACAGCGTCCAGGGCACCGCTATGCGGCTAGCGAGGTATATGGGGATTCCCTACGAGGAACTCGTGTACCGCGCGGCCGGCATCAACCACATGGACTTCTACCTGAAGCTCGAGTATCGGGGCCGCGATGCCTACCCCCGACTGCGTAAGGCAATGGCGGATCCCGAGATCCGGGGCCGGGACCCGGTCCGGTTTGAGGCCTTCAACCGCCTGGGCTACTTCGTCAGCGAGTCGAGCGAGCATTTCGCAGAATACGTTCCCTGGTTTATCCGGCGGGATCGCCCCGATCTCATCGAACGCTACGATATTCCCATCGATGAGTACATCCGCCGCTGCGTCGCATCCGACAAGCAGTGGAAACGCAGCCGACGGGAGATGTTCAGCGACAAACCGCTAGAGGTCCATCGGAGCCACGAGTACTGCGGGTACATCCTCCACGCCCACCAGACGGGGGAGCCCTACGTGATCTACGGCAACGTCCCCAACGATGGCCTCATAACCAACCTCCCTCAGGGATGCTGCGTGGAGATTCCGTGTCTGGTGGACCGCAACGGCATCCAGCCCTGCCATGTCGGCGACCTTCCGCCGCAGCTCGCAGGCATCATCCGCAACACCGTCAACGTCCATGACCTTACCGTCGAGGGCTTCTTCACCAAGAGGAGGGATCACATCTACCAGGCGGCGATTCTCGACCCACGCGCGGGCGCAGAGCTCACGCTGGACGAGACCTACTCCATGGTGGACGATCTTTTCGAGGCCCACGGGAAGATGGTGCCCAACTTGAAGTAGGCGCGGCGAGCGTCACCGAGTGTGGAGACCGGACTGATGCAGTTTGTGATGTTCACGAAACTGCTGCAGGACCTGGACACCGCGGGGCTCGCCGATACCGTACAGGGCTTGGGATTCGACGGCTTCGATCTGGCAGTGCGGCCGGGCCATCCGGTCAACCCCGAGAACGTCGCCGCGGCGCTGCCCGCGGCGGCCAGGGAGTGGGCCGCACGCGGCCTGACGGTGGGAATGGTGACCACCAACTTCGACTTCGTCGATCCGACAAGGCCGGAGGTCGAGCCAATTCTGGCGGCTTGTGCGCAGATCGGCTGTCGGCGCATCAAGCTCGGATACTGGGTCTACGAGGGCGAGCAGTACTGGGAGGGAGTAGACCGGATCCGCAGCGCCCTCGCCGGCTTCGAGAAGCTCTGCCGCAAGCACGATGTCTGTGTCACCGTGCACACGCACTCCGGGCCTTACTATGGCTCCAACTGCGCCGGCGCCATGCATCTTGTCGGCGACTTTGACCCGCGCTACATCGGCGTTTACATAGACCCCGGCCACCTGGCGATCGACGGCGAGGACATCCCAATGGCCGTCAGCATGGTCCGCAAGCACCTGGCGATGGTCTCGGCCAAGAGCCCCGGATGGTTCCGAACTGAGAGGGACGGTGAGGTCAACTGGGAGCACAGGCTAGTCCCCATACGCGAAGGCATTGTTGACTGGCTTGAGGTGTTCGAGGCGCTCCGGTCTGTCAGCTACGACGGCCCTATCAGCCTGCACAGCGAATATGAAGACCTCTCCCGCGAGGATCTGCTGCGGGTAACTAGCGATGACCTGGCCTACCTGAAGTCCCTGCTGCCGGAAGGCCGAAGCTAGCTAGCACGGTTGACCGATCTTCCACCGGCTGGCTATAATCACCCACTCCTCACACCAGTGGTCGGAGGCCCCGATGCTCGACATTCGACTCATCCGCAGCGATCCTGATCTCGTCCGCCGCAGCATCACAGCCCGCGGGGGGGATGCCGCGCCTCTCGATGGTCTGCTGAGAGCCGACGAGCAGCGGCGGGTGCTGCTGCGGCAGGTCGAGGAACTCCGCGCCGAGCGGAATCGCGTCAGCGAGGACATAGGCCGCCTGAAGAAGGAGGGTGGGAAGGCAGATGAAATGGTCTCCGAGATGCGGAAGGTGGGCGACCGCATCAAAGAGCTGGAAGAGGAGCTTCGCGAGGTCGAGGCAGAGCAGACGCGCCTAGCCCTGGAGATTCCCAACCTTGTGGACGAGGGGACCCCGGAGGGAACGACCGAAGAGGACAATGTCATCGTTCGAGAGTGGGGGGAGCCGCGGGAGTTCGACTTCGAGCCCAAGCCGCACTGGGAGATCGCGACGGACCTCGACATCGTCGACTTCGATCGGGCCACCAACATAGCAGGGGCCAACTTCGAGCTCTTCAAAGGGGTGGGCGCTCGCCTTCGCCGTGCTCTCATCGACTTTATGCTGGATGTCCATACCAAGGAGCACGGATACACGGAGGTGGCGCTCCCGATCATCGCCCGGCGAGATTCCCTCATCGCCTCCGGCCATCTGCCCAAATTCGAGGACGATCAGTTCCATCTCCGCGAGAACGACATGTTCCTGATCCCGACGGCGGAGGCGTCGCTGGTCAACATCCACCGCGACGAGATTCTAGAGGCGGACACGCTCCCTCGAAGCTACGTCGCTCACACCCCGTGCTTCCGATACGAGAAGTTCGGGGCGGGCAAGGAGTCGCGGGGTCTGATCCGGCAGTTCCAGTTCGACAAGGTCGAGATGTTCAAGTTCGTGCTGCCCGAGACATCGGCGGATGGGCTGGAGTCCCTGGTCCAGCACGCCGAGACCGTCTACCATCGGCTGGGCATACCGTACAAGTTGGCGCTGCTCTGCGCGGGCGAAATGAGCGTGGCGGCAACGAAGGCCTACGATCCGATGGCGTGGTTCCCCGGCACGGGGAGTTGGATGGAACTCAGCTCCTGCTCAAACTGTCTGGACTGGCAGGCGCGCCGGGCTAACATCCGCTTCCGGCGGGAGCAGGGCGCGAAGCCCGAGTTCGTTCACACCCTCAACGGCTCCGGCCTCGCCGTCGGCCGCACCTTCGCGGCGATTCTTGAGAACTACCAGGAGGAGGACGGGTCGGTGAGCGTGCCGGAGGTCCTGGTGCCGTATATGGGAGGCATCGGCGTCATCGAGAAGAACTGAACCGAGCGGCGCGCATGCAGAGACATGCGCGCCCTACAGGATTGTGTCGCGCCAGCCCTTAGCGCGGGGTGATGGAGATGGAATCGCTCAATGCAAAGGTTTCGGGCCAGGTTGTCGTGATCCTGGGTGCGGGTGCCTCCCGCGACGAAGCTAGCGGAAAGAGACGGGCGGTGATGCCGCCACTTGACGCGGACTTCTTCGAGCAGGTGCAAGCACTTGAGGAGCTAACGCCATCGGCGCTTCGCGTTCTGGAGGTGGCACGGGAGCTCTTCGGTCCCGAACCCGCGGTGACTATGGAGCAGTTCTTCACCCAGATTGAGTTCTTCGCAGAACTGAGCCAGATTGGACTGCCGATAGGCAGCCAGGCAGACCTTGACCGAGAGCCCGGCATCAAGTACCGCGACGCGCGCAAGGACTTCGTGACGGCCCTCGTGGATGTGCTGCACGAAGCCGGTGTGGCCCAAGAGACGAGTTCTGGCTTCCCTCCGGATTCAGACCTGCACCAGCGCCTGGCAGTGGTCCTGCGACCCCTAGACGCCATCATCACGTTCAACTACGACACACTGGTGGACTATGCGCTTCGGGAAAAGCAGGCCGAGAAGTGGACGCTGCTGTTGCCCGTCGGCGGCGATAGTGAGTACTGGAGACTGGCCAAGCACCGCATGGCCTGTAACTCCACAAGCCTCGGGGCAGAGTACCCTCCTGCGATACACGTACACAAGATGCACGGCTCCATCAACTGGATGCTCACCGGCGACGACATTCATCTAGTAAGGCCCCCGTTCAGGGCCGAATCAATCGCAATAATGCCACCGGCTTGGCATAAGCCCGTGCGCGACGACAAAGTGTTCTCTAGCGTCTGGAGCAGCGCTCGCATCGCTCTTAGCCAGGCCGACATATTAGTCATAGCCGGTTACTCCCTTCCCCGAACGGACATGCTTGCGCAAGCACTGCTACGGGCAACCGCTGCGGTACGCATAGACCGACCGTTCAGCCATGTGATGATAGCAAATCCCGACGACAGCACTGTGGAAGGCCTAGTGAGTGTCATCGGATCGGCAATAGGCCCGGGCACGCGCATCCGCCGCTTCGGGACGTTCAGGGAGCTTGCCCTCTTCTTGCACCCATTCTGAGTCTGTAGCTTGTAGGGCGCGCATGTCTCTGCATGCGCGCCGAGTAAGGCAGGCAATGAGCGACCAGACGAGCCCTGACAGCTTTCCGCGCCGGAAGCATCTACGGAGGCTGGACGACATCACGGTCTCAAGGCCGCTGGTGTTCTTCCTGACCGCTTGTGTCGCCGGCCGCAGGCCGGTGTTATATGAGCCGCGCGTCGCGGACATCCTAGTGCAGGCGTGGCGCCACGCCACTGCGCTCCACGGTTGGCTCATCGGCCGCTATGTGATCATGCCCGATCACGTCCACTTCTTCGCGTCTCCCGTGGGAGATGCCGCGAAGGACCTCTCCGGGTTCCTGAAGTACTGGAAACGAAGCACGGCCATTCGCCTCCGCAAGGCCGGTTTCAGCCAGTTTAGGTGGCAGCGCGAGTTCTTCGATCATCTCTTGCGAGATGAGGAATCCTATGCCGAGAAGTGGGACTACGTTCGGGACAACCCGGTTCGAGCAGGACTAGTCGGCGACTCAAGCCAGTGGCCGTATCAGGGAGAGATAGCTCGACTCGAATGGTGAGTAGCAGCGGCGCGCATGCAGAGACATGCGCGCCCTACAGTTCTAACGCCGGCCCCCGGCCCAATTCCAGAGACCGATCCGCGAAACGCGAGAAGGGGAGGCGCGGAAGAGAGCGAAGGCTGACAGGGGGTAGGGGAGGGACCACGGCGAAGCGCAGACCAGGAGGCAAGGCGATGGCCAGAGCGCGGGTTGTAATCACCCTGAAGAAGACGATCATGGACGCCCAGGGACAGACCGTCGAGAGGGCCCTCCACAACCTTGGCTACACAGGTGTCCAGAATCTGCGGATTGGCAAGGTCGTGGAGATGGAGCTCGACGGCGCCCCGAAGGAGCAGCTATCCACCCAGCTCGACGAGATGTGCCGAGAGCTGTTGGCCAACCCGATCATCGAGGACTTCCGGTTCGAGATCGAGGGGTAGCCGATGTCCACCGCGACCAAGCTCCGCTTCGGCATCGTCGTCTTCCCGGGCACCAACTGCGACACCGATGCCTGGCACGCGCTCCACGACGGCATGGGCGCCCCGGTGGACTACATCTGGCACGAAGACACCGACCTGGGCCGGTTCGACTGCGTTATCCTCCCCGGTGGCTTCAGCTACGGAGACTACCTCCGCACCGGCGCGGTAGCCCGCTTCTCTCCCGTCATGAACGCAGTGAGCGAGTTCGCCGCCAAGGGGGGACTCGTGCTGGGGATCTGCAACGGCTTCCAGATCCTGCTCGAGGCAGGTCTGCTGCCCGGTGCGATGATGCGCAATGTCGGCCAGACCTTCGTGTGCAAGTACGTGAATCTGCGCGCGGAGACTACTGATACTCCCTACACCCGCGGCATGCAGAAGGGAGCAGTGCTCCGCATCCCCATCGCACACGGCGAGGGGAACTACTACGCGGATGCGGCCACCCTCGACGACTTGAAGCGTAACGACCAGGTTGTGTTTCGCTATTGCACTCCGGAGGGCGAGATAACGCCGGAGGCGAATCCCAACGGTTCTCTCGACAACATCGCGGGAGTCTGCAACCGGGAGCGCAATGTCATGGGGATGATGCCCCATCCGGAGCGGTGCACGGACCCTCTGCTGGGGTCAGCGGACGGTAGGACGGTTTGGGAGAGCTTGCTGGAGCGGTAGAAGCGGCGGGCATGGGAATGCCCGCCCTACAGAACGGCAATGGCCGCCGGATAGATAGGGTGAACGATGGCGATTGAACCACAGATGTGGCGTGAGCTGGGCCTGAGTGACGAGGAGTTCGAGCGCGTCGTCAACGCGATCGGGCGCGAGCCCACGCCGACTGAACTGGCCATGTTCTCGGTGGAATGGTCCGAGCACTGTGGCTACCCGAGAAGCCGGACGCTGCTCGCCCTGCTGCCGAAGGAAGGCAAGTACGCGGCTCGCGCCGAGGGGGAGGACGCGGGCGGAATCGAGGTAACTCCTGGCCTCACGGTGCTCTTCAAGATGGAGAGCCACAACCACCCCAGCCAGGTGGAGCCATTTCAGGGCGCGGCGACGGGCGTGGGGGGCATCATCCGAGACATCTTCACGATGGGGGCGCGGCCCATCGCGGTACTGGACCCACTCCGGTTCGGCGAGCTCGACAAACCGCTGGCTCGCTATCTCCTCCGCGGCGTGGTGAACGGGATCTCCTTCTACGGTAACTGCCTCGGCGTGCCAACCGTAGGGGGCGAGCTGCGGTTCGAGGATGCTTACGGCGGCAACTGCCTGGTCAATGTAATGGCCGTCGGCATCGTCGAGACCGACAAGATCGCCACCAGCCGCGCCGTCGGTGAGGGCAACCCCGTCATGGTCGTCGGGAACTCCACCGGGCGCGACGGCATCGGCGGCGCCAGCATCCTCGCCAGCCACGAGTTCGGCGAGGATGAAGAGAAGCGCCCAACGGTACAGATTGGCGATCCCTTCACGGAGAAATGCCTCATCGAGGCCTGTCTGGAAGTTCTGAAGACGGGCGCGGTGGTGGGGCTCAAAGACATGGGGGCCGCCGGCATCACCTGCACCACCTGCGAGATGTCCGCCGCGGGAGACCACGGCATGGACATCGACCTTCAGAAAGTCTCGCGTCGCGAGCCCGACATGGAGCCCTGGGAGATGATGATGTCCGAGTCCCAGGAACGGATGCTCCTGGTTGCCCAGAAAGACCGGGAGGACGAGGTCCTGGAGGTATTCCGCAAGTGGGGCATCAACGCGGTTGTCATAGGGAAAGTCACCGGAGACGGCATCCTGCGCGTGCGAGACAACGGCGAAGTCGTCGCCGAGGTGGCGGCCAAGACACTGGCGGACCCACCGGTGTATCACCTGCCTGTGGAGGAGCCGGCGTACTACCGAGAGGTCAGATCGGCCGACCTCGGCGGGCTGCCGCTCCCGGACGACATGAACGGCGTGTTGCGCAATTTGCTGGCCAGCCCCAATATCGCCAGTGCCGCCTGGGTGTATCATCAATACGACCATATGGTGCAGACCAACACCGTTGTCGTCCCGGGTGGGGACGCGGCCGTGTTGCAGTTGAAGGGCTACCGGCAGGGCATTGCGATCACCACCGACGGGAATGGGCGCTACTGCTACCTCGACCCCTATCTGGGTGCACAGCTGGTAGTTGCGGAGGCTGCCCGCAACCTGGTCTGCGTTGGCGCGGAGCCCGCGGGAGTGACCGACTGTCTGAATTTCGGAAACCCCGAGAAGCCGGATCGGTTCTGGCAGTTCAAGAGATGTGTGGAGGGACTTGCGGACGCCTGCCGGGAGTTCGGCCTGCCCGTGGTGAGCGGGAACGTGAGCTTCTACAACGAGACGCCTGAGACAGCGGTGTATCCGACACCGGTGCTCGGCGTCGTGGGAGTGCTCGATGATGTGCGACGGCACTGCACCACAGGCTTCAAGCAAGCGGGCGATGTGATCCTGCTCCTGGGAGAGACGCAGGAGGACCTGGGAGGCACTGAGTACCTCAAGCGCATTCACGGCCAGGTCACCGGACGGCCGCCTGCCCTGGACCTGGATCGCGAAAAGAGAGTCCAGTCGGCGTGTCTCGCCGCGGTGCGGGAGGGTCTCGCCGCCTCCGCCCACGACTGCTCCGACGGCGGGCTTGCGATTGCTTTGGCCGAGTGCTGTGTGGCAGGGCACATGGGGGCCAAGATCACGCTGCCCGGAGATGCCAGCGTTCGGCTCGACGCCCGGCTCTTCGGCGAGTCGGCCTCTCGGATCGTGCTCTCTGCCAGCCCGGAGAACGCAGAGCGCATCCAGCGGCTTGCCGCAGATGAGGGTGCGCCCGTGTGCGTGCTGGGCGAAGCCGGGGGAGATGAGCTGATCGTTTCGGCCGAGGGGGGGACGCGCGTCACGCTGAAGGTCGCTGAGATGGAGCAGATTTGGCGGGATGCGATCCCCTCTCTGATGCAGTAATAGCCAGGGAGGGAGACGGGTATCGGTCTCGTTTGACATCGTGGCACTGCATGGACAAGGATTGAATGCCGGATGATCGAAGCAGGTAGTGTTGCCGCGGGGGAGCCGAACGGAGAAGCCGTTGTCTGTGAAGCTGCGGCTGCCGCGCTGGAGACGCGAAGCGGCCCGAGTTGCTCCTCCGGGCGGCCCTGTCATAAAGCGTACGGGTGAATACAGCCAATGTCATCTAGCAGGTGCCTGATCCAGGGGTCGAAGCCGCGGGAGGCGTGTGGGGTCTTCGGGATATTCGGGCCGGGGGAGGATATCTCCCGCCTGACGTACTTCGGGCTGTTCGCGCTCCAGCATCGAGGCCAGGAGAGCGCAGGCATCGCGGTCTCCGATGGCCGCGAAATGACACTCTATCGCGAGATGGGACTGGTATTTCAGGTGTTTGACGAAGAGACCCTGTCCCGCCTGCAGGGCGACCTGGCCATCGGCCATACCCGCTACTCGACCAGCGGCACCAGTTCTCTTGTCAACGCGCAGCCAATGGTGGCGGAGTGGCGGGGCGGGAAGATAGCACTCGCGCACAACGGGAACCTGGTGAACGCGCTGGAGCTTCGCCGCGAGCTGGAGGCCGAAGGGACGAGCTTCGCCGCCTCGAGCGACTCGGAAGTGATGTTGCTCATGGTCGCGCGGGAGGCGGACAGACAGGGCAGTGTCGAGGGGGGAGTGGCAGCGTGTATGCCCCGCTGGCGGGGCGCCTACTCCCTCACCATCTTGACCGAGGATTCGGTCATGGCGGTGCGGGACCCGTACGGCGTGCGGCCGCTGTGCATCGGTCGGCTCAACGGCGAGGCGACCATCTTTGCCTCGGAGAGCTGTGCGTTGAACGTTATCGGGGCGGAGTTCCTCCGGGAGGTCGATCCCGGGGAGCTGGTGGTTGTGGACAAGGATGGCATGCGGGCACAGCAGGTGCTGCGCAGTCCGCGACACGCGCTGTGCGTCTTCGAGTACATCTACATGGCGCGGCCCGACAGTGAGATCGGGGGACGTCTTGTGCACGAGGCCCGGCGGCGCCTCGGACGCCAAGTGGCGAAGGATCATCCCGCAGAGGGGGATGTGGTGATACCCGTGCCCGACACCGGCTGGCCTGCCGCAATCGGTTACGCGGAGGAGTCTGGCGTGCCCTTCGGCGAGGGGCTGATCAAGAACCGCTACATCCCGCGCACCTTCATCCAGCCCGACCAGCGCCTGCGAGAGCTTGGAGTACGGATAAAGCTCAACCCTCTCCGGGAGGCGCTTCAGGGGAAGCGCGTGGTGATGGTGGACGACTCAATCGTGCGGGGTACCACCAAGCGGCGGATCGTCGGCATGATCCGGGAGCAGGGGGCGCGCGAGGTGCACGTGCGCATCAGCGCCCCGCCCTATCGGTGGCCCTGTTACTATGGTGTCGATACCAGCAACCGGTCCGAGCTGATCGCGGCCCGCTGCTCGACCGTAGAGGAAATCCGCGAGGCCATCGGGGCCGACAGCCTGGGCTATCAGTCCGTTGCCGGGATGCTCAAGGGGCTGCGGGTGCCGCGGCGGAAGCTCTGTCTGGCCTGCTTCACGGGGCGCTACCCGATCCCGATCCCCAAAGAAGTCAAGCTGAGCAAACTCGATCTGGAGGAGAGTGCGTGGCGGGAAGGCGAGGAAGAGGCCAAAACAAACGCGCCGGCCGCATCACCTACCGAGACGCCGGCGTAGACATCGACCGCACCGCGGCGGCCCTCGAACAAGTGAAGCCGCACATTCGCTCCACCTTCACTCCTGAGGTGGCGACCGACGTAGGCACCTTTGGCGCCATGTTCTCCCTCGCCAAGTTGGCCGGCGAGGACGCCCTGCTGGTCACAAGTGTGGACAGTGTGGGCACCAAACTGATGGTGGCCACGATGATGGGCCGACACGATACCGTGGGTCAGGACCTGGTCAATCACTGCGCCAACGACATCTTGGTGCATGGGGCGCGGCCGCTATTCTTCATGGACTACATCGCCGCCAGCGCGCTCTCCCCCGAGCTGATTGCCCAGGTGATCGAAGGTCTCGTCGTCGCCTGCAAGGAGGTGGGCTGCGCCCTCACTGGGGGGGAGACGGCCGAGCTGCCCGGCATGTACCGGGAGGGGGAGTATGACGTCGTCGGGTTCATCGCCGGAGCGGTGGCGCGGGACCGCGCCGTGCGCGGCAGCCTAATCCAGCCCGGCGATGTCATCATCGGCCTCGCATCCAACGGGCTGCACACGAACGGGTACTCGCTGGCGCGCAAGCTCTTCTTCGAAGTGGCCGGGCTGCCTGTCGATCAGTTCGTCCCGGAGCTGGATCGCACCATTGGAGAGGAGTTGATGCGGATTCACCGCTGCTACTCGCCGGCCATCCTTCCGCTTCTCGAAGACATGGAGATCAGAGGGATGGCCCACGTGACCGGTGGGGGGCTGCCCGATAATCTCGTCCGCTGCCTTCCTGAGGGCTGTCGCGCCGTAGTCGAGAGAGGGAGCTGGCATGTGCCCGCCATCTTCGAGCTGATTCAGGATCTGGGCCGCGTGCCGGATGAGGACATGTACCATACCTTCAATATGGGCGTAGGCTTCGTGCTGGTCGTCCCCGAAGCCGCGGGCGATCAGGTGGCCTCTCGACTATCCTCCGGCGGCGAAACTGCGTACCGGATAGGGAGGATCGAGAAGGGCGAGCGCGGCGTTATCATCGTCTGAGGGGGCGAGCGTCTATTGTGTCTGGGGCGGCCCGCTTGTGGCGCCATGTGCGGAGGAAGACGCGAAGCACGCGTCGAAGTCGTTTCTGATTGGGTGCGAGCCGGGAGTGGTTCGGCCGGGAGGTACGGGGAGATTAATCGCACAGTTATTCGATGCCGCTGCGGTCACCGCATCGTGCAGAGGGACGTGATACAGACCGGGCTCCACCTCACTATCGTGGGGCCGAGCTTCATCTACATTCGCTATCGCTGCGGGCGCTGCAAGCGACTGGGCGAGAAGCTGGTGCAGGAAGACACGTGGGATCCTGCTGTCCTTCGACCAACCGCACGCACGAGCGACGAGTCCAGTCGGCGGCGATTCGAGAAGATGGGCGAGATCACAGCTGAAGAGGTGATCGAGTTTCACTACGCGCTGGCGCGGATCAGCGCGGACTCCGAGGAGGAAGTCCACCAACCGTAGCCGGCCGCTGGGGAGTTGTGGAAGAAGAGTGGGGCGTCTCGCGATCGAGGCGCCCCACAGCACAACTGAGAAGTGCGGCAGGGCTGCGGCGGGAAAGAGCACAGTGTCCCACCTGACTCGGATTGCACGCGAGGTGTGGGTGCGCTTTAGCGAGGACGGCTGCTCCCTGATGGCCGCCGCGACGGCGTTCTACGGCCTCATCTGCCTGGTCCCCATCGCCGCCCTGGCGGCATCACTGCTGGGCCGTGTGCTGGGTGTCGCCGCTGGCGGCGAGGCGGAGCAACAGGTCATATCCTTTCTGCACTGGGTGCTGCCGCTGCCGGCCCCCAGCATCGAGGAGGCGATCCGCGAGTTCCCCCGTGCGACCGGCTCCGGGTTCGTGGAAGCGATCAGCATCTTGGGTCTGCTCTGGGCGGCCAGCCGACTCTTTCGAACCCTGGAAGACATCCTCACCCGAGTATGGTCTGGACATGGGCGCGGCCGGCCCTTGTTCCTGCGCAACCTCGTCGCCCTGGGCGCCATGGCCGGCGCGGGACTGATCTTCCTCGTTACCATGCTGGCGACCACCGCGGCGGCGGCTCTCGCGGCTCGCGAGAGCGTGCTGGCGGTCATCTCTGGAGTGCGCTGGGCCGGCCCTGGGGCCACCGAGGCGATAGTCCTGGGGGCCGCTTGGCTCATGTTCCTACTGATGTACGTGTTCCTGCCGCAAGAGCGGGTGAGGTGGAAGGAAGCGGCCATAGGCGCCGGGATAGCAGCTGTGCTGTGGGAGGTCTCCCGGCTCGCCTTCGCGACCCTCGTTACTCAGAGCGCGGCCTACGGCAGACTATATGGGTCTCTGGCAGGCATCGTCGTGGTGATCATCTGGCTCTACCTGACGGCGAGCATCATGCTCGTCGGGGCGGAGGTCGCTGTGGTCCTGCAAAGGCGTAGAGAAGGACAGGAAGCGTAGCCTCGGGTGCTCTGGCAGCGCGTCTTGACAGCCGTAGTCGGCATTCCCCTCACGCTCGCTGTCGTATACGCCGGCGGATGGTGGCTCGTTGCAGCAATAGCGCTCCTCACCATCCTCGCCCTCCGGGAGTTCTACCACCTTGTCTCCTCCAGCGCCGCCCGTGCCTCCGCGCCTCCCCCGCCATCGGCCTTGGCTGCGGCGCGCGCCTGTGGCTACATCCTCGCCGTCGTCATTCCAGCCGCGGCCATGCCCGGGCAGGCTATGTCGCTGCCGCACTTCGCGGTTGGGATCGCTGGTTTGTCGCACTTCGCGCTCGCGATCGCGGTGCTGCTCGCACTCGCCTCACGCGCGGGCCGCAGCCCCCGCTTCACCCCCTACCTGGGAATTCCGACCGCCGCGCTACTTCTTCCGCCGCTGTTCACCTGTCTGCTCCATCTGCGTCTGCTCGAGGGTGAGCCGCTCGCAGGCCTAGGCGTTCCCCTTCCCCCTGGCGCCTGCTGGCTCTTCCTCGTCTTCGCCGCCTGCTGGGCCGGCGATTCCGCCGCCTACGGCGTCGGCCGCGCCTGGGGCCGTCACAAGCTCTGGCCAGCCGTCAGTCCGGGGAAGACGATTGAGGGATCGCTGGGAGGGCTGGTCGCCGCAGTCGTCGTGGTCGCGGCCTTCGGCCGCCTGTTCGGACTGGAGCTGTACTTCGCGGCTGTGCTCGGCCTGCTGTTGAGCGTGGCCGGGCAGCTCGGCGATCTAGCGGAGTCGAAGCTGAAACGATGGGCCGGAGTCAAGGACAGCGGCAGCATGCTGCCGGGACACGGGGGCGTGCTCGACCGGTTCGACAGCCTGCTGTTCAGCGCGCCGGTGGCATACTGCTATCTGCGATTCGTGGTGGGCCTGTAGCAGCGGAATCAGCGTCCCCGCGCCAGCCGCTCGACCAGGGACGCTGGGAGTCCCGCGCGCTGCATTTTGTCCTGCACGCGGGCGATGTCGTACTCGATTCGTCGCACCTCGACAGTGCGTGCCTCTGGATCGTAGATCCCAAAGGCCGCGGCAGGATTTCCATCGCGCGGCTGCCCGACGGCCCCGGCATTGATGATGTAGCTCATGCCCGCCTCCAGCTTGATGCCGCCGCCGGACAACAGAGGGACCTGCTCGCAGGACCCCGTGTCGTCGCTCCGACGGTAGTACTCGGCAACGTGTGTGTGTCCGACGAAGCAGAGCTGGCTCTGCATCTCATCGAAGCAGTCGATCGCCTCGCCGACGTCGGTAATGTAGGACATCGGCTCGGCCAGCGACCCGTGGACGACCTCGGCATCAGCCACATGGTCCGCTCGCCGCAGGGAGGACAGGTAGGCTTTCTGCTCGGCCCTGAGCTGCTGGCTTGTCCACACAATGGCCTGGCCCGCGTATAGGTTGAACCAGTTGGCGTCGTAGTCTCCAACCGCGGCCAGGTCGTGGTTGCCCGCGACGCAAGTGAGATTGGGGAGTCCGCGCACGCGCTCCACGCAGGCGCCGGGATCGGGGCCATAGCCAACAATGTCTCCCAGGCAGACGAAAGCGTCTACGCCGCTCAGCTCAGCTAGGACGGCCTCAAGCGCTTCGAGGCTTCCGTGGATATCCGAGATAATGCCGTAGACCATGAGCGTGGCTCGACGCGCGGCAGCATTATTCTACGGAGGGAGTCACTCAGTGTCAAGCGAGCGAATAGAACGGCGGCTTGGGGATGCTTACCCCAGCCCCGCGCGGGCTGCCGCCAGTAGTCCAGACAGGCTATCGCCATCTTGCGGGAAGCTGCGTATGGCGTAGTCGACCGTCACCGATGCTTCGTCTGCTCCGAGACGGCCGCAGATGCTGGCCGCTTCCCGTGGCGGCAGGCTGAATACTAGCGCCAACTCGTGAGGACCGGCGCGGAACACATGATCGAGAACTCTCACTCTGCGATAGATATGCCTCGCCGTCTCCACCAGCAGCCGCGGCGTGACCTCTCCTTGGGGGCCGCGCGGACGCAGCATGGCAAGGCTTAGCGGGGCCCCCAGAGCTCGCGCTCGCGCGAGCTCTCGTCCCAGGGACCGCCGCAGATGGGCGGGGCCGAAGAGACCAGTCTCCACGTCGACTACGAAGGCCGCTTGAAGCAGCGGTGGGCCCGTTGCGGCGGTGACACGGCTCTCCTCTCGCTGAATCCCCACCAGCACCAGCCGGAGACGCTCCAGGGCCCGCCGCAGCAGCCGGCATACGCGGCTGTTGCTGCGAGCCACCAGTCGCCCGATCTCCCGCTGCGTGAGGTCGTCGTAGAAGAAGTGTGTCACGATGCGCTGCTCAATTGCCGGCAGGCGAGACAGCAAATCATCTGTGACCAGACGAGCAATGACCTGGTCTGGGAAGTCCTCGTCAACAGCCTGCGCGAAGGCCTCGATGTCGCCAGGCGCTACCAGTTCTTCTCCGGTCGGGGGCAGCAGACCCGAGTTCTCGCTCTCGGGTCTGGATTCGTCGTCCAGGCGATATGCCGTCTGCTTGCCAAGCAGACGGCGGCGGTATCGGAGGTAGTTCTTGATTGCCCCCGAGATCACGGGATAGGCGTAGGTGGAGAACTGCACACCATAGTCGGGCCGGAACCGCTCCACCGCGCGGATCAAGCCGAGACATCCCTCTTGGATCAAGTCCTGCAAGGAGTCGCTGGCGAGAGGAGCGTGCTGATTCGCAAGTCGGTAGACTAGGCCGAGGTGCTGCAGCACTAGGCCATTGCGCATCGTGACGTCGCGGGTTCGAACGTATTCGTGCCAGAGCGCGACGCTATCTGTCTCGGTGAGGACTTCTGCCGCCATAACCTCAGGGCCCTTCGGCCACAGACGCCAGCGAGGACTGGCCGCCTGGGTTTGCTACCCACACGCCTAAGGTTATTCCACAAGGGCAGAAGCGCCCTGAGATACCGGTCTAGGGTGAGTTGGGCCAGAGGCGAGACACGCGCTTGGAGGTACGCTCCGGGCCAACACAGAGCCCGGGCGGGCGGCAGCCGACGACAGACCCTGATGCCCGTGCGGCAGTCGTGCCTACGCGAGGCGTTCCTCGCGCCAGGGATCGGCGCTATTGCTGTAGCCCCGCGCCTCCCAGTACCCGGCCTCCTGTTCGCAGGTGAAACGAATCCACCGGACCCACTTGGCGCTCTTGTAGGCGTACTTCCGTGGCACGACCAGACGAAGCGGAAAACCGTGCTCCGGCTTCAGTAGTTCTCCATCCAGGCCCCAGGCGAGAAGCACGTCTGGCTCCAGCAAGTCCGCCCGCGGAAGACTCGTGGTGTAGCCGCCGTCGCAGCCCACCGTTGCGAACCTCGCTCGCTCCGTCGGAGCAACCAGAGCGGCGATCTCGGAGAAGCGTACTCCGTCCCAGGCACACGCCAGGCGGCTCCATGACTCAACGCAGTGGAAGTCCGAGGTGTCGATTACCGAGGGCAGCGCGCGCACCTCATCATAGGTCAGGCGTCGTGGATGGCGTACCTCCCCCTGAATTCGGAGGTCCCACTTCTCAGGATCGAAGGCGGGCACTTCGCCGACGTGAAGCACGGGCAGCTCATCTATGGCATGCTGTCCCGGCGGCAGCCGCGGTTCGTCTGCCATCATCTACTCCCCCATCTCCAGCGCCTCGGGTTCTATCTCGACCCTCGTCCTCCGCGGCCGCGCCGGCATCGGCTCGATGGTGGCCGCAAGCGCTGACTCTATTTGCTCCATCGTCTCGGGGAGCGGGATGCACTCGAGAACGATCCGGAGGCCTTCGTCGCCGCGGGAGTCGAAGTGGATTCCAAACACGATGCCCAGTCTGTCGAGCACGCGGGCTATCTTCCGCCGGATCTCTCTTGCACGATGGTCCGGAAGATGCATGCAGTCGGTCACGAAGTGGGCATGGATCCAGATCTTCTCGCGCCGCAGAATCTTCACGCCAGTCAACCTCGGTCCGCGAGCTTCTTCTCTTCCCCTTCACTCAATCCTCTGACAGCAGGCTCGTCCGGTGCCAGAGCAGAACAGAAGCACAGCTGTTCTGCATTCTTCGATACGAAAGGGACAGAAGACGACATGGGCGGCCAGTCGCCGAGCGATCCTGGAGAGCGTACGGCTGCGCGGCGCACGATGCGCGTATCCTGCGTGCTGGTGATCCTACTGACAGCGTACATGGTCGTCAAGTTCCTCAACGGAGACTTCAAGGATGCGGAAGTGTGGTACGATGCCGGCCGCCGCGTGCTGAGCGGAGAGAGCCTCGCTAACCTTCCGCACTACCGATATCCGCCCACCTTCGCGGTATTGGTGGCCCCTCTTACGTTCTTTGGGTTCGGCCCCTTCTTCTTCTCCTGGTATGCCATCAATCTGCTGCTTTTCCGGCAATGCGGGCGCCTGGCGAGAGGCATCTGTTCCTCCGGGGCGGACCGTTCGCCAGCGCGCCGCAACTGGCTGCCACTGCTGATGGTCGCCCCATTCGCAGTCGACGATCTCGTTCTCGGACAGACAAACATCCTGATCACAGCCTTGCTCTACTGGACGTTTCTGGCGGATGCGCGGAACCGGGAATGGCTGGCCGGTCTGCCGCTCGGCGCTGCCATTGCAGTCAAGGTCTTTCCAGTGCCCTTGCTCGTTTACTTCGCCTATCGTCTGCGCTTGCGCGTGGTGGCGTCCGCCCTGCTCGCTTGCGCTCTTCTGATGATCGTCATTCCGGCGCCGGCGCGGGGCTTTCGGCGGAACTTGGGGGAAGTCGGGGCGTGGGGAAGGCGTGTTGTGATGCCCTTCGTGACTGAGGGAAAGGCGGGCGATTGGGGACAGCACAGCCTCGACTTCGGAAATCAATCCCTGCCGGCGGTAGCTCGGCGCTACCTGACCCATGTGGACGCGCAGGTGATGGCGCGCCAGCTACCTCCCATTTACGTCAATCTCGCTGACCTGAGCGAGTCGCAGGTCAACAGTGTGGTATTGGGCATATTCGCGATCCTGTGCGCCACTTTCGCCGTTAGCTGCGGTCTGCGGCGGCCGGACCGCCCCGAGCACCGGGCCGTCGAGTACTCCCTGGCCACTATTCTGCTGCTGATGGCGTCCGCGCTTTCGTGGACGTACTTCTTCGTCATGCTCCTTCTCCCCGTGACCGCGGCGCTCCAATTGCTCAGGAGCAAGGAAAAGCTTGCTGCCAGCTCGGGATGGGCCTTGCGGGCCGCCCTGTGGGGGCTGGCGCTGGCCACCGTGCTACTGGTGAACCACCATGCCCGGGCACTGGGGAACCTGTTCTGGGCCGCCGTGCTGTTCTTTGTGGCGCTGGCCATGGCCTGCCGCGATCTCCGCCGCGACCGGTGAGCGGTGCCCTCAAAGGAAGACCGCGGGCCCTGGTGGACCCGCGGTCGCAAAGTCATCCTTCTTGGCGCCTTCTCTTGCTACATGGGAAGCTCGAACGCCCGTGCCACGTACACCGCCATCTGGTCGCGGGAGACCTGCCAGGTGGGGCGATAGAGCCCGTCAGGGTACCCTGCAACCACGCCGTTCTCCGCCAAGTATTCGACATGTAGGTAGCACCAGAAACCCGTCGGCACGTCCTCGAAGGTCGGGGTCTCGGGCGGCTCATAGCCCGCCAGACCTTCGTCTCCCATGGGTTCGGAGATCGCGCGCGCGATGAACACCGCCATCTGCCCACGAGTGAGGGTCCAGTCCGGATGGTAGTTGCCGTCGCTGTATCCCTGGGCGATGTCGGCAAATACGGCGTACTCTACTTCATCGAAGGCCCAGTAGTCATTTGGCACATCGGGGAATGTGGGTTCCTCCGGGCCTTCCGGGACTCCTTCAACGCCCCCTGCTACCGCGCGGGAGATGAAAACCGCCATCGCAGCCCGATCGACGGGCAATGTCGGTCGGTACAAGCCGTCCGGATAGCCATCCACGATCCCCGCGCTGTGAGCAGCTTCCACTTCAGCGAAGCACCAGTAGTCACACGGAACGTCCGGGAATGTAGCGAAGCACAAGAAGTTGGCAGTGATGCTCTTGTCGCCGTCCATTACGATTACCACGGGGTTCTCGTCTCCGGTCAGGTCCCCGGACCAGCCGACGAACTCCTGTTCCTCGCTCTCGGCCACTGCCTCCAGGGTTACTTCAGTCCCGGGCGCGAACTCTCCGGACCAGGGCAGCGATACTTGCGCGCCGTTCACTTCCAGCGAGCCGGCGCCGCTCTTGGTCAGCGTGAGCATGTACGTACTCGGCAGTATGAACGTGGCCGTGATAGTGTGGTCCCCAGTCACGGTTACGACAACGGGGTTGTCCGTGCTGTCCACAGCTCCCGACCAGCTCTCGAACCGCCAGCCGTCGTCAGGCACAGCCTCCAGGGTGATAGAAGTGCCGAAGGCGAACTCGCCGGACCATGGCAGCGAGTGAAGTACGCCGTCTACCTTCACAGACCCACTGCCAGTTCCATCCAGGCTCAGTCTACACAGCGTCTCGCTGAAGTTGGCGGTAATGCTCTTGTTGGTGTCCATCGTTACGCTGAGCGGGTTGCTGCTCCCGCTGGTGTCCCCCGACCAGCCCGCGAAGGCCCAGCCGACCTCGGGCAGGGCCTCGACTGTGACGGTGCTCCCCGCGGCAAACTGCCCGGACCACGGTATCGAAACCGTGGTCCCGTCGACCTCGACGGAGCCCGCGCCGGTCTGCGACACGACCAGGGTGAAGCCCGGCCCTTCGCTGAAGTTGGCGCTGATACTCTTGTTGGCATCCAGCGTCAGCACGAGTGGATTGCTGCTCCCGCTTGCGTCCCCAGACCAAACGGCGAACTCCCAACCGCGGTCAGGCAGCGCCTCTAGGGTCACGGAGGCGCCTGAGAGAAACTGTCCGGACCAGGGGAGGGAACGCAGGGCCCCATCAACTCTGACCGATCCATTGCCGATCTTGCCAAGGCTGAGGGTGTACTGGATCTGGGAGAAGTTGGCGGTGACGGCCTTATTGGCGTCTATGGTGACGCTCAGCGTGCTGCCGGTCCAGCTCACGTCTCCGGACCAGTCATCGAACTGCCAGCCGGCACCTGGGACCGCCTCCAGGGTCACGGAGGCGCCTGAGAGAAACTGTCCGGACCAGGGCAGAGAGCGTAGGATGCCATCGACTCTCACAGAGCCGCTGCCGGTCTTTCCGAGAGTGAGCGTGTAGGTCGGCGCCTCGGTGAAGTTGGCGGTGATGCTCTTGCCAGCATCCATAGTCACGATCAGGGTGCTGCCGGTCCAGCTGACATCACCGGACCAGTTGTCAAACTGCCAGCCGGCGTCCGGCACCGCCTCCAGGGTCACCGACGATCCTGAGGAGAACTGCCCCGACCAGGGCAGGGAGCGGAGAGTGCCATCGACAGTCACCGAGCCGCTGCCGGCGCCTGTGAGGCTGAGGGTGTGCTGGATCTGGGAAAAGTTGGCGGTGATGCTCTTGCTGGCATCCATCGTCACGATCAGGGTGCTGCCGGTCCAGCTGACATCACCGGACCAGTTGTCGAACTGCCAGCCGGCGTCCGGCACCGCCTCCAGGGTCACCGAGCTGCCAGTGACGAACTGCCCCGACCAGGGCAGGGAGCGGAGAGTGCCATCGACAGTCACCGAGCCGCTGCCGGCGCCTGTGAGGCTGAGGGTGTACTGGATCTGGGAGAAGTTAGCGGTGATACCCTTGTCGGCGTCCATGGTGATGGTGGTGGGATTGACACCACCTGAGAGGTCACCCGACCAGTTATCGAACTGCCAGCCGACAT
>Ga0114922_10001168_pt1 | contig 25119 bp, 20 predicted proteins | sample AartaG_FD_100975 | JGI IMG/M metagenome (GOLD analysis project Ga0114922, IMG submission 100975) | Deep subsurface microbial communities from Aarhus Bay to uncover new lineages of life (NeLLi) - Aarhus_00045 metaG | ecosystem: Environmental > Aquatic > Marine > Oceanic > Sediment | place... | reverse complement strand
TCGCCACCTCCAGCGCGGCCGACGAACTCAGCCCGGCCCCGATCGGAACGTCGCCGCAGATGATGCCCTCGATGGGAGCCAGCGCGTAGCCCTCATCGATCAGCATCGCCGCCACGCCCCTCACGTAGTTGGCCCAGCCGCCGGTGGCGGACTCGTTCCGCTCGATGCCGTCCAGGTCGAACTCGTCCCACTCGGCGTAGCTCTCCGACCAGACGCGAACCGGCCCGTCCTCGGTCCGCCGGAAGAATAGGCGCACCTCGCGGTCGATGGCCATCGGCATCACGAAGCCGCCGTTGTAGTCCGTATGCTCGCCGATCAGGTTGACGCGGCCCGGCGCGCGGGAGCAGCGCAGGCCCTCCCGGGTGCCGAAGTTCTCCTCGAACTTCGCGACGAACTGCCTGACGGCCCGGTGATCCAAGACATGCCCCTCGGAGCTACTGACATCGCCTGCGCGCGAGCGGGCCCCCGTCCGCCCGGATTCACCGCACCACGATGTTCACGATGCGGTTGGGGACGACGAGGACTTGCTTGATCTCTCTCCCCTCGGTGTACCTGACCACGTTCTCGAGGGCCATCGCCTTCTCGCGAACGGCCTCTTCGTCCTCGTCGCGCGGCACGACAAGTCGGTCGCGCACCTTGCCGTTGACCTGTACGGGCAGCTCGACCTCCTCGGCCCTCGCCAACTCTGCGTCATAGGCGGGCCACTCGTGCTGGAAGATGCTCGGCTCGTTGCCCAGCCGCGTCCAGAGCTCCTCGCACACGTGCGGCACGAACGGCGCCAGCAGTTGCACCATCCGCTCGGTCACGAACCGCAGCAGGTCGAATTCGGCCTGCTCCGCCTCGGACGCCGCCTCGTAGCTCTCGCGCACGGGCAGCCTCTGCACCTCGTTCAGCAGCGAGATGATCGACGCGATCGCGGTGTTGAAGTGCCAGCGCTGCTCGATGTCCTCCGTCACCTTCTTGGTCGTGGCGTGCGCCAGCCGATGGACGCGCCGCCAGTCCTGGTCCAGCCCGTCCTCCCGCACTTCCTGCCGCGGGATGCCCTGGAAGTCCTCCTCATGCGAGACGACCAGGACCCACAGCCGGTTCAGGAACCGGTGGTAACCGACGATCCCGCTGTCCTGCCACTCGGCGTCCCTCTCCGGCGGCCCGATGGCCAGCGTATAGAGCCGCAGCGTGTCGGCCCCGTACTCCTCTATGGCCTCGTCCAGCGTGACGACGTTGCCCTTCGACTTGCTCATCTTGTCGAGCTGGGCGACGACCTTGATCTCCCTCTCCAGCCGTTCGGCCAGATCGACGCCAACGTCGCACCGGCACGGCTCGCGCACGTTCGGATCGTCGCTGACGATCCTGCCGCACTCGGTGCAGATGTAGCTCTGCTTGCAGATCATGCCCTGCGTGAACAGCGCCGAGAACGGCTCGACGAAGTCGATGTGCCCGGCGTCCTTCAGCACCTTCACGATGAAGCGCGAGTAAAGGAGGTGCAGCACGGCGTGCTCGACCCCGCCGATGTACAGGTCTACGGGCAGCCACCTGTCCACGTCGGCGCGGTCGAAAGGCGCCTCCTCGTAATGGGGCGAGACGAAGCGCAGGAAGTACCAGCACGAGCAGAGCCACTGCGCGATCGTGTCCGTTTCGCGCTCGGCCTCTCCGCCGCACTCGGGGCAAGTGGTCTGGACGAACTCGTCGACGAAGGCCAGCGGGCTCCTGCCGCGCGGAGTGAAGTCCACCTCGTCCGGCAGCACGACGGGCAGGTCGTCCTCCGGCACGGCCACCATGCCACAACGGTCGCAGTGGACCACGGGTATCGGCGCGCCCCAGTAGCGCTGGCGGCTGATCAACCAGTCGCGCAGGCGGTAGTTGACCTCCGCCTCGCCCATGCCGTTTTCGTCCAGGTACTCGATGACCCGATGGATGCCCTCGGGCACCTGCGTCCCGTCGAACGGGCCGCTGTGCACCATCACGCCCACGCCCTCATACGCCTCGGTCATGTCGTCGGAGCGCAGATCCTCGTCCGGCGGCTGGATGACCACCTTGATCGGCAGGCCATACTCCTTCGCGAACTCGAAGTCCCGCTGGTCGTGCGCCGGCACGGCCATCACCGCGCCTGTCCCGTACTCCATCAGCGCGTAGTTCGCGACCCAGAGCGGCACCTGCTCGCCGTTGACCGGGTTGATCACGTTACGCCCGGTGAAGACGCCCTCCTTCTGCACCGTCTCCGACGAGCGCGCCACCTGCCCCTGCTCGACCGCGCGGGCGACGAAGTCCAGCACGTCGTCCTCGTACTCGGTGCCCGCCACCAGGTCGGGCACGGACGGATGCTCGGGCGCCAGGCTCATGAACGTCACGCCCCACAGCGTGTCCGGCCGCGTCGTGAAGCACGGCATCGGCTCGCTGGTGTGGGCCACGCGAAAGTTCACCAGCGCCCCCTCGCTGCGGCCGATCCAGTTCGCCTGCATCAGGCGCACCCGCTCCGGCCAGGCGTCCAGCAGCTTCAGGTCGTCCAGCAACGGCTGCGCGTACTCCGTGATCTTGAAGAACCACTGCGGCAGGTCCTTCTGGGTCACCGGGGTGTCGCAGCGCTCGCAGAGGCCGTTCACGACCTCCTCGTTCGCCAGCCCGGTCTGGCAGCTTGGGCACCAGTTCACCGGCGCGTCCCGGCGGTAGGCCAGCCCGCGCTCGAAGAGCTGGAGGAACACCCACTGCGTCCATCTGTAGTAGGCCGGATCGCTGGTGTTGATCTCCCGTTCCCAGTCGTATGCGATGCCCAGGGCCTGCATCTGGTCCTTCATGACCGGGATGTTGCGGGCGACCGAGTCGCGCGGGTGGAGCCCCCGCTTGATGGCGGCGTTCTCGGCCGGCAGCCCGAACGCGTCCCATCCCATCGGGTGCAGCACGTTGTAGCCCTGCATCATCATGTAGCGGGCCACCACGTCGCCGAGCATGTAGTTCCGCCCGTGGCCGACGTGCAGCGCGCCCGACGGGTAGGGAAACATCACGAGGCAGTAGAACTTGGTTCGCTCGTCGGCCAGGTCGCAGTGCGACAGGCCGACCCTGTCCCAGTAGTCGCGCCAGTGGGCTTCGACGCGCGCGTGATCGTACTGGTCGCTGGGCATTCGCTGGTGCTCCGGCTCGGGCAAGTCCTTCCGGGGGTGTAGACAAGAGAGCGATTATACCAGCAGGGCGGACGGCCTTAAAGGAAACGGCGGGAAGGCAATGATAAGTGACAAATGGCAAGTGACAAATGACAAACGGCTTCGGGGAAGGCGTTGGAGGCCGGCACGTCAACAGCAGGCGTTGGACACGGATTCACGCGGGTGGAACGGCCACGGAACAACAGCATGGAGACAGGGGTGGGACGGAAACGGACTGACGGCTCTTGGACACGGATCGACACGGATTTTCACGGATGAAAGGCCCGGCAGGATGGGGCGTCCTCCACCTTGAATGCTGCGCCAATCGTCGTTCCATGGATGCTGCCCTGCTTCATCCGCCGTTACCCGTGTACATCCGTGTCTAAAGTGTCGTGGCCGTAAGCGGAACAACGGCATTGGGCCACAGATTCACACAGATTGTCACTGATCCAGCCGCCGGCTTGTCGGTGTACACGCTCCGTCCGTCATCTGTGTCGATCAGTGAAGATCAGTGGCCAGAGCCGTGCCGTCGGTGCCTGCCCTGAGCTTGTCGAAGGGGCGTCGGGTTATGCGGTAGCTTCTGCAGGTCGCAGCGCGTCGCACATCCGCCGTTATCCCCGGCCACCGCGTCTCAGGGCATTCTTAAGCTTGTCAGTCCGGAGGTGGTAGAGCACAACTGCGAACGGCGCAGCGTAGGTCACCAAGATCACAGCCGAGAGCACGACAAAAGAGCTGTCCAGGGGCCCGAACCCTTCGAACGGCCCGAATCCCCCAAAGGAACCGAAGAACAACACCGCGAAGCCACCGGTAGACGCCAAGACCAGCCAAGTCAATACCTCCAAGACCGTGCGAGCCCAGTACCTGAGTCTCAGGAAATGGATGGCGGACACAATGGCGACGAGCCCGGCAGCCAACTCACCCGTGGCCGGGAGCATCATCAACTTGAAAAACTGTTTCTCCCCTTGCGTCAGGTCGACTGTGCCCCTCTGGATCCGCAGCAGTCCGGACAGTGCGAAGATCGCCCCTATGCACATCATCCCGCCGACGACGATCCAGAACCAACCGATCACCGTCACGCTCGTGGGACGTTGGCTATTGACCGTGGCATACCTCTGCTGGACATCGCCTCTCAGAGCATTCTTGAGCTTATCACCCCGGAGGTGGTACAGCACGATGGCGAACGGGATCGCGTAAGCCACCAAGATCACAACCGGCATCACGTCAAAAGAACCTTCAAGGGCGCCGAAACCTTCCGGTGGGTCCCACCATCCTGCAAGAGCAGCCAGACACAACACAGCGAAGCCACTGAAAAGCGCCAAACCCAGCCACGTCAACACTTCCAAGACCGTGCGAGCCCAGTACCTGAGTCTCAGGAAATAGATGGCCGATATGATCCCGACGAGTCCAGTAGCCAACATAGCAGCCGCGGGAAGGAAGACCTTTACGAACTGGTTTTCGTCTTCCGCCAATTGGGCTGGACCCGGCGCGATCCCCAGGAGTTCAGACACTCCCATCATCCCCCCTGTACAGATCATCCCGCCCACGATGATCCAGAACCACCCGATCACCCTCACGCTTGTGGGACGCTCGTTACTGCCCATAGCATACCTCAGCCAACGCGTGACTCCTTGAAGGCAAATCACCGCCCATACATCACCTGCCCGTCAGGGGCCGCCATCGGACGACCACAGTAGGAACCCGGGCGCGGCGCAACTGATTGAATCCCTGCGCTCCTATACGCATTCCGCACGTCGCTCATTCGCTGTGAACTGACTGAACCACGCCTCAACACCGGCGGCAAGCGGCGTCCGGCGGCGCGGCCACCCCGGTTCGGGACAAGCCGCGTGCCGCGATCTCTCAAGGGGCGTCGCCGTTCGCGGGCGGCGGCAGGCTCACGCGCACAGTGCCTCCCTGGGCTCGTCGGAACGGGCCAGCGCCGAAGTCCAGCTTACACTCGAAGTCCGCCCAGCAGCCGCAATCCACGTCCCTCGGCGCCGCTGCACCCGCGCGACGCGCGCGCATCGCCTCTTGGAGCACCTCGCAGTCGGCGTGAGCCCAGAAGATGCTGGACGTTGAACAACTTGCATAGCACGGTAAGCCGACCGCGTCGTCTCGGGCCACTGCCATCCTCGCCCAAGCCATGTCCCAGCCCCAGATCCGCACCGACCTGCGCACCTCCACCCCGCCGGCGTCGACGCTGCGCTCCTCATGGAACCTTACGAACGGGACGAGTGCCAGAGCGGGCAGGTAGTAGGCAGCCACAAGGATCAACACAAAGACGAGGCAGCCCTTGCCCACCTCAGCCGGGCTCTCTCGATCACGTGCCTTCGACTTCTCTTTCACGACTCCCCTCCGTGGCCGCTGCCCAAGTCAGCAACGCTGGGTGTTGGCCTCTTCCGTGACGTCTTCGTGGTTCATCCGCCTTCATCCCTGGCCGCCGCGCGGCGCCCAGGGATTGCCACGGATACACCCCAACGGCATTGGGCCACAGATTCACACAGATTGCCACTGATCCAGGCGCCGGCTTGTCGGTGTACACGCTCCGTCCGTCATCCGTGTCGATCAGTGAAGATCAGTGGCCAGAGCCGTGCCGTCGTTTCCGTTGGGTCATGCCGTGGCTTCTGCAAGTTGCAGCGCGTCGCACATCCGCCATCATCCCCGGCCGCTGCGCGGCGGCCGAGTCCAGCCGTGTGTAAAGCGTCGTGGCCGTAAGCGGACCGGCGGTGTCCGGACACGGATTCACACAAATTGACACGGATTCAGGCGGCCTATCAGCGCAGACGCCCTGTCCGTCATCTGCGTCGATCAGTGAAGATCAGTGGCCAGAGCCGTGCCGTCGTTTCCGTTGGGGTCATGCCGTGGCTTCTGCAGGTTGCAGCGCGTCGCACATCCGCCATCATCCCCGGCCGCCGCACGGCGACCGAGTACATCCGTGTCTGATGAGTCGTGGCTGTGCCCGGGCAAGTTCCCATCCGTATCGTTCACGTGTATCAGTTACGCCTGGCTCCCGTGCCACCCAAACACCATCTCATCTGGCACGAAGAGAACCACGAGGGCGAGCAGGCACAAGGCAGCCAGAACGATCAGCCACCATCGCCTCTTCATCGCGACGTTGCCTCCGTCTCCCATGAGGAAAGGAAGCGAGCGTATCCTTCAGGGAATCTCGCATTCGGTTCCCTGAGAGGCCCTCCCAACCTTGCGACCAGATCCTCGGCGCTGTCCCGCTCCTCCAGGCAGTGCCAGCATCCCCCCGAACGCGCTTGGTGGCAATCGCCGATCCTCGCCCACCGGCCGCCGGATCAGCTTGTTGGCCCTGCTCTCCAACGACGCACCTCAAGCACCTGAGAGACTGGGCGGTCAACCTGCGCCATCGCCCTGCCGCTCTGGCCTCTCTTTCCTCCGGATCAGCCACACGTAGCATCCGCGAATGACAACCAGTATTACAGCCGCTGCAATGTCGATGTGCCATGCCACCATCGGGAAGAACACGGGCCGAGCTCCCGCGCTCTGAGCGGCCCTCAGAGCCCCATCAGCCAGGAAAACCAGAACCCATATGAACACCAGGCTGTCTGCACCGAGCTTCCTGTCCCAGCCGGCCTTCAGCCAACACAGCAGCCACAGCAGAACCAGGCCGACACAAGCTGCCCCAACCGCCAGGAGCAAGTAGTCCCAGGCAGGCGCCGGCCCAACAAGCACGCCGAGAAGCATGACCACAACCAGCGTGAGGAAGCCCGACAGGGCCGCCACAGAGGCCACGGTCAAGGAGTCGCGCTTCTTTTCCGCAACCATGGGTTCGCCTTCCTTTCCTTCTCTGTAGAGCCCTGCCGGTAACCGGACAAGCCCCAGCAGTCAATGAATCCGAGCCGGTCCGCTCACTCCCTTGCCCGGTGTTGGCGCAGGAGCTCTGCAACCTCGTCGTGACCCATCTCGACGGCGTAGTCCAGCGGCGTCTTCCCGCGGTTGTCCGCAGCATTCACATCCGCCCCGTGATCGAGCAACAGCCGCGCGCTATCGAGATCGCCGGACCTGGCAGCCATGTGCAGGCCGGTGCCCCCTTTCTGCTCCAGAAGCGGCAGATTGGGATCAACTCCATGTTCCAACAGTGAAGCAAGGAGATCCGCATCGCACTTCTCAACAGCGACGTACAGCATGAGGGCATCTGGCGTCATTGCCGCACCATGCCCTCCTGCGGGGTCGCACGTCCACATGAACACCGGCAGGCTGAAGAAAGCCAGCATCGTGGCCAGCATGGCGGCCATGCGAAGACGGGGGCGTTGTGCCAACTTCCGGTACCTGCCCTCCACGAATGCCTCGGCGCGTTCCCGACCCCGGATCAGGAGAAGCACGGCAAAGGCAACTGGCAGTGACCCTCCCAGGTAAGCCGTGCCGACCATCGCCGAGAGCGCCACGCCAAGAGCCACCATGCCCACGAAGCCGGCCCGCTCCAGAAAGAGGAAGCGAACAGCGGGATCAGTGCTTGCGAAGTAACGCCAAGAGAAGATGGACAAGGCCAGAGCCATGATGGCCCAACCCACAACGCCCCTTCTGAGGATTCGGCCAGCCGTAGATCCGTGCGCCTGCCATGCGAACACCGCCAGAGCCATGGCCCAAATCAGTAGTTCCCCGACCAAGATCCAGGCCACGACGTCTCCGGACATGACATCTCCCCTCTACTCAGTGGCCCCATGCTCGCGCAGCAGCCTCGCCACCTCGCCGTGGCACATGTCAACGGGCCGGTTCAGGGGGGATTCCTGCCAGCTTCACACCCAAGCCTTCCATCCGGACATTATACGCTTCCGCAGCGGCAGGATTCGCCACGCGTTAGCTGAACGGCGCCTTTGGCCAGGCCGGCAACGTCTACGAAATGGCGCTAGATCGCTTGCTGCCGTACTGCTCTTTGTGCCTCTGCAGGGCCGCGACGAAGCGGGCCGGCTGAGTCGGCAGACCCAGCCACAGAAAGCCAATGTCGTACCCGCACTGTCGTCGATCCAGCACGCCCGCAGGGCCTGCCGTCCGCACACGCAGCATCTCCCCTGTAGCGTCACCTGAGGAGTTGCCCCTCACCAATTGGCCCAACCGCCTGAGCGCTGCGCTCAGTTCAGACACTGCGCCTTCGTGCGAGAGCAACATCGACTGAAGGGCCCCTGGTTTGCGCAGGCGCACGGCGGGCATGCCCTGGGCCAGATCATCCAGCAGTTTGACTGCTTCGACGTCAGCCCAAGGAACGGTATAGCTCTGCTTCCTGTAACGCCAACATAGCCCGTGTGGCGCCACGGTCCAGACATGCCCGTCAACATGTCTGATGCCTCTCACAAGCAGCCAGAGAACAAACGCCAACGCCAACATAGCCATGACAGTCCAGCACCATGCGAACGTGCTTTCGAACGAACCTTTGGCACCTCGCACATAACCCAGACCTGTCCACAGTCCCAGCCCGAACACCCCGCTCGACGACACGAGAGCCACAACACACAGAACCACGGGAACGATCCCAAACTTCACCACCAGCCGTCCCCCCTCCGTTGGGTTGCTCAGGCGGTGACGGGCTCTTACCCAGAGCGGGCACCCAGGCAACGAGACCGCAGCACAGCCCATCAGCAGAAACGCTATGTTGTCCAGGACAAGGTCAAGGTCAGGCTTCCAGCGGAGGACGCTGTCAGCCGGGTCTTCCGGGTCGTAATGTACTGCGCAGAGCCCGCCCAACGGATAGTCGCAAATGACCCTTTCTGCCCATTCCTTTGTCCCCCGCCCGGAACCCATCGGCAGGACGGTGTACGTCCTGCCAGTGTACTCCAACCCGCCGACGACGTAGCGGTAATGGACGACGGGCCGATACGCCGTACCCACCCGCAGCGTTTGCACGTGGGCAGCAAGGACGGTCCCCTGAGTCCGCCTGTAGCGCAGCGTGGATGCGGCAGGCCACCAGCCCACGATCAACGTGACGACGGTCCCCACGCCGATCAGGAAGGCGAGGCCAACAACACGCCAGCTGAATCGGGCCTGACGCCAAGGATGGAGCGAAGCAGCAAACCATGATCGCGTCCGATGCGCCCAGCTATCTGGCTGCAAGTCATGCATGTCTTGCCCTCAAACACACGGAGGGCACACAAGAGCACGGACCGCCGCGTGCGAAGGGGCGATTCAGGCCGGATTCCTGCCAGCTTCGCGCTCAGGCCTGCGGCCCGCCTACCATACGCATTCCGCAGGCCGGGTATTCGGTGCGAATCGACGGAGCCGGACGCCAGGTCGGCAAACTGCCGCGTCCCGGTTGCCAACCCCGTCCAGGCGAGACCCCATCTGGCAGCCCGCGGCTTCCATACGTCCGTACCCCTCAGACGCCGATATCTCTGGGGAGTATACCCCGCGCCGCCATTCGCGTCAAACCATAAAGTGATTGCATGGGCCAACTGCGGCTACGCGACGACACGAGATCCCTCCGCGCCTGAAGGCGCGTTCGGAATGACAGAGGGTAAGGGCCGCCCGTTCGGGATGACAAGTGGTGGGGACGGCGCGTTCGCGATGACAGTGGAACGGCGGTTGCCAGTGCTCAGTGATCAGTAGACAGCAACGGCGAGGACGACGACGACGGGTAACCGCAGTTGCCAGTTACCAGTGGTCAGTGGACGGCAACGGCAGCAACGGCGACGAGCACGAGCAACGGCAGTGGCCAGTTGTCAGTGCTCAGTGCCCAGCAACAACAAGAACGACGAGCGGCGCGGCGGCGCGGGCGGGTCGAATCCGCACTCCGCGTCGGGTATACTCGTCTCGGAACCCTCGACCATGGCAGGCGAACGAGAGCAAACCGGCCCCCTTCTGGCCTTCGACGTGGGCAATACTTCCGTCAAGGCCGCCTTGCGCACGGCGGACGGCTGGCACCAGGTCTGCCGCGTGGCCACGCAGCCGACCGAGTCGGTGGGCCAGAGGCTAGCCGGGGCGTTCCCGGATGACCTTCTTGACTCCGCACGAGAGGGCCGCTGCGTTGCCTGCTCCGTGCAGCCGGCCGCCAACGGGGCCTTGAAGTCCTTCTGGCGCGAGGCGGGCGGCGCAGGGGAGGTCGAGTTCTTCGGGGCCGGTCTGCCGATCCCGATCGAGACCTGCCTGCGCGAGCCCGAGAAGGCCGGGCCGGACCGGTTGCTGCTGGCCCTGGGGGCAAGGGCGCTCCACGGCGCGCCCTGCGTTGTGGTGTCGGCGGGCACGGCCATCACGGTGGACTGGGTGGACGCGGAGGGCCGGTTCGCGGGAGGCGCCATCGCGCCGGGCTTCCACCTGGCGGCGCAGGCGCTGCACGAGAAGACGGCGTTCCTGCCCCTCGTCGAGCCGGCCGTGCCGCACGCCGAAGCCGGTCCGGTCGGTGCCGATACGCGGGAAGCCATCGAGCGGGGCATCTACTGGTTCTGCGCGGGCGGGGTGCTGGCGCTGATCAGTCGCTACCGTAAGGGGGAGAACTGCCCGGGGGCGCCCGTCGTCTGCACGGGGAGCGACGCGCCCCTGCTGCTGCCCGCCCTCGCCCAAACGGGCGCGGCGCACGAGCCGGCGCTGCTCTTCAGGGGGATGGACGCGGCGCTCGGTCTGCCTGCCTGAGGACGCCGAACAACGACTTCTCAACAGGGATGGACAGGATATGCAGGATACGGCAACGGCGGAGTCTATGGGGAAAGGCAAGGGATTTGCCGACATGGGTTGGCACGGGTTGACGCGGACGCCACCCGGACAAAGCGAGCGGCGCGGCAACGGCAAGGGGATTTGCGATAGGCAACGCGCGGCGGCGCTGGCAGGCATCATCCGGGCGCGTTTCGTCCTTCTTCGGGCCGTGTCGTTCGTCGTGCCCGTCGTGACGTTGTGGTTGGCTTGCCCGCGCCGTCAGTGGTTGAAGATCCGGAGGAGGTCGTTGCGGGTCGCATAGACCATCAGCAGCACCAGCAGCACCAGCCCCACGGTCTGCGCGACAGTGAGGGCCCGCTCGCCGACCCGTCGCCCCCGGACCTTCTCGATGAACAGGAACAGCAGGTGCCCGCCGTCCAGCACCGGGATGGGCAGGATGTTCAGGTAGGCGATCGCCGCGCTGATGACGGCCGTCATGTAGAGCAGCATGCCTATCCCCCGCTTGGCGGCGTGGTAGGACGCCTGCGCGATGAGGATGATGCCGCCCATCTGGCTGGGGCTGACCTCGCGGCGGGCGAATCCCCTCAGCGTCAGGAACAGGTCCTCCAGGGTCTGGAAGGCGTTGACCAGGCCCGTGCCGATGGCGCCGACGGCACCGTACCGCCTCACGATCGATCTGCGCAACTCCATGAGCGCACCGAGATGGCCAGCCGACATGGACGTGTCCTTGACGGGCGTGACGCGGGCCTTGAGCAGTTCGCTGCCCCTGGTCCACTGGATCTCGTGCGCTTCCCGGCCGGCGCTGGCCCCTGCCACCAGGATGTCTTCCCAGGAGTTCACCTCCCGGCCCGCCACGCGCGCCATGTTGTCCCCGGGCCTCAGGCCCGCGCCCCAGGCCGGGCCGCCCTCCCTGACCCATGCGAGCGTCGTGCCCGAGGCAAACGCCATGCTGTGCTGAAACTCGTCAAGACTCTTCAGGTCCGGAATTCGGAGCGTGAAGGTCAGCTCGCGCCCGTCGCGCAGCACCTGGAGCGTGGTCTCCCCTAGCGTGTCCCGCACCGCCATCTCCATCTCCACGGCGCTGCGGACCGGCCGCCTGTTGACGGCGATGACTTGGTCGCCGACACGGAGTCCGAGCTTCTTCGCCATGCCGGCGCCCTCGATGGACTTGATCGTCGAAGTGAGCGCCGAGATGCCGATCAGGTAATGGGGCGTGGGCTCCGTGAGGACCAGGAAGGGCAGCGTCCTGCCGTTGCGCTGGACGAGTAGCTCGACCGAGTCGTCCGGGTAGTCGGCCAGCGCCAGGTAGAGTTCCTGTGCGGTCTGGACTTGCACTCCGTTGATGGCCAGGATGCGGTCGCCGATCTGGATGCCGGCCTCCTGGGCCGGGCAGCGGCCCTCCTCCCCCAGCTTGGCCAGGCCCGTGACGACGGGCTCAATCGGCGGCTCGAGGCCGATCAGCTTCATGCCGACCCTCTTCTCGTAGGTCGGCTCCAGCTTGAACGTTATCTCCCGGCCGTCGCGCTCGACGGTCAGGTCAACCTCATGGTTGCCCCCCAGGGCGACCGAGCGCCGCAGGTCCTGGAAGACGGGGTCAGCCTTGTCGCCCATGGCGACGATCCTGTCTCCCGGCTTCAGACCGGCCTGCCAGGCAGGCCCTCCGACGGACGTGCGGCCCACCTCAGCGACGGTGAACGGGACGCCGATGGCGAACGCCACAATGAAAAGCACAAGCGCGAGCACCAGGTTCATCGTCACGCCGCCCACGATGAAGAGGGCGCGCTGGCCGGGCGTCTTGGACCAGAATTCATACGGCTTGCCGCCCCCCTGCTCCGGCGACTCCCCGCTGACCTTCACGTAACCCCCGAACGGGATCAGCGAGAGCCGGTATTCCGTGTCCCCGATCTTCATACCGAGAATCCTCTTCCAGAAGCCGATCGAGAAGGTCTCGACACGCATGCCGACGGCCTTGGCCGCGATGAAATGGCCCAGCTCGTGGACGAGGATGACCACGCTAATGGCGGCGATCGTCAGGGCAACGTTTACAAGAGCTCCAAGCACCGCTCCGCCTCCTGCCGGGCCCATCGGTCTGCAGTGTCAACCGCCTCGAGGGTGACCTCGGCGGGGATTTCGTGCCTGTCGAGGACCATCTCAACCAGCCTGGGGATGTCGGTGAAGCGCAGCCGCCGGTCCAGGAAGGCCTGCACGGCGGTCTCGTCGGCGGCGCTCAGCACGGCGCCGCTCGTCGCGCCGGTCCGGGCCACGCGGTAGCCGAGCGAGAGGGCCGGAAATGCGTCGTAATCGGGTTCGTGGAAGTCCAGCCTTCCCACTTCCGTCAGGTCCAGCCGCGCGGCGCAGCCCGGCCGCCGCGTGGGATAGCTGAGGGCGTACTGTATCGGCAGCCGCATGTCGGGCACGCCCATGTGGGCCAGCACGGATCCGTCCACCAGCTCGACCATGCAGTGAACGACCGATTGCGGGTGGATCACCACGCCGATCCTGTCCGGCTCCAGCCCGAACAGCCAGCGGGCCTCGATCACCTCGAGCGCCTTGTTCATCAGCGTGGCGCTGTCGATCGTGATCTTGGGGCCCATCTGCCAGATCGGATGCTGCAGGGCCTGCTCGGGCGTGACGGCCGCCAGCTCCTCGGGCCGCTTGCCGTAGAACGGCCCACCGCTGGCGGTCAGCACGACGCGTTCCACCTCGTCGCGCTCGACGCCTCGCAGAAGTTGAAAGAGCGCGCTGTGCTCACTGTCCAGGGGCAAGATGGCGGCGCCGTTCTCGGCGGCCAGCGCGGTCAGCAGCGGCCCGCCCATGACGACGGCTTCCTTGTTGGCCAGGGCGAGCGTCTTGCCGCTACGCAGCGCGGCCACGGCAGCCGGCAGGCCGGCGCCTCCGCTGACGGCGCCGACGACCACGTCCGCGCTGCGCCAGGCCGCCAGCCGCCTCAAGCCTTCCTCGCCGCCCAACAGCTCGACGTTCAGGCCGTCAAGCGCCTCGGCCAGCAGCCGCACGCCGCCTTCGCCGCAGAGCGCGACGGCCTCCGGCTTGAACTCCTTCACCTGCCGGGCCAGCGACTGCCACCGAGAATGGGCCGACAGACCGACCACGCGGAACCGGTCCGGCATGCTCCGCAGCACGTCTAGCGTCTGCACGCCGACCGACCCGGTGCTGCCCAGCACAACGATGTTCTTTGGACTGACGTCCGACACGCTTCACTCCCGAGGCCCGCTGTTCGCAGGACTCACCTTGCGTACCTCCTCGACGAGGGCGTCGGCCAGCCGCGCGGCCTCGACCTTCCGAAGCTTCTTGCCCCGACGGAACAGGTAGCCGAAATCCCTGCCCCCGGCGATGCCCACGTCCGCCTCGGCCGCCTCGCCGGGACCGTTCACCACACACCCCATGATGGCTATCTTCACGTGCGTAGGCAAGTCCCGAACGCGGCGGCTCACTTCCTCCACCAGGGCGCTCAGGTCGATCTCGCAGCGCGCACACGTCGGGCACGAGATGATCTCCGGCCCGGCCGGCCCGCGAAGGCCCAACGCCTCCAGCATCGCAATCGCAGCCCGCACCTCCTCGTGCGGCGGCCCCGTCATCCAGACGCGTATCGTGTCCCCTATGCCCTCCGCAAGCAGCGTGCCGATGCCGATGGCGCTCTTGACGATGCTGGTGCGCGGCGGGCCCGCCGCCGTCACGCCCAGGTGGAACGGGTAGTCGCACCGGCCCGCCGCCATGCGGTATGCGGCGATGGTGGTCGGGACGTCGCTCGCCTTGAGGCTCAGCACGATGTCGCGCAGGCCCTCCCGCTCGGCGGCCTCGGCGTAGGCCAGCGCCTCCTCGACCATGAGGGCCGCCGTGCCCGTGTGTCCGGCGTCGGGCGCGACCTCCAGGCCCTTGCGGGGGCGGATCGAGCCGGAGTTCACGCCGATGCGCACCTTGATGCCGGCCTCGCGCGCTGCCCGGTAGACTCGTTTCAGCCCCTCCCGGTCGCGCATGTTGCCCGGATTGACGCGCACGCCGTCCGCGCCCGCCTCGACGGCCATCAGCGCCAGGGTGCAGTCGAAGTGGATGTCCGCAATGACCGGCAGCGGCGAGCCCTCTTTGACACGGTCAAAAGCGGCGGCCGCCTTGCGGTTCGGCACGGCGCACCGGATGATCTCGCAACCCAGCTCGGCCAGCTCGTTGATCTGCGCCACCGTGGCGGCGACGTCCTCGGTGTGCGTCTTGGTCATGGATTGGACGCTGACGGGGGCGTCCCCGCCGATCACCACGCCACCCACGCGCACGGAACGCGTGCGGCGGCGCGTTGCGCCGGAAGGCATCGGCTCGGCCAAGTTCGGAATCCCATCGGAAGCAGCAGGAAGGCCACTCGCAGGAGAGCGGCAGCACAGGCCGCTCCTCTTAAGCGATTATACGTGGCTGGGCCGGCGAAATCAAAAACGACGGGCAGCACAGCGCGGCAGCACCGGCTTGATTCGCCCCACGCGCTCCATTACAATCCGGCCGAGATGGCCAGGAGAGCACGAGAACGGCAGCAATCCGCCGCGGACCTCCACGCCCTTGAGCGCCAGCTCATGGCCATGGGCAACATGGTGGAGTCCCTTTTCGCGGACGCCGTTGTGGCGCTCATGGACCGGAACCTCCAGGCCGTGCCCGAAATGCGCGAGGAGGACTACCGCGCCCACGAGCGATGGCTCGAAATCGACAAGCTCTGCGTCGATTCCCTCTGCGAGGGCGACTTGGACGAGGGCGGGGTGCGCTTCGTCTCCTCCGCCATCAAGATCGCGGCCGCCCTGAAGCGGATGGCGGACGAGGCGCTCCGCGTGGGCGAGGGCATTCGCGCGTGCGGGCCCGAAGTGCTGCCCGCTTCCAAGTCCCTTGCGGCCATACCCCCGATGGTCGAGCAAACGCAGAGCATGCTGAGCGACGTGATGGAGGCGCTGGTCAACCACGACTGCGCGGAGGCGGCGGCCCTGCACCTGGCCTACCGCGAGCTGGCATCGCTGGACGAACAGGCGGTCGAACAGTTGGGAGAGGGAATGCTGAGCGGCGCCATCCCGCTCAAGCTCGGCACGGGCTTCGTGCGCATGGCCCAGCGGCTTCAGCAAATCGGGGATGAGGTGCTGGACATCGCCAACCAGGTCTGCCACCTCTCCCACCGCACGGGGGAGCAGTAGCCTTTCCTACCTGCGCCTGCCCTGGTAGTAGAACGTTTGCCGCAGCGGCGCGAAGCCCACGGCAAGACTCACGCGCAGGTTCGCCATCGCTTCCATGCAGCAGTGACACAGCACCGTCCTGTCGCTGGCCAACCTGTTCTCGGTGGCCGCCGAAAGCAGGCTCCGCCCGTAGCCCCGGCCGCGATAGCCCGGCCGAACGTCCACGTCTACGTGCCCGATGCCGTTATACGCCCAGGCCGTGGAGTACCCCACTATCTGGCCGTCGGACCAGCAGCCGAAGGCAGCCGCTGTGCCCTTCTCAACGTCCTCAAGCTCGCGGCCCCAGTCCACCGGACACTGCTGCGGATACCTCTCGAGGGCCTCGCGATCTTCGATCCCCAACGCCGACACCTCGCACACGCGCTGCGGAGTGAATCTCGCGCCATCGACGAAGCAGTACGTGCCGCCGACGCTCAACACACCGTCGATCTCCTCCTGGACCATCTGGAGGCCCAAAAGGGTGCCCACTTCTATGCGGACGTCGCGGTCCGTGGGCAGCAGTTTTAGTAGCGCTCTGGCCCCTTCTTCGCGGGCCTCGAGCCACACGTCGTACTCCGCGCTCTGCGGCCACACCCGCATGGCGTTGCGCGCGTCGCTCGCGCCGGTGACGTAAAGCAGGTCCGCCGGGTCGGTCTGCCGCAGCGCCTCCTGCACGTAGAGGTCATCGCGCAGCTCCTGCGCCAGATGCCGGTTGACGTCCGGCCAGCCGGTCTGCACGATGTCGCTATCCCGGCTCTCTCGATCCATATGCATTGTCCCTCGCGAGACTCTCTCACACTCTCCGAGTCTCTACGCCGAGTCGCCCCAAACAGGGGCGCGGCCCTCAGTCAGGCTCGTCGGGCTCCGCGATTTGCACGTTCTGCCGGTAGATAGGGATCAGACCGGGGATCCCTCCCGGGCCGCCCGAGCCCAGCAAACCGAATTCGGTCCGCTTAAATCCGTGCTCGCACTCGCTGTGCCAGTACGTGAGCGAGCACCCCTGGGGCACGGCCACGACGAACAGAGCCAACACAAGCACGCTCAGGAAACGCTTCATGCGACCCCTCCCTCCCTCAACAGAAGCGATGGCAAGCGGCTACCACGGACCCCACACCCATATGCGCCCCCATCATACCTCGCAGCGGCCCCCGTGCAAGGTTCTGCCAGGCCTCCCGAGCCCCCAGTCCGAGTGACCTCACGCAACCCTTCCGCCACCGTCAGTCGGCGTCGGCCCCGTTGAGGCGCGGATGATATCCCGCCTTCTGCCCGTCCTGGTCAGGCGCACCGTGCCCCTACCACACACAACGGACAGCGCCGCCCGAGAAGTCCAGTTCTGAAGGCCCGCTAATGCCAGGATGGGATGCCGATCTCCATCGGGAGCACAGGGGCATCATCGCCCACCACCGTGGGCGGCAGGACCCGTGCCAGCGGCATCCTGATGACAGGTGACGTCGTCTTGTTCGTAAGTTCAAAACGCTTCAGGAATTCGTTGTAAGTAAGCCTGTGCCTATTCCTTCTGTCAAAGCCCGTGAAGCCGAGCCCGTCGGCAAGCGGCGCGAGTTCGCGCGGCTCCTCCTCGCTCTGCCATACGCCCGGCTCCCTGTACACCTGGATAACATACTGGTACTCTTGGCCGTCCTTCCGTATCTCAAGTCTCACGCCGGGGAACCAAACGGCCTGATATGAGCCGAGGAAATCGTCGTTGGTGCGCGGCGGCGACGCCGTGGCATCAAGCAGCCCGCGCGGCTTGTCGATCCTTGTCATGGGCCGCTTCTCTCCGCTGATATATCGCTGATAGTTGCTCGCCAACCCCTGGTCCTCGATGATGATGTACTGAGTATTGGCCGCCTGGTCGAAGCCGACCGTCGTGCCAACCATGCTGGACGGGGTCGGAGCCCATTCTAGGCCCTCGGGGGATTCCGTGAGAGGGACCTCGAAACCCCTGCAGACCGAGTAGTAGGTTTGCGCGATCTTGAAGACCGGGATGATCGCGTCACTGTCGCTCACTCTGTACCAGCCTTGGAAGCGGTCGCGTGACGCTGCCCCTGAGGATGGCAGGGCGTCAGCCCCCTCCTCCGGCGCCCCGCGGCAGGCAGCGTTCCACCTCGCCCACAGGGCCCGGAACACGCCCGGATCGGTAAGACCTTGCCCCGCCCGCGTCACCTCGTCAGCCTGCGGGGAGAAATCGCCTTGCTCAGCCGCCCTGAACCTGGGGTCGACAAGGACCGAACCGGCCGGCCTTGCGACGTTCTCCCCATCCGTTTGGTTGCCCCAGAAAGTGTTTCGCCCCAGATTGACCCGACTCCTTCCGGTCTCCTCAAAGACAATGATGCCCCGCGTGTTCCCCTGGAACACGTTGCTCTTGACAGTGATCGGGCAGGAATCCCGCGAACCCAATCCCGCATACTCCGAATCGAGGATCAAGTTGCTCTCGATAGTCACATCGGTCTGCGCAAAGGCGCTGATGCCGGTTCCGTTTCCCAGGATCACGTTGTTGCTGATCCTCCCGCTGGCGCTCTTATTGCCCAGGTAGAAGCCCCGGTTCTTATTGTTGATGATGAGATTGTCGTGTGCCAACAGGACCCCGCCCGTGGATCTTACGGCGTGATAGCCGGACCCGGTGACGATGGTCCTGGTGATCTCCAGCGTCGAGCCGGAGTAAACGCTGATGCCGCAGTGCCCCGGATTCAGCACGAGGCAATCCGCGATGCTGCCCTCCGCCCCGCCGCTGTAGGCAATGGTGAACTCGAAGCCTTCAAACCTGCAGTTCTCCAGCTTCACGTTCGAGAATCCCAGACACTGCAGGGCGGAAGGGCATCGCTTGGTATTGCCCAGCGCCACGAAACGGCAGTTCCGTATGCTGGCATTGCCGTCCTTAACGGCGACCGCGCAGGCAGGGCCTTCAGTGGCCTTACTGGTGGCCAACTGCCACTTGATCGTGAGCGAGTCAATGACGACGGGCTCCTTTGATGACACCACGACGCAGGGCTCGTCAGTGGTCAGCTCGATTACGCACTTCTCCGGATCGTCGCCCATGAGCGTGATGGGCCGGCCGATCACGAGGGGCGTGGTGTAGATTCCAGGCTGAACCCTCACCACGCTGCCAGGGGGCGCGGCTTCGATCCGTTTCTGGAGGTCTTCTTGAGCGCCGGCCGCAGGGGAGCCCGCGACCATCTTGTAGCGGATCCTGACGCCGCGCGGGGCCTCCTCGCGCACCGCCAGTATCTGCAAGACGCCGATCCCGCCCTCGCGAGTCTTGAAGAGGTACGTCGCGGGCAGCTCGCCGCGGCCCAACATCTGGACGGGCGATTCCGGCGGCCGGCCGGACAAGGCGTCATTCGCCACTAACGCCCTGGCCGCCAACTCATCCCATTGCCGATCGGGAACCCCAACGGCATCCATTCCAACGCCAAGCAGCCTACGGTTGCCTGTGGCCATCGCGTCGATCCCGTTGTCAGCCATCCAGTCAACGAATGCGTCCGCCTGCGCCCTGTCGGTCATCCGCACGGGAAACTCGGAAGGCAGCGAGAAGAGCGTGCCGCTTTCGAAGTCGATGAAGCCTTCCCGTCGCCCGTAGATGTCTCGAACCACGCGTTCGATCACCGGTCCGAAGACGGCCTGCCCCGCAGGCACCGACTCTGCCGCGGAACTCGCGCTCACACTGACCTTGACATCGGCTTCTTGCCCGGGATGCAAGGAGACATCGGCAAACCGGACCCAATCGTAGCTCCGGGCCTGGAACCTGTACTCGGCGACCTCCTCAAGAGAAAGCCCCTCGAACCGTGCCGTCACCTGCATCACTGCGCCGGCGCTGACAGCGGCGCCCTTTCCTGCGTGCAGATGGCCTTCGCTGTCGATGGCCACAATGCGTACATCTCGGAAGCCCAGGTCCATGTCATGGGAGGCACCTATGCACGCGCTTCCCTGGTCCTCATGTGCCGGCGTGAAGGTGATGCCGCCCCATTGAAAGCCCACGGCTCCGGAGCCAAGGCCGTTCGTCTCCGCAAAAGTCTCCCACCCGGCACCAGCCACGCCGAAAGCGACTTCGCATGTTGGACCGGCGTCGGGCAGACTGGCCGCGATGGCCCAAAGGTCGGGCACGGCTCGTGCGCCTTTGAGCGGCGTGCCGGTTTCCCTGCTGTCTGCGCCGGAAATGCGCCACTGCGTGCCGAGATCCTGGGCGTTCGCTCCGGCAATCCTCACGCAGAACTCGCGCGGCCCCTCGCCAATCACCTTCGCCTTCAGGCGATCGTACGGCGCCTCCGCCAGCGTAGAGCCGTCCGGGCCCCACCACGGTTGGCCTTCGGAGGGGTGGTAGGAGACGCCGACCAGCTCCACCGTCACGCCGTTGGGCAGCGTAGCCTGGAATCGCGCCGCCGCCGCCTCAATACGTCCGGCTGCCTCCTGCCCCTCTGGGGGCCCTGCGGGCCCGCGCGGCTCTGCCAGCGATTCAGCAACCACCTCCACGTCTGTCCTGGGCCCTGGTTTGAGCGAGGCGTTCCGGAACTCGACCCACTGGAACGGACGCACCTCGAAACGGAACTCCCGAACGTCGTCCAGGGTCAGGCCCGCAAAGCTGTAATGGGCCATGTAGAGGTTCTCCCTCACCCCTGCTTCACCGCCCGGGGGGGCAACAATGCGTTCGCCTGCGCGACCTACCGCCACAAGGCGATGGTTCTGGTCGTAGAAGGAATGCATGACTGTAAGGGTGACCTGGTCGGAGCCCTGCGCGGGCACCGAGAAAACCACGGCGCTCCTGCCCGTTAGAACCTGGGTCAGCCCCGCTCCGGCGCCTCCCTGGCTTGCCATCACCTCCCAAGGTCCCTTGGCAACGCCGAGGCGGACGGTGGCAGCTTCAGCTCCCTCGGCCGTGGCGGCGAGCACCCGCCAGCGCTGCCGTTCTGAACGCGGGCCGGCCGGATCTGTTGCCCTGCTTACGGCGGGAGCATGAAGCACCTTCGCCGTCCAGTCGACCTCGTGGTCACCACCGACTGCGACAAAGGCGAACTCCATATGCCTCACGCCCTCCTGGCCTTCGATGGTTAACGTCTGAGATACGCCTGCAGGAGGCGGCTCCTCGAGGGGCGAACCGTCCGGGCGCCACCAGGGCTGGCCCTCCGAGGGGTGATAGGAGACGCCGACAAGCTCCACCGTCACGCCGTTGGGCAGCGTTGCCTGGAACCGCGCGGTCGCCTCCTCAATCCCCCCGCCTGCCTCCTGCCCCTCTGCGGGCCCTGCGGTTGAAACGCCTGTGGAGTCCGACGACCGCCTCTCCCCCAGCGGGAATGCCAGGGCGACGCCGAGCGAGAGCACCGCGCCGAACAGGGTCGCCGCCAACGCCAGGCGCGAGAGCTTGCGGATGCGGTCCCGCCGGTCCGAAAGGATCGCCTGCACGCGCCGCAGGAAAGCGCGCTTCGACAGCACGATCCCTGCCGCCAGCTCCGTCGTCACCGAACCGCGCGGCAGCTCCTCCGCCAGCCGCGCCAGCATCCTGGCATAGGAGACCGGCTCCTGCCCGGCCCCGACCACGGCGTCGTCGCACGCGCCCTCGGCCAGGTTCGAGACCTGCCGCGCGCCCAGCCACACCAGCGGATGGAAGAAGAGCACCGCCCGCACCAGCGACACCACGGTGAGCACGAGCGGGTCGCGCCGCTTCACGTGCGCCACCTCGTGGACGGCGAGCGCCCGCAACTCCCCGTCGGACAGACCTTCCGCCAGCCCGGCCGGCAGCAGCACCGCCGGCCTGAGCGCGCCGACCGTCATCGGCGCCGGCGCAGCCTCGCTCTCGATGACGCGGACCGGTCGCCTGAGGCCGGCCGCCCGCCGCGCCTCCTCGAAACATGCCGCCAGCCGACCGCCCGCCGGGCTGCCGCGCCTCACCCAGGCGCCGATCCGCAGCCGGCCGACGAGGATCAGCAGCAGGAACGCCCCCGCAACCGCCACATACCCCAGCAGCCCCAGCGCCCAGGGGTAGTCCATCAGCGAGAAGGCGTCCTCGGCCGGTGGCTGCAGCACGGGATGCGTGAGCGGCGTAATCGGCATCGGAGCCGCCGTCACGGGCATATCGAAGACCATGACGGGCGCCTCGTAGGCGGGCATCACGGGCAGTTCCGCGCGCGGCGTGCCGATGCTGGAAGCCGTCCAGGCCAGCAACGGCAACAGGGGCGCCGCGCACAGGGCCGCCACCCAGACGCCGTGCCGCAGCGACGCGCTCCGGCGGCGCAGCAAGAAGCCCAGCAGCCCGGCCGCGCCCAGCAGAATGGACGATTGCCACGTAACCGACAGCAGCACGCGCAACGTGCAGAACCCCGCCCCGTCCAACGCTCTCAGCCAGCTTGCGGCGTCCATCTCATTGACCCCCCTCGCCTTCGCCCGAGGCCGACTCCCGCTCGGCGATCAGGCGCTTGATCTCCTCGATCTCTTCCTCGTCCACGGCGCTGGTGTCCAGCAGCGTTGCGACCATGAGCGGCGCCGATCCCCCGAAAGCGCGCTTGAGCAGATCGGCCACCATGCTGCGGTGAGCCTTGTCCTTCGGCACCCGCGCCTTGTAGACGAACCCCCTGCCCTCGCGGCGGCGGGAGACGTAGCCCTTGTCCAGCAGGATGCCCAGCACCTTGCGCACCGATCCGCCGGCCAGCTCGCGCCCTCGCCTGCGCAGGATGGCCTGCACGTCTTCGGTGGTCGCCTCCCCCGCGCGCCAGACGGCCTGCATGAACTCCAGTTCGACTTCGGTCAGCGTTCGCGTCCTTCGCCTTGCCACTTTTCGCTCCTCGCGTTCGATGGGCCGGCCCGTCACTGGGCGCCGACCAGCTCGTACTCCGCCACCACGTCGTTCTCGAACCGGATCCGGACCCCGCGCGGCTCCATCGAGCAGCGGCAGCTGAACATGCTGGCGCTCGCTTCGGTCAGCCACTGCTCGTAACGGATGGTGCTGGGCTCCTTCTCCTGGATGTACTCCGGTCCGAACCATTCGCTGATCTGCGCGCGGGTGCTCTGGCCGACGCGGATGAGGGGGACCTTCGACGGATCGTAAGGCGTGCCGAACGACCCTTGGGCGGCGCAGGACCCGCAACCCCATGCAAAGAGCAATGTGCACAGCAACGCCGACAGTCCCAGGACTCTCAGGAGCATGACACCCTCCGGCAGAAGGTGGAACCGGGAGCTTTCCGAGAATTACTTCTCGCGTAGGATACCAGACGGCCCGGGGCGTGTCAATAGCTAAACGAGAATTTCTTCTCGATTTCCTTGCGGGCGGGAGGGAGGGACGGAGTGTGCCTGGGGCGGGGAAGGTCCGGGCGCCGGCCGGCCAGGTTTAGAGCAAGGTTGGTCGCAGCGCGTCCTCGACTTCACTCCAGTGGCTCTCCAGCCACTCGAGAGGGGCGGCCATGTCGCGGAAGCAGAACTTTGCTCGGTCTTCGGGCGGGACCTTGGCCGTCCCCTCGGCGCGCACCGAGAGCCACCGCGCGGCGAAGGCAAGCGGCAGGGCACGGACTTCCTGCGGCAGAAGCATCTCCCCTTCGCCATACGCTCGGACCCAGAGCACACACCGGTCCACGCCGAGGCTCGAAGCATCGTTGAGCGACCAAATGTCCGCCGCGTTGAGCGGGGTGCGCCGGACCGCCCCGATGAAGTACATCCCGTCGGCGAGATCCCGCACGCGCGGCGCCCAGCGCGCCCAGTCGAAGTCGAAGATGCCCGCCAGCCCGTCGCGCTCGTCGAACAGGAGGTTCGCGAGCGTGTAATCTCCATGCGTCAGGACATGGGGAAGTTCGCGGTAGGCGCCCTCGCCGAACTCCGCCAGCAGGCGCGAGAGCCACCGGCGGCAGCACTCTGCCTCCTCGGCGAAGGGACCGGTTGCCGCGTCCGCCAGAAACCGGGCATATGCCCTGCGCAGGAGGGCGGGATCCTCGGGCCGCTCGCTCGTGTCCGAAAGCCCCAGCGTGCCGTACTGGGCGACGAGCGGCGCCGCGCGTGCCCGGGGGAAGGAGGCCGTCGCGCGATGGAAGTCGGCGAGCCCGCGGGCGGCCGACTGCAATTGGGCGTCGGATGCCTGCGTGCACGAGCGGCCCGGGATGAAATGGTAGACCTCGAAGACCCGATCTGCAAGGCAGGTGAATGCCTGCCCGTCGCGGCGCGCGATCGGTGCGGCGGTCGGCACGCCCCGACTGACAAGGTGGCGCCGAAGGGCATGGTCGAATGCAACCGCATCCTCCGTCGAAGTGCGCGTCCCCCGGGTGCGCAGCAGCCAGACGCCCCTGTCGGTCTCGATCTGCCAGTTCCCGGCGGCGGTTCCCCCATGCTTCTCGACGGCGCGCAGGGCCCCGAGGTCGTAATGGCACAGGACGGACGGAAGCAGGTCTTCTTGCGAGCCGTCCTCCATACGCCTCCTCCTTCAGCTACGGCATGGCTGCATACTACCCGCTTCGCCGGCTGTCGGCGAGTCCGCTCGGCGACCCCGTGGACTGCCCGAGGGGGCTGATGAGAAGTCGGGGATTCGGTCTTCCACGTCGGGGACGTTGCGCGGCGCGATCCTCAGAGCGCCTCGTGTTCGGTCGCCCGCCAGCCCTGGCGGTCCCGCTGGAAGGTGAAGCGCCAGCGCACGCCCATGCTGTAAAGGCCGGACGCCTCCTCCAGCCGGCAGACGGCGGTCGCCGTCTCGCCCGCCACTTCGAGCGACTGGAACTCTGTTACCTTCATGTTCATGCTCTTGGCCGCCAGGTAGCTGGTGATGGCTGCCTGGAACGGCGCCGTGTCCGCCGTCGCTTCCTCCTTGCCGCAGCCGGACGCGCAGAGCACCAGCAATCCGACCAGTGAAACCATCGCCCAAGCCCTCATGTCCTGCCTCCCGCAATGGGAACACGTCGCGGGCCCCAATCTACCGCATCCGCGCGCCTGCGGCAAAGCACGCGTCCGGCGCATGCAGTTCGGCGGGCGCCGCGCCTCCCTCCGAACCGGACATGCGGTTCTCCCGCATCCGGCTCTCCAGTTGGTGGTTATCCGCGCGCGGACCGGAGGCAGGACTCATAGGCGTCCTCGAGGAAAAAGAGCCCAAGTTCCCGAAAGTAGGCGTTCGGCCAGCGTTGATGGTCACGGCCGCGGCTGATGCCGCGCCGCTTAGTGCGTTTGCGCAAAATGCTGCGCAGGCGGCGTCTGAGCCAGCCGTCCAAGGGACGAAAGGTCCACCGGTT
>Ga0114922_10001167_pt1 | contig 25136 bp, 18 predicted proteins | sample AartaG_FD_100975 | JGI IMG/M metagenome (GOLD analysis project Ga0114922, IMG submission 100975) | Deep subsurface microbial communities from Aarhus Bay to uncover new lineages of life (NeLLi) - Aarhus_00045 metaG | ecosystem: Environmental > Aquatic > Marine > Oceanic > Sediment | place... | reverse complement strand
ATTCATCGCAGTGAGTGGATATTATGCCGATGTTATGATACAAAGACTGGAACTTGACAAGCAGCGAGTGCATGTCGTTTACACAGGCATTTCGTTAGAAGGATACGAGCCGGCGGAGGCCGGGCCCCGGGTGCCTGTGATTGGTTACTTGTCGCGGATGTGTCCCGACAAGGGTCTGGACACGCTGGCTGAGGCGTTTATCATACTTAAACAGAGGGAAGGATTGGAGAATATCAAACTGATAGCAGCCGGCGGCGGAACCAGTAATGACGAGGCATTTATAAGTAAGGTTAAGCAGCGGCTTAAGGACAGCGGCTTTATTGAAGACGTGGAATTTTGGCCGGGTTTTGAGCGGAATGAGCGACTTGATTTTTTCAGAAGTATCAGCGTGCTATCGGTGCCGGAAAAGAAGCCCGTAGCCTATGGATTGTACGTGCTCGAAGCCCTGGCGGCGGGTGTGCCGTTTGTCGAGCCTGCAATCGGTGTGTTCGGCGAATTGTTGGAAATCACCGGCGGAGGAGTATTGTATGAGCCTGATAACACACAGGCGTTAGCCGATGCACTGAAGCCGCTGTTGCTCGATGCAGATTATGCGCTCGAATTGGGCGCAAAGGGCAGACGGGGTGTGGTCGAAAACTTCAATGTTAAACAAACCGCCCGGAAGATGGTGCGTATATATGAACAAGTAATCGGGTAGTTGAGAAAGGTTAACGATGCTTGAACTGATAGATGTGGCTAAAAGCTATGAATCACCGGGGTCGGCAGAAGACGTCTGTGTTTTGAAGTGCGTGAATTTGCAGTTTGACAGAGGCCAATCGGTGGCGGTAGTGGGGCCGTCGGGCAGCGGCAAAAGTACGCTTCTTAACATAATTGGGGCACTGGACTATCCGACATCGGGCAAGGTGCTTTTTAAGGGTCGGGATTTGTCCGGGCTGAATGAGGCCCGGCTTGCAAGGATACGAAACAAGGATATCGGGTTTGTTTTTCAGTTGCATCATCTTCTGCCGCAATGCACAGTGCTGGAAAACGTACTGATACCGACACTTGCGGATAAAGGTGGCGATTCGAGCGATAAGTCGGCCGAAAGAGCAGCCGGCCTGCTGGAACGTGTAGGGCTTCAGGAGTGGTCGCAGCACCGGCCTGGGGAGCTTTCCGGGGGCCAACGGCAGCGGGTGGCGGTTGTACGTGCTTTGATTAACAGGCCAAAGCTTTTGTTAGCTGATGAACCGACCGGTTCGCTCGACGAGGCCACAGCCCAAAACATCTTCGAGCTGTTAGTTGAACTGAACCACAGCGAAGAAGTTACATTAGTTGTGGTAACACACTCAGTTAAGTTGGCTGAGCGTCTGGAGAGGGTGCTGGAATTAAACAATGGGGTGTTAGTGGACAGGAAGAACGATTAATGAACCCGGGTCGGCTGGTCAAATCAAGTCTTTGCTTCTATTGGAGAACCAATGCAGGAGTTCTTGTGTCGGTGGCAGTGGCAACGGCGATCCTGGCCGGTGCGCTTTTTTTGGGGGATTCAGTTCGATACAGCCTTAAGAGGTTAGTAAGGGTCAGGCTGGGCGAAGTTGAGGCTGCTTTGGCCGGGCAGAACAGATTCTTCAGAGCACAGTTAGCCGACGATTTGGCGGTAGAACTGGAGGCGGAGGTCGCACCGGTTCTCCAGTTGCGCGGCTCTGTTGCTGATAGCGGCGGGACAAGACGGGTTAATCGGATTGATGTTTCAGGTGTTGACGAGAGGTTTTACAGTCTGGGGGAGACGAAACCTCAATTTGCACAAGACTTTCGAGAGGGAGTAATCTTAAATGAACCGTTAGCCCAAAGACTTGAGGCGAGGGTCGGCGATGAGATTGTGCTGCGTATAAGTAAGCCGGGTCTTGTGCCGCGTGATGTCCCGCTGACACCGGTTTCGGATTTGTCGATTGCCTTCAGGCTGAAGGTAAAGGCGATTGTGGGCGAGTCGGCGTTCGGCAGTTTTAGTCTTGCGGCTAACCAGGTTGCACCGCTGAACGCATTTTTACCGCTGCGATGGCTTCAGGAGAAATCACAACAGCAGGCCGGCGCGAATGTACTTTTGGTCGGTTCACCTGCGGAAGGAAGTAGTGTAACAGCAGAGGATGCAAATGCAGCTTTAAAATGGTGCTGCAAGATAGCCGACGTGGGATTGGAAGTTCGACGGCTGGAAGGTCAAAAGACAATTGAGATAAGGAGTCGGCGGATATTTATTGATGATTTTCTGAGCCGGGCTGCGATGGAGGCGGGTCCGGAGGCGGTTGGGATTTTGACCTATTTTGTGAATGAGATACGATTAGATGATAAGGCGACACCGTATTCGTTCGTCGCGGCTGTAGGGCGAGGGGGTGATTTTAGTGATATTATCCCCGCCGGCATGAAAGACGATGAGATTCTGATTAGCCAATGGCTTGCCGATGACATAGGAGCCGGGGCCGGCGATGAGATTTCGCTCAGCTATTTCGTCCTGGGCCCGATGCGAAGACTTCAGGAACGAAAAAGCACATTTCGAGTGCTCAAGATACTCGGCACGGATAAGGCGGGTGACAGCAGCATGACGCCGGATTTTCCGGGCTTAGCGGATAAGACCAACTGCCGCGACTGGGAGCCGGGCATACCGATTGACGTTAAAAAGATACGCCCGAAGGACGAGGACTACTGGTCGAGATACAGGGGCAGGCCGAAAGCCTTTGTAACTTTGCAGGCCGGTCAGAAGATGTGGAGCAACAGGTTCGGTAATTTAACCAGCGTAAGGTATCAGTTGGGTAAAGTGTCTGAGGAGGATGTCTCTGAAGGGATATTGAAAACGATCGATGTTTCATCGGCGGGTCTTTATTTTCAGCCGGTTCGTGCTCGCGGCTTTAAGGCGGGCGAAGAGGCGACTGATTTCGGGCAGCTTTTCTTGGGGCTCAGCATGTTTCTTATTGCATCGGCTCTGATATTGATGGGTCTTGTTTTCGTATTCGGTGTAGAAAGGCGAAGTGAACAGGTTGGCATGTTATTGGCGGTGGGATTTGCTCCCAGGTTGGTAAGGCTGTTATTATTGCTTGAGGGAGGTATATTAGCGGTGTTGGGTACGGTTGTCGGGGTGGCAGCGGGGGCAATTTACACCAAGGCCATGATTTACGGGCTCGGTACCGTGTGGCGGGGTGCTGTGGGTGGTTCAGCGATTCATTTTAGTGTCGAGGCGTCAAGCGTGTTCGCCGGGGCCGGTGGAGGTTTGCTTGTGTCTTTTATCGCTATATGGCTGTCGTTACGAAAACAATTTCGCCAGCCGGCTCGCGAGCTTTTGGGCGGGGTGCAGGGGCCGAGTCTCGGAGCTGGAGGGGGCGCTGCAAGGAGTAAGACGGGATTGTGGGTAGCCGTAGCGGCTGTGATTGGTGCGGTGGTACTGGTCGCGATTATGGCCGAAGAAAAGAGCGGGGCCTTTTTTGGGGCTGGAGCCTTGCTGCTGATTGCCGAGATTGGTATCGCTTCGACTTTACTGGGCGTAATTGCGGGCAAGTGGGTCAGGCCGATGAAATCTCTTGGTGGATTAGGCGTGCGAAATTCTACAAGGCGGAGTCGCAGGAGCCTGGCGATTGTGGGGTTGCTTGCGGCGGGCAGCTTTCTTGTCATCGCGGTAGGTGCGAACAGAAAAGACCCCTTTGCAGATTCATCCAGAAGGGATTCAGGAACGGGAGGTTTTGCACTGTTTGGTGAATCGAGTATAGGAATCCTGCAGGACTTGAACAATAATGCCGAACGAAAGTCGCTTGGACTGGAGGGGCTGGAGGGGGTCGATATAGTTCAGCTTCGCGTGCATGATGGTGATGATGCCAGTTGTCTGAATTTGAATCGGGCTCAGAAGCCGAGATTGTTGGGATTGGAGCCGGGTCAATTGAAGAAAAGAACTGCTTTTGGCTTCATGTCGGCAATTGAAGGCTTAAATGCAGATGCCGGCTGGGGCTTACTTGACAGTGAAGCCGGTGAGGATGTAGTGCCTGCGATTGGTGATTATGCAACGATAATCTGGGCGCTCGGCAAGCGGATGGGGGACGAGATTGAATATAGTGACGAGAGAGGGCGGACATTTCGGCTGCGATTGGTGGGGATGCTGAAGAATTCGGTTTTGCAGGGCAGCCTAATTATCGGGGAGGATGAGTTTGTCAGGCGTTTTCCATCAGAGGAAGGATACAGGATGTTTCTGATTGACGCGGCAGTGAAAGACTCAAGTGTGGTAAGCGAGAAGCTCTCCGGGAGGCTGCGCGATTTTGGTTTGGACCTGACACCAACAGCGCAGCGGCTGGCCCGGTTCAACACGGTCGAGAACACTTATCTTTCAATATTTGAACTGCTTGGCGGTCTGGGTCTCATTCTCGGCAGTGTCGGCATCGGGCTGGTAGTGCTTTTGAACGCGTTAGAAAGACGCGGCGAGATGGCGATGCTGCGGGCGGTGGGATTCGGCAAGAAGATGCTTAAACAGATGGTGCTTTATGAATACGGCTCTCTTATGCTGTTCGGCTTAGGGTGCGGAGTGATTGCGGCGCTGGTGGCAATTCGTCCTGTGCTGCGCTCACCGGGTGCCCGTGTGCCGTATCTTTCTGTTGTGATAACAATTGCAGCCATAGCGCTGAGCGGCATCTTGTGGATATGGTTGGCGGCGACTTTTACACTTAGTGGGAAACCGCTCGATGCGTTAAGACATGAATAGTGATGACCAACCATTGATAAGGGATATATGAGAAATCCGATTCCGGCGAAGTTGCTCCCGATGCTTTTGGGGGTTGGGGGAGTGGTGATATTGTATGTGTGGGTCCGCAGCGATCCGGCGAGCGAGTTGGCGGTGCGACTACCCGGAGGCGATAATGCGCCACAGGCGGTTATAGAGAAAGGTGAACCGAAGGAGTTGGTCGGCAGGTTGGAGCTGTTCGATGGTAAGCCCGCGGAGCCGGCCGGCAGTTGGCCTCGATTCAGAGGCTCCAATTTTGATAATATCAGCGCCGACGGCACCGAACTTGCGAGAAGCTGGGCGGGCGAGGAGCCGAAGGTTTTGTGGGGTATCGATGTGGGTGAGGGTTATGCCGGCGCGGCGGTTCACGGCGGGCGTGTGTATGTTCTGGATTACGACCGCGACAATCAGGCTGACGTGATTCGATGTCTGTCTCTTGCAGACGGCAGGGATATCTGGCGGTACTCGTATCCTGTAAAAATCAAGCGCAATCACGGCATGAGCCGGACAGTGCCGGCGGTGACGGACAAATACCTTGTCGCCTTAGGGCCGAAGTGTCATGTTACTTGCCTGCATTCGATGACAGGTGAATTGGTCTGGAGTCTGGATTTAGTAAGACAGTTCGGCACGAAGGTCCCGCTGTGGTATGCGGGGCAGTGCCCGCTTATTGAGGACGGCAAGGCGATTATCGCTCCGGGTGGTGAGGTGTTAATGATAGCGGTAGATTGCGAGTCGGGCGGGATTGTGTGGAAGAGTCCCAATCCCAACGGATGGCAAATGACCCATTCTTCGATAATGCCGATGGACTTTGAGGGGGCGCGAATGTATGTGTATTGCGGCAGCGGGGGTGTTGTCGGGGTTTCGGCTGCAGACGGCAGGATTTTGTGGGAGAGTACCGAGTGGAAGATGCGGACAAATATCCCCTCGCCGCTGGTTACCGGTGACGGTCTCATCTTTCTGTCGGCAGGTTACAATCAGGGCAGCATGATGCTGAAGCTGACAAAAGAAGGCGAAAAGATAAAGGCCGAAAAGGTTTTCAGACTCAAGCCGGAAGTCTTCGGGGCGGACCAACAAACGCCGATTTTTTACAAGGGCTATATCTACGGCGTCAGGCCGGACGGACAACTTACCTGTCTGGCGCCCGACGGCAACATAGTATGGACCAGTACGAGTGCACATAAATTCGGCCTCGGGCCTCTCGTTATCGCAGACGGTCTGCTATTCTTGATGAATGATTCAGGATTATTGACACTTTCCGAAGCGACACCGGCCGGTTACATCCAACTTGGCGGGGCTAAAGTATTGGAGGGACCGGACTCGTGGGGACCGATGGCGATTGTGTCCGGCAGGTTGATTTTGCGTGACTTGAACAGGATGGTATGCCTTGAAGTAGGCAAGCCGTAGCAGGCGCATGTTGAATCGCAGAGCCTGTTTTGCTAAAATGAACTTTCAAAGGGGATTGCGAGTATTTAATTAGGAAACAATACAGATGAACGGACAATTCGGGACAGTCAATGTAAGGATACTTTGCGCCGGTGTGGTCGCAGTTGCCGTTATAACTGCGATTGCAGCGTTGGTGTTTTTAGATACTACGGGCGAAAAGGGTAGCGGTCTCGGGAAAGAGTTTATCTATGATATTGAAGCACTGACCAAAGTTGACTCGGATTTGCTCATTTATGAAGAATCCGGCAGGGGGATTGTTACAGGCTTTACCCAATCGTCGGCCATAGCCACGGCAATAAGCTCTCCGAGTCTTGTTTATGTTGCAGGTGATAATGCGATCAAAGTATTTTCCAAAGAGGGGGTGATGGTCAACGAAATTCAATTTGACGGGTCTCCGAGGTGTCTGGCCGTTGATGTTGCCGGAGCCGTTTATGTTGGAATGAAGGATCATGTCCGGATATATGATGCGCAGCAAAAGGAGGTTGCAAGCTGGCCCGGCTTGGGCGGCAAGGCGGTCTTGACGAGTATCGCCGTTTATAAAGACGACGTTTTTGTTGCCGATGCGGGCAATAGGGTTGTGGTTCGTTATGATAAAGCCGGTAATGTGGTCAATCATATCGGCGTTAAAGATGAAGAGAAGAATATTGCCGGTTTTGTGATTCCGAGTCCGTATTTCGATTTGGCGGTCGGGGGGGACGGGTTGTTGCGAGTTGTTAATCCGGGGCGTCATCGAATTGAGGCATATACATTCGACGGCGACCTTGAGTTTTGGTGGGGCAAAGCCACGAATTCCATAGAAGGCTTTTGCGGCTGTTGTAACCCTGCGAGTTTTGCCATGCTCGAGGATGACAGTTTCATTACGTGTGAGAAAGGGCTGATTCGGATAGAACTTTACGATGCCGACGGCAAATTTATCGGGGTAGTAGCCGGGCCGGAACAATTGGCCGAGGCCGAGACTTTACGCATCGGGCAAAAGGCAGCCGAGGGTGGAAGGGCCGTTTTCGATGTAGCGGTTGATGCAGGGGGACGGGTTCTTGTGTTGGATACGATTAAGAACATTGTGCGAACATTCAACAGGATAGAAGCAGAATAATGAAAGAGCGTTTGGGAAATACACAGAGCAGACGAGGACTGTTAGCCCGATTTTTTCGATATTCGGTTTTGGGGCTGTCGGGTATTTTAGTCGGGTGGTCTTTTGCAAAGCGACGCAGGCTGGTGCGAGAGGGCAAATGTGTCAACGGCGGGGTTTGCCGGGGCTGCAGGGCTTACGAGAAATGCGGTTTGCCCGCGGCGTTGTCAGCCAAGCAGGTATTGCAGGGGGGCATGCATGACGGAAGTTAAGGACAGCATCAACAGGCGTGATTTCGTGAAAGGCGGCGTACGGGGGGGATTTTTGGCCGGCCTGGGCGGACTGTTTGGCGTGCTGATTGGTAAGACAACGAAAAATCATACGGTCTGGCAAATTGATCCGGAAATATGTATTGCGTGCGGCAATTGCGCTACACACTGTGTATTGGAAGAGTCGGCGGTGAAATGCGTACATGCTTATGCGATGTGTGGATACTGCGACTTATGTACCGGCTATCTTATGCCGGAGGCGAAAGAACTGGATACCGGCGCCGAGAACGAGCTTTGTCCGAACGGCGCTATAAAAAGAACATTTGTAGAGGACCCGTATTACGAATACACCATTGACGAGTCACTGTGTATCGGTTGCGGCAAATGCGTGAAGGGATGTAATGCCTTTGGGAATGGGTCGCTGTTTCTGCAGGTCAGACACGACCGCTGTTTGAATTGTAATGAATGCTCGATTGCGGCTGCCTGTCCTTCGGGTGCCTATAAGCGCATCAGCGCCGATGAACCATACTTGCTTAAGAAGGTGGGCCACGCTTAATGAGACGATCAAGCCGTTTTGTAATGTCTTCCACCCTTATTCTAATCTTGTGCGGGACAGCGCTCGGTGTCGAACGTTTTCCGCCCCCTGATTTTGAGAGCGGATACGGACTGCCTCAAACCACGGTACCGCCTGCAAGAGAGAGTGTTTACGAGTACGCCGATGTTGCAGTATTGCTGGCAGCTTTGTCGCTGTCTTCTTACCTCGTTATCAGAAAGCGCAGCAGACGGGCGATTTTCGCTCTTATGCTGTTTTCACTTTTTTATTTCGGCTTCTGGCGAAAAGGTTGTGTCTGTCCGATAGGAGCCGGCCAGAATATCGTCTTGTCGGTTTTCGACAACGGTTACGCCGTACCGTTCGTCGTGGTTCTGGTTTTTCTCTTGCCGCTTGTGTTCACGCTGTTTTTCGGGAGGACATTTTGTGCGGCTGTTTGCCCGCTCGGAGCGATTCAGGACCTGGTGGTATTGAAGCCAATCACTGTGCCGTTGTGGCTGGAGAGTCCACTTAGACTTTTAGCTTACCTTTACTTGGGAGCAGCGGTTTTACTGGCGGCGACGGGAAGCTCTTTTATTATATGCCGGTATGACCCGTTTGTTTCTTTTTTCCGTTTGAGCGGCAATCTGAACGTCGTAATAATCGGTGCCTGCCTTTTGGTTACAGGTGTGTTCGTGGGGCGGCCTTACTGCCGGTTCCTATGCCCTTACGGCGTGATTCTGAGGCAGCTTTCGAGAGTCTCAAAATGGCGGGTTACGATTACTCCCGACGATTGCATAAACTGCAGGTTGTGCGAAGATTCATGTCCTTTTGGCGCTATCAGAGAGTCCACTGCCGACTGGCCGAGGCGCGATTACAATAAGAGCAAAACAAGATTAGCAATACTGATTATTCTCCTGCCTGTATTGACGTTGAGCGGCGCGCTGGCGACAAGGGCGGCAAGCGGGTGGCTGTCGCGCGCTCATCCGACGGTAAGGTTGGCGGACCGAATATATTTAGAAGAAAGCGGGAAAGTGGCGGATACTACGGATGCGAGTCTGGCTTTTCGCGGAAGTGGCAGGCAGATAGACGAACTTTATACAGATGCTTCGAATATCCAGAGTAAGATAGGCTTGGGCAGTCTGATTCTTGGTGTGTTCATCGGACTGCTGATCGGGCTAAAGCTGATTAAGCACTCTATCAGGTGGCATCGCGTCGACTATGAGGCCGAGCGGGCGAGTTGTCTGGCGTGCGGACGTTGTTTTGATTATTGCCCCCGAGAACAAATTAGGTTAAAGAAAATGGAAGAAGGAGCGAAAGACAGCGAGTGAAAACCGTTAATGACGATAATTCTGTTGATGTCAGGAGGGCAAGTTGGTCGTATCAGGCGGCATTGCGGTCGGCTGTTGTCGGCGGTGTGTTTTCTGTGATTGTGCTTGTGCTTCTTGTCGTGAATTATCTTCAGATTAAGGTGCTTGACCCGCTTCGCGCCGAGAGACTGGAGATGATGAAGGTGAAATTCATCGGCGAATCGACGAGTACAGAGCTTCTCTCCGAGATTCGCCAACTGGATTTGGACATAAGGCGCGACAGGATTCGCAGGCAGGTTTTCAGCCGCCGGGGCGGATACCTGTTGCTTGGGGGTTTAGCTGTTTTTGTCATCGGGTTGAAGTGGACGGCCACGCTTCGGAAGAGACTGCCTATGCCCGGTGCAGTGGGGGACAAACAAGCGCGGCAGGTGCGCGCCGCGGCGATGGCAAGGTGGTCGGTAACGGCTGGTTTGGGGCTGTTTGCAGTAGCGGCGCTAATTATTGCACTGGCACCGCAGGTTGACCTTGTAGAAGATGTAGCACCGAGCTATCCAACCGAAGAGGAGGTAAATAAGAACTGGGCCGGTTTCCGTGGGCCGGGCGGGGCCGGCATAAGCGCTTATACAAATATACCGGTCAAATGGGACGGCAAGACCGGCGAAGGGATTATATGGAAGACGAAAGTGCCGCTTCGAGGCCATAATTCGCCGGTTGTCTGGGAAGGACGCGTTTTTGTCTCCGGGGCGAAAAAGGGCAAGCGCCGGGTGTATTGTTTCGACGTACTTACCGGCGGATTACTATGGACCGGAGATGTTACTGGAACTGTTACAAGCAGTTCCGGGGCGGTTGATGTTATGGAGGATACGGGTTATGCGGCGCCGACTGTTGCCACCGACGGGAGGCGCGTCTATGCCATTTTCGCAAACGGCGATGTGGGGTGCTTTGATTTTGACGGAAAGAGTATCTGGAGCAAAAGTCTCGGTGTGCCCGACAGTACATACGGGTATGCTTCCTCTCTTGCAATGTATCAGAACCTGCTATTAATTCAGTATGACCAGGGCATGGAAGAGGACGCCAAATCCAGGATGATTGCCATGGACGGATTTTCAGGACAAGTGGTCTGGGAGGTCAAACGGCCGGTTGCCGGTTCATGGACGTCACCGGTAGTAGCAAAAGTCGGCGGGCAATATCAATTGATAACCTGCAGCGACCCGTGGGTGATAGGATATAATCCTACCACCGGCGCCCAACTTTGGCAGGCTGAATGCGGGGGCGCAGATGTGGCACCATCGCCCATTTACGCCGGCGGCCTGGTGTTTGCCGTTTCACCCTATGAGCATATAGTCGCCGTCCGCCCCGACGGACAGGGTAATGTTACCGACACACACGTTGCCTGGAGCGCCGAAGACGGCATTCCGGATATCTGTTCGCCTGTAAGTAACGGCCGGCTTGTATTTTTGCTGCACACGGCGGGGACGCTTACATGTTATCAATGCGCAGACGGCAGGATGTTATGGGAAAAAGACCTGGACACTTCCTTCAATGCTTCGCCGAGCCTGGTTGGAAACAGGATATATTTATTGAGCACAAAGGGAGTCATGTTTATTGCTGAAGTCGGCGCCGAATACACAGAAATTGCAAGATGCGAATTAGGTGAGAAGACCCAGGCATCTCCGGCTTTCGCGGATGGTCGTATTTACATAAGGGCTGGCAAGAACCTGTATTGCATCGGAAAAGCGGACTAATGAATGAGCTTGACTTGACATTTGTAGATGAGACCGTCGAAAGGACAGGCACCGGCCGGGAGAATGTGCTTGCGATTTTGCAGGCTGTTCAGGGCCATTACGGTTATCTGCCCACCCAGGCTCTTGAGCAGGTGTGCCGGTTGACTGAGATTAGCCCGGCTTCGATTGCAGGCGTATCGAGTTTTTATGACCGGTTTAGATTTCATCCAGCCGGGCGTTACACAATTCGTGTTTGTATCGGAACTGCATGTCATGTGAAGGGCGCGGCGCAAATTTATGATGCGTTTCGGCGACACCTCAATATTCCCGAGGATAATGATACCGACGCGGATAAGATGTTTACCGTTGAGAAAGTCCCATGTCTCGGCTGCTGTATGTTAGCACCGGCCGTGCAGATCAGTGATATTATTTTTGGGCACCTGACCAGCCAAAAGGTGCCGTCGGTGCTGAAAGATTTTCTTGAGGAGCAAAAGACCCGCCAAGAACAGGAAAGCAAACAAGATGTTGTAACAATCGGGCGGCAGCGCGGAGAAATTCGTGTATGTCTTGATTCGAGTTGCATCGCCAGCGGCAGCGGGAAAGTATATGAAGCTCTAAAAACGGCGGTTGGCGAATCAGGAGTGGAGGCTGTGGTGAAGAGCGTAGGCTGCCCGGGCATGTCGTATCTTGCCCCGATTGTGGAGGTTGTTTGTGGTAGCGCCTCCTTTCGCTATGCAGGTATTGAGCCGGAAGATGCCAAGGGTATTGTGCTCAGGCACTTCAAGCCGACCAAAATCAGCGGGCAAATCAGAACCGCCGTTTCCGTGATGCTCGATAAGATACTCACCGACAAAACGTGGGAACCTGTTACCCGCTATTCAATAAATGTGCGCGATGAGTCGGTAGCGGGCTTTTTGGATAAGCAAAAACATATCGCTACCGAGCACTGCGGGGCGATTGACCCGGTTGATATTGATGAATATGTTCAGAATGACGGTTTCGAGGCCCTTCGAAAGTGTGTAAGTGAGTTGAGCTGTGAAGAAGTTATCACTGAGATTGAGCGCAGCGGCCTTCGCGGCCGAGGAGGAGCCGGTTTTCCAACACACCTTAAGTGGTCTGCTGTACGCGACAGCTCATCAACCAAGAAATATTTGATTTGCAACGGTGACGAAGGCGACCCCGGCTCCTTCATGGATCGCATGTTGATAGAGTCTTATCCCTATCGTGTTATCGAAGGGCTGTCCATAGCCGCCTATGCTGTCGGAGCCGGCAGCGCCTACTGTTATATTCGCGCGGAGTATCCCCTTGCGGTGAAGCGAATGACTGAGGCAATCAGACAGTGCCGACAGCGGGGTTTTCTCGGCAGTAATTTATTCGGCACAGATTTTTCGCTCCATCTCAAGATTGTTCCCGGTGCAGGCGCTTTTGTGTGCGGTGAAGAAACCGCGCTTATGGCGAGCATAGAAGGCCGCCGCGGCATGCCGCGTCTGCGTCCTCCATATCCGGCCGAGAGTGGACTCTGGCAAAGGCCGACTCTTATTAACAACGTGGAAACATACGCGCTCGTGCCGTGGATCATTCGTAACGGAGGCGGGACGTTTACCCGATTAGGGACCGAGCACAGCAAAGGCACGAAGGTTTTTGCTCTTGCCGGCAAGGTAGCAAGAGGAGGACTGATAGAAGTGCCGATGGGTATTTCAATACGTCGTATTGTAGAAGAGATCGGTGGGGGCATAGGCAGCGGATTGCAATTCAAAGCGGTGCAGATAGGCGGACCGTCCGGCGGGTGTGTGCCGGCAAAGTTGGCGGACACTCCAGTGGACTACGAATCGCTTGACGAGGCCGGTGCGATAATGGGTTCAGGGGGGCTGGTTGTCCTGGATGAATCAGACTGCATGGTCGATATTGCCCGGTATTTTCTGGAGTTTACACAGAATCAATCGTGTGGAAAATGCACTTTTTGCAGAATTGGCACAAGGCGGATGCTGGATACTCTGGAGCGGTTGTGCGCAGGCGAGGGCAGGAAGGGAGATATCGAAGAACTGGAGCACCTGGCTGAAATGGTTCGGCAGGGCAGTCTTTGTGGTCTCGGCCAGACGGCGCCGAATCCCGTCCTTTCGACGATAAAATATTTCCGCGATGAGTACGAAGAGCATATCCAAAAGCGTTGCCCGGCAGGCAGATGCAGGGCGCTTATCACCTATTCGGTAACGGATGATTGTATCGGCTGCACGTTGTGTGCGCAACACTGTCCCGTTGAGGCTATTGCAATGAAACCCTATGAGAAACACGAAATCGACACGGAAAAATGTACCCGCTGCGGGACATGCAAAACGGTTTGCCCCCAGGATGCTATCGAGGTCAAGTGAAGTTGCCAAGATTAACTATAGATAATCGTGAAGTTGAAGTGGAGGCCGGCACAACGATTCTTGAGGCGGCGAGAGTACTCGGTATAGACATTCCTACAATGTGTTTTCTGAAAGGGTATAAGCCGTCAACCAGTTGTATGGTGTGTGTGGTTAGAGTGGCCGGCAAGGAAGACCTTGTACCTGCCTGCGGTATGATTGCCCAGGACGGTATGCGAGTGGAAACCGACACTCAAGAGGTCAAAGAGGCCAGGACAGCAGCTCTGGAGTTGCTGCTGAGCGACCATGTCGCCGACTGCATGGGAACCTGTCATGTTACCTGCCCGGCCAGGATGAATATTCCACTGATGATTCGCCAAATTGCCGGCGGCGACCTCCGTGGCGCGATCGAAACGATTAAGAAAGATATCGCGCTACCTGCGGTGTTAGGACGGATATGTCCGGCGCCTTGCGAGAAGTCGTGCAGGCGCGGGGCTTATGACGAGGCTGTTTCAATCTGTTTATTGAAGCGCTACGCGGCCGATGTCGACTTGTCGTCTGCAAAACCATACTTGCCGGATTGCAGTCCCTCAAGCGGTAAACGAATAGCGATTGTTGGCGCGGGACCGGCGGGATTATCTGCTGCTTACCACCTCCTGCAGAAAGGCCTCGCTTGTACAGTCTTTGATGACCACGAAAAACCGGGGGGAATGCTTAGGTACGCTGTTTCAAACGAAAAACTTCCGGCAGAAGTGTTGGATAAAGAAATCGCTCTGATTGAAAGACTGGGACTCGAGTTTCGAGGCGGGACAAGAATTGGCACGGATGTGTCAGTTGAAGATTTGCGCAAGGACTTCGATGCGATATTTGTGGCGTCAGGGAAGATTCAAACTGATGACCGGACGTGGCATATCCTTGAAAAAGGCCCAAAAGGCATAGCTGCAAACCGTAATACTTACGAAACAAATGTTCCGGGTATATTTGCCGGTGCCGTTGGCATCCGAAACCTTGCGGTCAGGGCGGTCGCTCACGGCAAAGAGGCGGCTTTTGCAATACATCAGTATTTGTCAGGCAAGGCCGTTACAGGGCCGGGGAGACAATTCAATAGTCATGTCGGCAAATTAAAGGATGGCGAAATAGACAGCTTCATGATTGGAGTTAGTGAGTCGCCGAGGATTGACGTTTTGCAGGAAGGTGAAGCCTTTACCGATGAGCAGGCCCGCGCCGAGGCGGCTCGGTGTCTGCATTGCGATTGTCGAAAACCTAACGACTGCAAATTGAGACAGTATGCACATGAGTATAGCGCCAGGCAGGGTCGCTACAAAGGTGTGCGTCGATTGTTTGTCCAACATCTTCAGCATCCGGATGTGATTTATGAGCCCGGCAAGTGTATAAAATGCGGACTTTGTATTCAAATAGCATCTGAAGCGAAAGAGGAACTTGGATTAGCCTTCATCGGCCGAGGTTTCGATGTTCGGGTGGCGGTTCCTTTCGGCCGGTCGATAGCCGAAGGTCTTAAAAGCACCGCTGACAAATGCGTGGCTGGCTGTCCTACCGGCGCATTGGCATTCAAGAACACCATCTGAATAGCTACTCTGGACTTTTGTCACAAAGACCGGGAACTTTGAGAGAAATCATACTCAAAAACAGTGAGTGTGTTTACGATAATCCTGGAAATTTGAACGAAATTGACTTTCAACATGTAGTAGTGTACACTGCCGAGTTCAAACTTGTTTTCTTTCATGGGAATCAACTATTATTCCTGGAGAAAGTTCATGGAATTGCGAGAAATGCTTAAACTATGTTTAGCGGTGGTTGTTTTCGGGATGGGGCTGAGTGTATCTGGAAACGACGGTGTTGCCGGGGCGGCGGATTGGCCCAACTGGCGCGGGCCGGATCACAACGGCATCTCGAAAGAAAAAAACTGGAGTACGGATTGGCCGAAAGAAGGACCAAAAATTCTATGGAAAGCTTCGCTTGGAACCGGATTTTCCTCCATAGCGGTCAGCAACGGCCGAGCCTACACGATGGGCAATACGGGCAGCAAAGATATAGACGAGAAGGAACATAAGGATATTATATTTTGCTTCGATGCCAAAACCGGCGAAGAAAATTGGCGGTATCCATATCCTTGTCCACTTAATCCAAAAAGTTACGAGGGTGGCCCAAGCGCCACTCCTACAGTTGAAGGTGACAGGGTTTATACTTTGAGCAAAAAGGGCCATGTGTTTTGCCTTAATGCAAAAACGGGCAAGGTAATCTGGCAAAAAAATCTAAAAGAAGAATTGGGTATTAAGTTGCCAACCTGGGACCTTGCCGGCTCACCGCTGGTAGTAAATAACCTGTTGATATTTAACGCAGGGAAAAGCGGAATAGCGCTTAATAAAAAGACCGGCCAGAAGGTTTGGCAAAACGGCAAAGGCAAACCGGGATATGCAACCGCGGTGGAATTTGAAATAAACAAACAAAAAGGAGTTGCCGTCTTCGGTCAAAAAGCGTTGTATGGGATTAACATTAAAGATGGAGCCAAACTCTGGAAGTATACGTGGCGGAGCCATGCCGATGAGAATAACGCCGACCCGGTATTTATGGGTGACAAGGTGTATGTTTCTACATTGGCTGGATGTGCATTGTTAAAAGTTAAAGGTGACAAGGTCAGTAAGGTTTGGCGAAATGAAAATATGAAAAACCATTTCAATAGTACGATACTGATTGATGGATATCTTTACGGATTCGATATGTCCCGGCTAAAGTGTCTGGACTTTAACACGGGCGAAGTAAAATGGGCGACTAAAGATTACGGAAAGGGCAGCTTAATGGCTGCGGACGGCAAACTGATTATTCTAAGCGAGAAAGGCAAACTTGTTATTGCAGAAGCTTCAGAGAAGCTGATTAATCCCCTCGCACAGGCTCAAATTTTACAGGGCAAATGCTGGACGGTTCCGGTTCTGGCAAACGGCAGAATCTATGCGCGAAATGCCGCAGGTGATTTAGTTTGCGTTGATGTAGCTGGAAGTACAAAGCCGAAGGCTAAAACAGCGGCTGCTATCGGCTCGAACGATTGGCCCAACTGGCGTGGGCCGAATCACGATGGTATATCGACCGAGACCGGCTGGGAGGCCGGTAAAATCAAGGAAGGTGTGAAGCCTCTTTGGGAAACCGGGATTGAAACCGGCTTTTCCTCGATGACCGTGAGCAAAGGCCGGCTCTACACAATGGGAAATACGGGCGAGTCGGAGATGGTTGAAGCTGAAGAAGAGGAGGGCGACGAAGAGGAAGCTGAAGAAGAGGATGACGAGGAAGAAGATGAAGGTGATGAGGAGGAAGACGAAGAGGATGAGTCGGATTATGACAGGGATTATGATGCCGAAGCACTTGCCAAGGGACAGGTCGATATTGTTTATTGTCTGGATGCTGCGACGGGTAAAGTAATCTGGACATATCGCTATCCAGCCCTTCTGGAGGGACAGGATTATCAAGGCGGCCCAAACGCCACGCCTACGGTCGATGGCGACAGGGTCTATACACTGAGCAAAAGGGGAAAGGCATTTTGTTTCAATGCCAAAACCGGAGATGTCATCTGGCAGAAAGATTTGCGCAGGGAGTTTGAGGTCAAGACTCCCCGCTGGGGTCTGGCCGGCTCGCCGCTGATAATTGATAACATGGTACTTTACAATGCGGGCACTTATGGTATCGCCCTGGATAAGGACGATGGCAGCCTGATATGGCAAAACGGAAAGGGCCCTGCCGGATATGCTTCCGCACTTCCTTTTACTATAGCCAGCCGAAAGTGCATTGCGATGCTTGTACGCAGGGAGCTTGTAGGATTGGTGGCGGCGACGGGAAAGGAATTGTGGCGGGTTAAGTGGAAGACTCTGTATGATGAAAACATCCCTGACGTGATTATTTCCGGTGATAAGTTGTTTGCTTCGAGCGGTCTTGGAACAGGCAGTGCCCTTTTCAAGTTCGACGACAGCAGCCTTACAAAGATCTGGAGCCACAAGAAGCTGCAAAACCACATAAACAGTTCAGTACTCTGGCAGGGATATATCTATGGCATTGATGGAGCAAAATTAGTGTGCCTTGATTTTAAGACCGGGAAAGTTGCGTGGTCACAGAAGGGGGCGGGCAAGTATGGTTCCAGCCTTCTCCTTTCCGGTGGCAAATTGATTATCCTTACCGAGAAAGGCAAACTGATAATTGCCGAGGCTTCTCCCAGGGGATTTAACCAAATCACATCGGCGCAGATTCTCTCGGGCAGGTGTTGGACGGTTCCCGTTCTTGCAAACGGCAAAATCTATGCCCGCAGCAACGGCACAGAAAAATTGGTTTGCCTGGATGTGAGCGGAGACCGACCGCCTGTGATATCAAAGTCTGATTAAAAATGAGGAATCGGCAAACATGTCAAAATCTCCGTTAATTCTTTACTGCGGCTGTGCTTATACACAAATAATATCTGATGATGTAAAACAAGCTGTTGGAAACGCACTTGCTGAGACGAGAGTTGAATTTGAGGTTGCCCCTGACTTGTGCGAGCTGTCAGCCCGTCGCGACCCGGTGCTCAGGCGCTGGGCCGAGGCGCATGCGTTAAAGATTGTCGCCTGTTTCCCCCGTGCCGTAAAATGGCTCTTTCATACCGCAGGCGCTCCGTTGCAACCTGAACGTGTGGAATTTCTGAACATGAGGACTGACAGTCTTGAAAGCATACTTGATTCACTGTCGGAATGTGAAGGGGCGGTGGCCGGGAGCCGGGAGATTGAGCCGGACAAGAGGGGCGACTGGGTCCCGTGGTTTCCGGTAATTGACTACGAGCGATGTGCAAACTGTAAGCAGTGCCTGAATTTTTGCCTTTTCGGAGTGTATGGTCTTTCCGAACATGGGCAGGTAGAGGTTCAACAACCGGCTAACTGCAAGACGAACTGCCCGGCCTGTGCCCGCGTGTGTCCGCAAAAAGCAATTATATTTCCAAAATATACCGAAAGTCCCTTTAACGGAGATCAGGTCAGGGAAGAGGCGGTCAAAGATGCCGAAGACGGCGCCAAACTCAGCGAACTTGTAAAAGGGGATATTCATGATGTACTTAGGCGGCGCGGCAAAGATGGAATTGCGTCGGCGAAGGACGCCGGCCGACACAAATGGGCTTCTGTCTTGGCGAATCTGCAAAGCTCGCTGGATATTCCGCAGGAGGTGATCGAATCTCTGTCCGGCGGACAAATGACGCCGGGCAAAACGCAGGCAGGGAAGCGGGATTGCTCCGATGCCGGGCGCCGAGAATGTAACTGCGACTGCAAAAGGGGGAAGTAACAGCGGTGAGTAGAAAAATGTTAGAGCCTGCCGTCATTCTTGTTGCGGACAGGACCCTGAGCGCACGATACAAGGTTCTGTTCGAAGGTATCTTTGCCACGATGCAGACCACTCAGGTCCCTGAAATTGCAATGCGGAGATTTGTTTCGCCACCGGTTGCAACAGATAAGTTTGGCAGGGCCGGGGAAGTACCTCTTGGACTTCGACGCGTTGAATCAGCGCTTCTTAAATTTACGAACTTGACCGCTGAAGATATAGTTTGCACCACGCCGGAAGCGTTGCCGAGGCTGTTGGGGCCGTGGGTCAAAGTGGTTGGCTTTAGTTCGAGTGACCCGCTTGGCAGAGGGATGAGCAATACCACGACAACCAACTTCTGGAAAGGGGAATTGTACACGAGTTATTGGACGAGGCAAACTCTCGAATGTATCGCCGAAGCAAAACGCAGGTATGGCTTTAAGGTTGTCGGCGGCGGGGCCGGCGCATGGCAGTGGGACCGGTATCAAGACGACACTTCCGCACGATGCATTGATGTGGTGTTCGAAGGATATTTTGAAAACCTCGGCCCGGAGCTTTTCATAAAACTTATCGAAGGCGGACAGACTCAGGAGTATGTCTGCGCTGATGATACCGCTGCTGAAAATGTTCAGCCCATAAAAGGCGCATCGCTGTTGGGGATTGTCGAACTTTCAAGGGGCTGTGGTAGGGGTTGTGTGTTTTGCAGCATGGCGGATAAAAAAATGACACATCTTTCCCACGATACCATCCTGGCGGACATCGAAACAAACGTCGCCCATAGCATTACCTCGGTTGTCAGCAGCAGCGAGGATTTCTTTCGGTATGGTGCCGTTGGATTAAAGCCCGACTTTGACAAGTTGTGTGATTTGTTAGAGAAAATGCGGAGAATCAAGGGTTTATCGTTTATGCAGATAGACCACGGCAATATAACAAGCGTGATGCAGTTGACGGATGAACAATTGTCACAAATCAGAAGACTGCTGACATGGAGCGCCGGGACGGATTATCTTTGGGTCAACATGGGCGCAGAAAGCGCAAATGGCAATCTTGTCGCCGACAATTGCCCCGGCAAAACAGCACCGTTTCGGCCCGAAGACTGGGAAGACATGGTTCGAGAATCCGCCGGGAAAATGACTCGCAACGGTTTCTTCTCTGTATTCAGCATAGTACTTGGTTTGCCGGGAGAAACACCCGATGATATTGCCCGTACCCAAAAGCTCGTTGAATATCTCGGGACTAAACGTGCGGTAATTTTCCCGGTTTTCTATGAGCCTTTGTCGGCCGAACAGATAAAGGCGGACACCAGATTTACGCTTACCGGGATGCGCTCCGACCACCTAAAGCTTTACAGAATCTGTTACGAGATAAACTTCCGGAATGTGCCGCGGCTATTCTGGGACAATCAGCGGGCCGGGGGCGTACCGTGGCTTAAGCGGGCGCTGATGCAGATGTTAGGCAAGACCGAAGTGGCTTCCTGGCGGCGGGCCTTCAAAAGGGTCGGCAGGCAGATTGAAAAATGTAGCAATCTTCAGGGAGCGCGAATATGCGAAGGGACATTATAGCTTCCACAAGACCTGTCAGAGGGCCCCAGGCGGATATCCCCTCTACAAAAGAGCGGAGGAACAAGGTGCTGCAGATAGTCCGGGAATACGCCGGGCGGAAGAATCTTGTCGGGCCGGTGTCGCTCGACGAATTGCAGAGACACTGTAGAGAAATGATTAAAACTTCCGGTCTGAATCCGAAGCATCTCAAGTTCCTGGTGGTTTTGCTGAACAACGAGGTATGGCGTAAAACGGTGGCGGGCATACCTTACAAAAAACGTTTGCTCTTGCTCCCGAAGTGCCTGCGGGACCATGACAATTGTCCGGCAGCTTTCGACGAGATTGGGCTCGTTTGCCGGCGCTGCGGACGGTGTATTCTGAGCGAATTGCAGACGCAGGCCGAACAATTGGGCTATGCGGTCCTGATTGCCGAGGGCTCCCCTGTGGTGATGAGCCTTATCGAGACGGGTAAGATTGAAGCCGTTATTGGGGTAAGCTGCCTGGATATGCTGGAAAAGACGTTCCCGTATATGGAAGCAGGCGCCGTTCCGGGGATGGCGATACCGCTGCTTTACGATGGCTGTGCAAATACAAGTGTGGATATTGACTGGGTGCTGGATGCCGTTTATGAAACCGGAGAAGATGAAAGTCATCGGCTTGACCTGCAGAATTTGCGCAGGAAAGTGCAAGACCTTTTTACTGGCCGATACCTCGTTTCACTTCTGCAACCAGGCGAAGACCAGACCAGGAAACTCGCGCTGGAGTGGCTGAGGCGGGCGGGAAAACGCTGGCGTCCGTTTCTTGCGGTTTGTACACATCACGCCTTGAGAAACGCTGGCGACCTGGTCCTTTCGGACGAACTGTGTAAGGTTGCAGTTGCGGTCGAATGTTTCCACAAGGCCTCGCTCGTTCATGACGACATTGAAGACGGGGACGTTTTGCGGTACGGCCGGAAAACTCTGCACGTTGAGTTTGGAGTGCCGATTGCGCTGAACGTGGGAGACTTTCTGCTTGGAGAAGGATACCGCTTGCTGGCGGAGGCTTCTGCGGGTTGTGGAGCCAAGATGCTGCAGGTTGCCTCAGCCGGTCACAGGCAGTTGTGTTTGGGGCAGGGAAGCGAACTATTCTGGATGCGCGAGCCGAAGCCGTTATGTGTCGCCGAGGTCATAGACATATTTCAAAAGAAGACCAGCCCGGCCTTCGAGGTTGCACTGAGGTTGGGTAGTATCTTAGCTGGAGCAGGCGGGCAATTAGCCGGCATACTGACCGAATACAGCGAATCGTTGGGTGTTGCCTATCAAATCATGGACGACGTTAATGACTTCGATTCAAAAGCAGGCCTTGGCGACCTGGTTCAAAAGCGGCCGTCGGTTCTTCTGGCAATCGCTTTTGAGCGGGCGGATGACGATGATAAGCGATTGCTCGAATCAGTTTGGAGGGAAACAGCGGACCTGGATGCGGTTGCCCATAAGATCTCGAGTGTGTTTGCAAAATACCAGGCCAAGCGGTTGGCATTGGACCTTATGGAATCTTATAGGTTTCGGGCGGTAAGGTCTCTTGCCATGCTGGAAAACGCGACGTTGAAAGGTCTGCTGCGAAGGATTGTCAGTAAGATATTCAGTGATATTGATGTCATGGAATGTTGCAATGAGTATAAGGCGCCAGATGCTGAAGGCGGCAAGCCGGGCTGAAATATCATTGGGTAACCGGGCCGAGTCTGTTGTCAGGTTTATTACGGGCAGGGTTAGTGAAGATGGCGGATTCAAGGACAGGGCCGGCAAAAGCGATTTGTATTACACCGTATTTGGGATTGAGGCCCTTTTGGCGCTGGGGGTCGATATCCCACGGGAAAAATTCACAAGTTATCTGGCACAATTTGAACACGCCCAATCGCTGGATTTTATTCATCTGGCCTGTCTTGTCCGCTGTTGGGCGGACCTCACCTGCCCGGTTCAACCGGGCATTCGCAATACAATTGCGCAGCGTATCGGAAACCGCCTCGCAGAACATGATACGATTTACACATGTTTTCTTGCGTTATGTGCTTACCAGGATTTAGGTGTCCAGATTAGCGGCAACAAAACCTTCGTGGACTGCGTCCGTTCGCACCGGACCGTCGATGGCGGGTACGCAAACGAGTTCGGTTTTAAAGTTGGAGCAACACCGAGCACCGCAGCAGCGGTGACAATCCTTCATCATCTGAACGAACCGGTGCCCAAACAAGCCATCGACCGGCTGTTTTCCTGCATCGGCCCCAACGGGGGTTTCCGCGTGATGCCGCAGGTCGGCGACGCTGACCTTCTTTCCACAGCAACCGCACTACACGCGCTATCTGAAGCAGACGTCCCGATGCTCGACATAAGGCAGCAGTGTCTTGACTTTGTTGACGGCCTCTGGGAGCCTGATGGCGGATTTTGTGCAAGTTCCACTGACAGAACGGCGGACTGTGAATATACTTATTATGCACTGCTTGCAATGGGCCACTTGAGTCAATAGCTATGCACATTGACACTGAAAGCATCGAGCAGACACTCTCGGCTGCAAAAGAGCATTTGATTGATGCACGGCTGCCGGAAGGGTTCTGGCGGGGCCGGCTGTCGAGCAGTGCGCTTGCAACGGCTACGGCGGTCTTTGCACTTGCTATGGCCGATGGGCAAAAGCATAAATCGCTTATCGGTTCCGGGCTCGACTGGCTCAGCAAAAATAGCAACGTCGATGGCGGTTGGGGCGACAGTGTATTAAGTGTTAGTAATCTGTCCACAACAATGCTCTGTTGGTCGGCGTTTGCAGCGGCCCGGGATTCGGCACGTTATCAAGATACTGTTGCAAAGTGCGAGTCGTGGATTGCCGGTCACTCAGGTTCCCTGCAGCCGGAGCCTCTTATAGAGGCAGTAAATAAGCAATACGGAAATGACAGAACATTCTCCGCACCGATTCTTACTATGTGTGCTCTCGCCGGCAGGTTAGGCGGGGGCCGGGCGGCGTGGAACAATATCAAAGCCTTACCTTTCGAATTAGCGGCATGTCCGCATCAGTTGTTCAAATGGTTACGGCTTCCGGTCGTAAGCTACGCCATGCCCGCCCTTATAGCAGTGGGACAGGCTAATTACCATAACAATCAACCTGCGAACCCGGCCTTAAGACTTTTGCGTGGCGCAACAAGACGAAGGACTCTTGCGGTATTGCAAAATATACAGCCTGAAAATGGAGGGTTTCTCGAGGCAGTACCGTTGACCGGCTTTGTAGTTATGAGTCTGATAGGAGCCGGCGAAAGAGACAATCCTGTCGTTACCAAAGGTCTTGAATTTCTGCGAAACTCAGCCAGAGATGACGGGAGTTGGCCGATAGATACGAATCTGGCTACCTGGCTGACAACGCTGTCGGTAAATGCCCTCGCTATTGGGGCGGATTTTGAGAGAGTTCTTTCGCCGGATGAGCGCAAAATGATTCAAGAGTGGTTACTGTCACAACAATACAATCGGGTTCACCCTTACACATACGCCGAGCCGGGCGGCTGGGCCTGGACCGACCTGCCGGGCGGCGTGCCCGATGCCGACGATACAGCAGGTGCTTTAATTGCACTTGGCAACCTGAATCTGATTGACGGCCGAGTAATAAAGGCAGCCGTCGCCGGTGTCAAGTGGCTGTTGGGCTTACAAAATCGAGACGGTGGTTTCCCGACTTTCTGCAGGGGCCGGCTGAACTTGCCGTTCGACTGCAGCGCGCCCGATTTGACCGCGCACGCTGTCTCTGCTATGGCTTTTTGGCAGGACAAACTTCCAAACCTACTAAGCCGCCGAATAAGCCGGTCAATCATAAGAGGCATAAAATACCTAACAAATGTTCAAGCCGATGACGGCACATGGCTGCCATTATGGTTCGGCAATCAATCCGCACCCCACCAGGCGAATCCTGTTTATGGAACAAGCCGGGTGCTGACAGGCCTGGAGAAAATCCCGAAGTTGTATCTTAAAAGCTGCACCTTACCGCTTGCAAGAGCAGTCGAATGGTTGTTGTCCGTACAGAACCCTGACGGCGGCTGGGGAGGAGCAAAATCTGTTAATTCATCCGTTGAAGAAACCGCCCTGGCGGTTGATGCACTCAGCGGTGCACCGACTCTTACCTCCGGCAATCCGTCTGAACCACCGAAAGAAAGGATAGAACACGCCCTTTGGCGCGGCGCCGCCTGGCTCACAGATAAAACAGAGAGGGGAAAAAATATATACCCTTCGCCGATTGGCCTGTATTTCGCAAAGCTGTGGTATTTCGAACAGTTGTATCCCGCGATATTTACCATTTCAGCGTTAAATAAGGCCCGGAGACTATTGTGATATTTCTGCATTCGAATTAGCTTGGGTCCGGGTGGCAGCCCTGGAGCCTGTCCCGGGCTTGAACCGGGCCAAAGGCGAAAGGGATGGCCTCTTTGTCATTCTGAGCAAAGCGAAGAATCTCAATCCCAATAGTAAATAGTCAATGGTCAATAGAAAATATAAAATTAAATATGACTGTCCCAGTTTCCTCAGGGATAGAAAGAGCCGGAGCTGTTAAAAGACGAGGGGGCGCGTCCCTACGCGCCCCCTATGGCCTGAAAGGAAAGGAAAACTCAAACCACCCCGCGGCAACGGAAGGGTGGCTACCCTGCGGCGCCCCCCCGGCAGGGTATAATGGAAACAATGTATTCAGATATAAAGCCTTATCTTTCATTAAAAATGCAGACTTTCTACTGTCCACGACGCGCAAAGAAAAAGAGTACCGCCGCAATTCGTGATCGTCCCAGGTCCGCCAGAACCTCGAAGAACACATGCTAAACGGTACTCTATATCAACGCCTATAAAAACACTGAGCCTTCCAAACGCATCTT
>Ga0114922_10001166_pt1 | contig 25145 bp, 25 predicted proteins | sample AartaG_FD_100975 | JGI IMG/M metagenome (GOLD analysis project Ga0114922, IMG submission 100975) | Deep subsurface microbial communities from Aarhus Bay to uncover new lineages of life (NeLLi) - Aarhus_00045 metaG | ecosystem: Environmental > Aquatic > Marine > Oceanic > Sediment | place... | reverse complement strand
GAGGCCACGCGCTGGATCTATGACCAGAGCGGACCGGAACCGGTGTAGAACCAAAGGAGAAGGGCAGATGCCAGCCAGGAAAGGGACGGAATCGTCGAACGCCATCGGCCTGCGGCGGCTCGCAGGCATGACGGTCCTCTCGCTGCTGGCCATCGGTGCAGTTGTAGCGGCGTGGGGCTGCGCGGGAGCTCGCGAGCCGGAGCCGTCGCTGACCCGAGCGGACAAGGTGCCCTATCGAAGTCTCGACGTGCTCAAGGCGAGCATTGTTGCCAACTCGCGGCGGTGGCAGACGCTGAAGGCAACTTGCGACATGACCATCCTAAACCCGAGCATACCGGGGCCGAACAACGCCCTGGTGCTCAGGGCCGGACGAATCGCGTTCGACAGGCGCAGTCGAAGGGTCAGCCTGGCGGTTAGAGGGCTCGGCGGCAACAGGGTGAAGCTGGTCGGAGATGGCTCCGCCTATGAGGCCACTGTCCTGGAGGACGTCTACCGCGGCAGTTACGGCGACTCCTTGTCTGCCGAGACGGGTCGCATCCACCTCATGCCCGACGACCTGGCGGACGCGCTGGATCCGTCCAACCTGTTCTGGGAGCGGGCGTTGACGCTGACCCACGGCCCACTATTCTCGCAGATACATGCGCTGGATTTCATCACGGAGCCCGCCAAGCACTTTAAGATGACCGGCACCATCACGATCGACAGGCGGCGGGAAAGTAACCTGGCAATCCTGAAGTACGACGAGGACGGCTCAGTGCGCGTGCAGATCGTATACCTCACCGTGCGTCCTTGCTCGGCGGGCGATGACGAATCCCTGCCGGCGGAGGTCCCGACCCGCCTGCGCCTGGACTACCCCCAGGACCCCACCATCGTCCTGCTCCAACTCACGAACGTGGAGCTCAATACCGAATTGGATGCCGACCAGTTCATGGTCAGGCAGTGAGCCGTCCGGCGGGGGATAGCGCGCTTAGAGGATGTAGCGGGTCAGGTCCTCGTCCTTGACCAGTTCGGCCAGCTTCTCATCCACGTAGGCGCGGTCGACCACCACTTCCTTCTGCCCGAGGTCGGGCGCTTCGAAGCTGATACTCTCCAACAGCTTCTCCATGACGGTCTGCAGCCTGCGCGCGCCGATGCTCTGGGTCCGCAGGTTGATCTGCTCGGCGAATTCGGCGATCCGTTCGACCGCCTCGTCCCTGAACTCCAGGCGGACGCCTTCCGTTTCGAGTAGGGCCCGGTACTGCCTGGTGAGCGCGTTGCGCGGCTCGGTCAGGATGCGGACGAAGTCCTGCTTGGTCAGGTCGTTCAGCTCGACGCGGATTGGAAACCGGCCCTGCATCTCGGGTATCAGGTCGCTGGGCTTGGCAACGTTGAACGCGCCGGCCGCCATGAACAGGATGTGGTCGGTCCTGACCATGCCGTATCGGGTCGGCACCGTGCATCCCTCAACGATGGGAAGCAGGTCGCGCTGGACGCCTTCGCGGCTCACGTCCGGCCCGTACGTCTCCCCGGCCGACGCGGCGATCTTGTCCAGCTCGTCGATGAAAATGATGCCGTGGTTCTCGGCGTGCCACACGGCCCTCCGGGCGACGGACTGGCGGTCGACGAGTTTCTCGCATTCCTGCCGCACGAGCACCTGGCGGGCCTCGGACACGGTCATGCGGCGCCGTTCCGTGCGGCTCGGCATCATCTCCTCCAGGAACCCCTGCATGTCGAAGCCCATCTCCTCACCGCCGACGGACATGCCCTGGATGACGACGGGCTTTTCGCTCACTTCGATCTCCACGGTCCGTTCGTCCAGCTTCCCCTCTGCGAGCAGTTCGCCGAGCCGCTCCCTGGCGCGTTTCTGCAGTTGCAGTCGATCGGCGTCGCCCGGCTCGGGCTCAGGGGGCTCGTAGAGGGCGTCCAGGAGCCGTTCTTGCGCATTCCGTTCGGCCTGAGGGCGGACCTGTTCCCACGCCTCGGCTCGGACCATGTTCGCCGAGAGCTCCACCAGCTCCCGCACCATGCTCTCGACGTCACGGCCGTGGTAGCCGACTTCCGTGTAATGGGATGCCTCCACTTTGACGAAAGGCGCGTTGGCCAGGTTGGCCAGGCGGCGGGCGATCTCGGTCTTGCCCACGCCGGTCGGCCCGATCATGATGATGTTCTTGGGCAGAACTTCCTGGCGCAGATCTTCGGCAAGCTGCTGGCGGCGCCACCGGTTCCTGAGGGCAATGGCCACCGCGCGCTTGGCCGCGTCCTGGCCGATGATGTACTGGTCGAGCTGCTGGACGATGGCGCGGGGCGTCAGCCCCGTCATGGCAGCGTCTCGACGGCTATCTGGCTGTTCGTGTAGACGCATATCTCCGCCGCGATCTCAAGTGACGTGCGAACGACGTCGGCGGGCTCCATGTCCGTATTGCGGATCAGGGCGCGGGCAGCCGCCAGCGCCTGAGGCCCGCCGGAGCCGATTCCGATCACGCCGTCGTCCGGCTCGATTACCTCTCCGCTTCCGCTGATGAGAAGGCTGTGCCTGACGTCGGCCACCACGAGCAGGCTCTGGAGCGGCCGAAGCGCCCTGTCGGTGCGCCACTCCTTGGCCAGTTCGATGGCGCTGCGCAGCAGGTTGCCCTGGTACTCCTCCAGCTTGCCGCTGAAGCGGTCCAGCAAGGCCAGCGAATCCCCGGCCGCCCCCGCGAATCCGACGATCACCCTGTCCTGGTACAGGCGCCTTATCTTGCTCGCCGAGGCCTTCACGATGCTGTCATTCAGCGTGACCTGCCCGTCGCCTCCCAGGGCCACCTTCGATTCCGACCGCACCGTCAGGATCGTTGTGCTGCGCCAGTGATCCGACGGGTTCAGATTGCTTTCCATGACCTACCTCCCCTCACGCTGGGCGTAGTACAGCATTATGCGGCGCGTCCGGTCCATGTGCAAGCCGCCGGTTGCACACCGACGCCCGCCATGACCCCCCTCAGGCCTCGGCGCCCTCCAGGGCCCCCGAGTGCTCGATGGCGTGCATGATGAGATCCGCAACGGTCTTGACCACAAGGAAGAAGGCCACGCCGATCGGGCTGCCGGCGATGAAGAACCCGGCCAGAATCGTCAGGTGAAGGGGCAGGATGCGCGCATATGGCAAGAACATCACCGTGCCGATGTTGGGCCTCCGCCGGGCGTCCCTCTCCAGGTTGTAGGCGAACGAGAGACCGTCCTGTCGTTGATGCGGAATCCGTCCGCGGAGAACTGCCTGAGGCTCAGTATCCTGAAGAAGCTGAAGAAACCGATGATGATGCTCTGACCCCAGTAGACCCACATCAGGACGGCGAGGCTCCAGCCCTGGACGAGCGCGATGCCGATGGTGATGGCGTTTGCCACCAGCAGGCTGACCGCTGACGCGTCCGGTCGAGGCACCTTCACACGTGAGTCCCCCCAAATGTATCTCCACACATGGCTAAGGGCCGGCGCCGCAGCGCCGGGAAATGCCGAAGGCGCATTCCGACGGGCCCGACCTGAGAGCAGGGGCGGGAACGGCCTTGAAAGCAAACGTGTAGTAGAATAGACTACACTTGTAGTAGAAACAACTGCAAAGGGGCGAACATGCTCGAGAAGCTCCTCGGCTCGAAGCTCCGGGCCAACGCGCTCGCCTGGCTATTCTCTCGCCCGGACGAGCGCTTCTTCGTGCGCCAGTTGGCCTCCGTGCTGGATGAGGACGCAACCAATCTCGGCCGGGAACTGGCGCGGCTTGCCGACCTGGGAATACTGAAGTGCGCCACGGAGGGCCGGCGGAAGTACTACCAGGCCAACGGTGACTGCGCGGTTTTCCCCGAGTTGGAGCGCCTGGTAGTCAAGACCGCAGGGCTCAGGGACGTTCTGCGATCGGCCTTGCGCGGGATTCGCGAGCGGATTGAGGTCGCCTTTGTCCACGGATCGTTTGCGCGCGGCCAGCAGCGCTTCGATAGCGACGTCGACCTCCTTGTGGTTGGCAGCGTGAGCTTCGGCGAGTTGGTGAGTGCCCTGGCCGTTGCGCAGACGCAGTTGGGCCGCGAGATCACCCCCACCGTGTACCCTCGGGCGGAGTACCGGCGCAAGGTGGCATCCGACGACCACTTCCTCACCTCGGTCCTGAAGGGCCCGAGAGTCTTCGTCGTAGGAGACCAGCATGACCTTGGACGACTGGCTGAGCAATCGCTGGCTGACCCGACATAGCACAGCTCCGCAAGAGGTGGTGGACCTGTTGGCCGTGGCCGACCGCGACCTCGGCGACTGCCGGGTCCCCGGCCTCAGTCCCGATGCCAGGCTGAGCCTGGCCTACAGTGCCGCCGTCCAGTTGGCCACTGCCGCTCTGGCAGCGGAAGGCTTTCGACCCGGCCGAGCAGGCCCCCACCACCACTGGGCAATCCAATCCCTGGCTCACACGCTTGGCGCAGGAGATGATCTTGTCGGCCAGCTCGACAAGTTCCGGAAGAAGCGAAACGTGCTGGCCTACGAGCGGGCCGGCAGCGTGTCGGACAAAGAAGCCGATGAAATGCTGCAACTGGCCCTTGCCCTGCAGCAGCGAGTCAAGGCCTGGCTGCGAAGCGAGCACCCGGATCTCCTCTCGCAGTGAGCATGCCCACAGCCCATCTTGCCACGTAGCTGGCGGCGTGTCGACGTCCGGCCCCCTACCGCGGCCAGCGGGCCCTCGCAGGCGGCAGCTCCGCAAACTCCGCGTGTGGCTCCATCTGGTACCAGTACGCCGCGGAGCTTATGTCGTCGGTCAGCGGCTCGTAGCCCGTCGGCTGGGGCGTGAAGCCCAGGTCCTGGATCGTCACGCGCAGGTCGCTCTTGAACCGGATGGGGTCGGGCACGTGCCATCGGTAAAGGCCGTGCCTGATGATCTGGCCCGGCTCCGCGTGCCGCAGCGGGTAGCCCAGGAACGCCTTCGAGTACGTGCGGTCCGCGAAGCACCACGCGCCGCCCACGTAATCCTCGGTGCCCGTGCCGCAGATGGTCGGATGCGGATCGTCGCCGTCTACGTAGAACTTGATCTCGCCCTCGCCCCACCAGCCGCTGGAAAGCTGGGTCCACGCCAGATACGTCCCGACGTAATGGCCGTGCCCGCGGACGCCGTCCAGGATCGTGTATTCCTTGTGGTAGGTCACCGTGTTCTCCCGGCGCCACTGGGCGTGGAAGCGGCCGGCCTCCGACGGCGTTTGCGTCAGGGAGTAGGTGATCTGATAGAAGAACCCGCGGATGTCGTCGCCGTGCTCGTTGGTGATCGTGATGCGGGCCGAGTCGGAGAACGGCATCGGCCAGTAGCTGTTCATGCCTCCGCTGGGGTTGACGCAGACGGGGATCGAGTCGATGTCGCAGCGCATGGCGTGTCCGTTGGCGAAGAAGTCGCCGACCGGCACTTCCACGGACGGCGCCGCCTCGCCGTCCCAGTACATTCGTAGGACCAGATCGCGCAGCACGGTGCGGCCGCGCGGGCCGTTGTCCGTGACGGTGAACCAGATGTGCTGGATGGCGCCCGCGCCGTCGATCTCGGCCAGCGTGACCGTTTCGTCCTTGGGCAGCGTGATGCAGGGCCGCCCCTTCCAGCCGACGCCCAGGTGGTTCTCCGCCGTGGCGCCTGCGCCCTTCTCGCCCTTCGGGTTCTCGGCGCAGATGCTCCGCGTCTCCGCGTCCCGTATCAGAGGCAGACCGACCATGCCGAGACTCATGCCGAATGCTTGCAACATGGGAGGCTCCTCCCACTGAAGTGAGCGAATTTCAGGGGCCGATTCTACAGATTCGTCCGCAATCCCGCAAAGCCCGAGGGGTAGCCCTTCATGGGCTCCGCCGCCCGCCACAGCGTTGCCTCGCGCGGGCGGATGTCGAAGGGCCAGCAGCGTGGCCTGCACCCGCTCACGGGACCCTTCGTGCTGCCATCCGGCCCCCTCAGGCTGCCTCGCCCTGCAACCCTCAACAGCCGTCGGCCAGTTGAGCTTGACTTGGCGGAGCCTGATCGGGTACCCTCTTTGGAAGAGGGACTCGGGTCCCTCGTTTCTATCTTACCGCGTGTTGAACACCATCAGCCCGCCTTATCCGGGTATCGCCCATGCCGGATCCAGAAGACATCAGCGCAGAGGATAACTCCGAAGGGCAGCAGGCGGAGCCCGTTGCCGACGAGCAGCAATCCGAGGAGCCGGAGGAGAACCAGCCGGTCACGACGGTCGAGCGGACGGGGACCTGCGAGTGCGTCATTCGCATAGAGGCGGACGTCGATTACCTGCGCGAACGGTACCAGAACGAGCTGACGTCGCTGCAACACGAGATAACGCTGCCCGGCTTCCGCAGGGGCCGCGCCCCGGTCGGTCTGGTCGAGCGTCGCATGGGAAGCACTCTTAAGAGTGACTTGATCTCTTCCGTCCTCACCGAGGCCTACGAGAAGGCTGTGGACGAGAATGACCTGGACATCGTCGCCCAGGTGGAAGCGCCGGATCCGGAGGAGATCCAGTGGGAACCGGGCCAGCCGGCGCAGTTCGAGTTCAGGTGCGAGGTGATGCCCGAGGTCCAGGTGCAGGAGTCCCATTACAAGGGACTCCGCGTCGAGGCTCCCGCCCTCGAGGTAGACGATGAGCTGCTGGAACACGAGATGGGCCGCTTCGCCCAGCAGTTCGCAACCTGGGAGGAAGTCAAGGACACCGGCATAGATTGGGACGATTACGTCGAGGCAGAGGTAAGCCTGGCAGAAGACCCGGACTGGTCGGAAACGATCGGCTTCTATCCGCGCGCTGAGCGGGTCGGTCCTTTCTCCGTCAAAGGAGTGAAGGCCGCCCTGGTCGGTGCGCAGGTCGGCGGGCACGTCGAGCTGGAGGCGGAGCTGCTGAAGGACGAGGCCTCCGCCCGAGAGGAGCTGGAGCCGCTTGCAGACAAGACGGTTAACGTCCGGTTGAACCTGTCCCGAGTGATGCGCCGTCACATCCCCGAGTTGGACGACGACCTGGCCGAGAAGATCGGCCTCTCTTCGGCCAGTGAGATAGAGCCCCTCGTGCGGGAAAGGCTGCAGAGCAGCCTGTCGGACCAGCGCGAGGACATCGCCCGGCAGATGCTGGTCAACCAGTTGCTCAAGAACGTGGACTGCGAGCTGCCCGCCAGCCTGGTGGAAAGGGCCGTGGAGGAACATCGAATCAGGACCCTTGTGCGCCTGCTGCGCCAGGGCGTCCCTCGCCACGAGGCCGAGCGCAGGGCCCTCGACAGGCCGCATGAAACGCAGGAGCAGATACAACGAAGGCTTAAGGCCCGATACCTGCTGCGCAAGATAGCCGAGGGGGAGCGCATACTGGTGACTGAGTCGGAGGTGGACAGCCAGATACGCGCGTTCGCGACGCGCCAGAGCTGGCGCGAGGAGAGGGCCCGCAGCTACATGGAGGAGCGGGGAATGGTCCGCGCGTTGCGCGACGACATGCGCGAGAACAAGACCATCGATTTCCTCATGGAGAACGCCCACGTTGAGGAGATCTCCTCCGACGAGTTCCTCAAGCGATACGGGGGCCAGGACCAGGGGCAAGAAGCTGATTCCGCAGAAGAAGGCTGACGCACGGAGGGTTCGACGGCAATGGCAAAGGACTCCTATTCCGACTGGCTGATGGAGGCATGCGCGGCTGCCCAGACGTTCGGCAGCACGATCGTGCCCACCGTTATCAAGAAGACCAGCTACGGCGAGCGAGGGTACGACATCTTCTCCCGGCTGCTGGAGGATCGCATCATATTCATCGGCAGCGTCATCAACGACGTGGTGGCCAACCTCACCGTAGCCCAGATGCTGTACCTCCAGAGCGAGAACAAGAAGCAAGACATCAACCTGTACATCCACTGCAACGGCGGCCTGATTACCAGCGGACTGGCCATCTACGACACCATGCAGTTGGTGCAGTGCGACGTGGCGACCTACGTGGTCGGTCACGCCTTCAGCATGGCGGCGATGCTGCTGGCCGGCGGAGCGAAGGGCAAGCGGTTCGCGCTGCCTCACTCGCGCGTGATGCTGCATCAGCCGTGGAGCTCCGACCGCGAGGGCACTGCAGCGGAGATCAGCATCCACGCCGAGGAGATGGTCAAGCTCAAACGCTGGATCAACGAGATTCTGGCCGAGCACACCGGCCAACCCATCGAGCAAATCGAGAAGGACGCGGACCACGAGTTCTACATGTCGGCCGAGGACGCCAAGGAGTACGGCCTGGTGGACGAGGTGCTTACCTTGACGCCGGAAGACTGAGCAGCCGATGCGCCCCGGCCGGCGGAGAGCGAGCGGGAGGCCTGGCGAAAGATGGCATACGGTAACGACGGCCCCAAGGAAGCGTGTTCCTTCTGTGGCAAGAGCTACGGTTCAGTCGAAAGGCTGATCCAGGGCGAGCACAACACCTTCATCTGCGCCGACTGCGTCGAGCTCTGCTACTCCATCATCAAGCAGGAAACGCTGCGGCCGGGCCGGCCGACGGGCGTCCTGCGCGTGCCTCCGCCCCTCGAGATAAAGCGCAGCCTGGACGAATACGTGATCGGCCAGGAACAAGCGAAGAAGACGGTCGCCGTCGCCGTGCACAACCACTACAAGCGCCTGCTTTACGCGGGTTCGAGTGGCGTCGAGCTGGAAAAGAGCAATGTGCTGCTGATCGGTCCGTCCGGCGTCGGCAAGACGCTGATTGCCCGGGTGCTGGCACAGACGCTCGACGTGCCCTTCGCCATCACAGACGCCACGACGCTGACTGAAGCGGGCTACGTGGGCGAGGACGTCGAGAACGTGCTGCTCAAGCTGATCCAGAGCGCCGACTTCGACGTCGAACGCGCCCAGCAAGGCATTGTCTACGTCGACGAGATCGACAAAATAGGCAAGACGTACCACAACGTCAGCATCACGCGGGACGTGGGGGGCGAAGGCGTCCAGCAGGCGCTGCTGAAGATCCTGGAGGGCACGATCGCCAACGTGCCGCCGCACGGCGGCAGGAAACACCCCGAGGAGAAGTACATCCAGATCGACACGAACCGCATCCTGTTCATCTGCGGCGGCTCGTTCACCGGGATCCACGAGCTGGTGGCCAAGCGGACGAACCAGCAAAGCATCGGGTTCGGCCGCGAGGGCAAGGGCGAGGAGGATAACCTGGGCAAGCTACTCGAACTGGTCACCGAAGACGACCTGGTGAAGTACGGCCTCATTCCCGAGATGGTCGGCCGATTGCCCATCGTCACCCCGTTGATGCCGCTGGCCGAGGAAGACCTGGTCCGGATCCTGGTCGAGCCGAAGAACGCCCTGATCGGCCAGTACCAGAAGTACTTCGAGCTGGAAGGCTCGCAGCTCGAGTTCACGCAGGCCGGGCTGCGCGAGATCGCACGCATCGCCATGGAGAAGGACACCGGGGCCCGCGCCCTCCGCTCAGTGCTGGAGAGACTCATGCTCGACCCGCTCTTCAACCTGCCGTCCCTGCCCAAGGAGCAGACCTACGTCGTCGGAGCGGACGTGGTGCGGGGCGAGAAGCCACTGCTGGAGCGGCGCAAGAGGAAGGGCGCCTGACGGGGACAAGCGCCGCCGCGTTTGAATTGCCGCCTGCCGTCCGATATAAGAACCGAACCCGACGGGCTGACGTCCGCCGGAGGGGCCGCTGCCCACCTCAGACGACGAACGGCAGGGACCGACACACCGGGCATTGCCTGCCTGCGCGCCGTTCAGGCACGCAACACCGGGCCGGCGCCCGGCACCGGCAACTCACGTCCAACCGGAGGCTGCCTCGTGGTTCGTGACATACCCGTCCTGCCCGAGTTCGAGCCGACCGAGATCGAGTTTCCCAAGATACCGGTCTTCCAGCACACGCGCACCCTCGAGGACGAGCTGCAGCGCGGCAGCCTGAGCACCCAGGACGCCCTGGATCTGCTCGAATGGATGCTGAGCGTCCGCGCCTTCGAGGAGATGATCGTGGCGCTGCGCATGCAGTCCTTCGAGCAGCTGCGTGAAAGGGGATTCCGATACCGCGGCCCGACGCACCTATCCGTCGGACAGGAGGCCGCCAGCGTGGGCGCCTGCTCCGCGGTGCGGGCGACGGACTACATCACCAGCTCCCACCGCGGCCACGGAGATGCCATCGCCAAGGGCTACGTCGCCATCAAGAGCCGTAGCGAGGAGGAGCTTCGGCAGTGGATCGGGTCCGGCGAAGCCCGGCGCCTGGCCGCGCCGGAACTCAGGGATCTGGCCAAGGCCGAACACATCTACAGAACCGCTGCGGAGCTGTTCGGTAAGGAAGACGGGTACTGCCGCGGCCGGGGCGGCGGCATGCACATCGCCGATTTCTCCAGCGGGCACCTGGGCGCCAACGCCATCGTCGGGGGATCGGTGGGCATCGCCACCGGCGCGGCGCTGAGCTGCCGGTACCTGGACAACGGGGGCCTGGTCCTCTGCTTTGCCGGGGATGGTGCCTACTCCAACGGCGTCGTGCTGGAATCGCTGAACTTCTCCTGCATGGCCCAGTTCGCCAGCAAGGCGCTGGCGGCTCGGCCGTTCGGGCTGCCCGTCATCTACGCGATAGTGAACAACCAGTACGGCATGACGGGCCAGCAGCGCGGCGAGGTGACCGGGATCGAGTTCCTCGCCCGCCGCGCGGCCGCTTTCAGCACGGACGCCATGCACGCCGAAGTCATCAACGGGATGGACGTGCTCGCCGTGCGCGACGGCATCGCGCGGGCGGCCGAGCTGGCACGCAACGGCAAAGGACCGGTCCTGTGCGAGCTGATCTGCTACCGCTATCACGGCCACAGCCTGAGCGATCCGCGCAATGAGTACCGCCGTAAAGAGGAAGAACAGGCATGGCGCGAGTGCGATCCCATCCGCCGGCTGACCGAGCAGATCGTTGAGGCAGGGATCGCCGAAGAAGCGGACCTGACGGAACTCAGGAACGCCGTCGAGAAGCGCCACGAGGAAGCCGCCATCCGCGCAGCCGAGGCCGCCGATCCGGACGCGGCAGAGGTGACGCGCTACGTCTTCACGGACTCGGCGTCCACCGAAGTGCCCGCTGAGTTCGCCGAGGCAAAGGCCCTGGAGGCCCGCCCCATCCCCGCGCGGAAGGAAGGGACGATCACCTTCAAGGAAGCGCTGCGCGAGGCCCTGATCGAGGAGATGTCGCGGGACAGCCGCGTCGTGCTCTACGGAGAGGACGTGGCGGACTATGGCGGCGCGTTCAAGCTGAGCAAGGGGCTGCTGGAGGCATTCGGGCGGGACCGCGTCTTCAACACCGCCATCAGCGAGGCCGCCATCATCGGCACCGGCGTCGGCGCGGCCATGACGGGGCTGCGGCCCGTGGTGGAGCTGATGTACAGCGACTTCGAGTTCCAGGCGGGCGATCAGATGTTCAACCAGGCGGCGAAATGGCACTATATGAGCGGCGGCCAGACCACGGTGCCCATGGTGATCCGAAGCAGCGTGGGAGCGGGCAAAGGCTACGGCGGGCAACATTCTCAGGCCCTCGAGGCGCACGCCACGCACACGCCGGGCCTCTACGTCGTCTATCCTTCGACGCCGTACGACGCCAAGGGGCTGCTCAAGAGCGCCATCCGCGACGATAATCCCGTCCTGTTCGTGGAGTCCCAGGAGCTTTACAACCTGCGCGGCGAGGTGCCCGAGGAGGATTACCTGGTCCCGATCGGGCGCGCGGCCATCCGCCGAGCGGGCGGGGACGTCACCATCGTTGGCTGGGGTCTGCTGGCACACTTGATGGTGGCTGCCGCTGAAGTGCTGGCCGACGAGCACGGGGTCGACGCGGAGTTGGTGGACTTGAGGAGCTTGATCCCGCTCGACCTGGAAACGGTCCTGAACTCCGTGCGCAAGACCGGACGGTGCGTGGTGGCCTGCCAGGCATGCCTGACCGGCAGTTTCACTGCCGAAGTGGCCGCCCGCATCCAGCAGGAAGGCTTCGACTACCTGGACGCGCCGGTGGCCAGAATCGGCTCGGCGGACGCCATCTCGCCACAGTCAGAGGTGCTGGAGAGGGCCTACCTGCCCGGCGTGGACGATCTGGTCCGGGGCGCCCTGGAAGTGTGTTACATGCTTGAGTGACGCCTGTCGACGGGCAGGCCTATCGGGCGGAAACGGGCATGCAAGGGACAGGAGCCGGTGCTGGCACGCCTGAGCGGCCGCTGGGGCGTTTGGTGGTTGCGGCTCGAGCGCATCCCGCCGTTTCCGTGGCAGTGACTGCCTGCCTGGCAGGGGGGGTTCTGCTCGCGTGGTCTGCCTTCCACAAAAGCGATCGGGGCAAAGTCCGGGCCGTGCTCGAAGCCATCGGGGAGGCCATCGTCGAGGGCGACGAGGGGAAGGTGATGGCGCACGTCTCCCCCTACTTCTCCGAGGAAGGGATGTACCGAGACCAGTTGGCCGAGAGACTGGCCCGCATCCTGCCGGGCCGGCCAGTCTCCCGGATCTCGCTCGTGGTGCGGCAGCTCGACATTGGGCACGGCACGGCGACGGCCATGGTCTACGTCGAATCGCGCCACGGCGATCCCTTCCGGGGGCAGTTCGCCCGCACGGAATGGCTGATCACCGTCGAGGAACTGGGCGATCGGTGGCTGGTCCGGCACGTCACGCCCTTGGGGCTGAACGGACGGAAGGTGGCCGGCCTGCGCGCGATCATGGCCCTGGGCTACTGAGCGGACCACACGTTCGGGGGCGTCCTCGGCAAGTTCACGCCACCTCGCCGGCGCCCGATGCGCCCAACTGCCCCGCGTCGAGCGTTAGCGGCCCTTCGCCGGCGCAGTCAGGACGACGCTTTCCCCTTTCTCGCACTCCACCAGTCGAGCAGCGGAGCCGCGACTGACGGCGATCTCCAGATAGCCGCTGCTGCCTATGAGCGCCAGCAGCTCCCCTTCCTGCCGATCCTCGTACGTCGTGGCCAGCCCCCGGATCTCTCGGCCACCGGCGTGCACGACCACCTTCTCCGGGGGCACGCTGAAGCTGCGCGCCAGTGTGGCCTCCCCGATGTTCGTGATCAGGTTGCCGAACTGGTCGATATAGACGATCTGGCCCCTCAGGCTGCCATCGGCAGTGCGGACGGGATGGGGCAAGCGGAGCTTGCGGAAGCTCGTGACGACGGGCCCCAGCTTGGCCGGCTCTAGTCCCTCGGCCAGATGAGCCGCGACGGGGGCGAAGATGTCCCGCCCGTGGAACGTCACGCTCCTGTCCTTGAGGAAGTACTCATCGGCCGTCACCTTGCGCAGTTCCGCGCCCTCGACCCGCTCTGCGATCACGTTAAGGAGGCCGTTGTCCGGTGCCAGGAAGAGCCGCCTGTCCGCCTTCATGCATAGCACGGCCCGATCCGTGCCCACGCCCGGGTCCACGACGGACGCGAAGATACTCCCCTCGGGGAAGTAACGGTACGACGCCGACAGCACGAACGCCGCTTCCGCCACGTCTTGCGGCATGATGTTGTGCGAAAGGTCGATGACGTCGGCGTCCCGGCTGATCCCACGAATCACGCCCTTCATGACACCGACGTAGCTGTCCTTGAAGCCGAAATCCGTCAGCAGGACGATCAGGCGAACGGTTCTGGAGATGCTGAACCTTGCCATGGTTAAGCGCTCAAGTGCCACGCGAATACGATACGGGCGAGAACTTCGATTCTAATCTCGCGGCCCGACCAATTGCAAGAACGGGCGTCCCGCCATTGCCGCCCCGCAGGCGTCACTGCCGCTTTCGAGCAGGCCAGATTGATTGCCGCAGCCCCGGCGCGCCATGTAGAATAGGCGCGGTGGCTCGCCCTTCGTTTCTTACCGGAGGCCCCGTGCTGGCGCTCGACCTGAACATCCTGTCGCTGGCGCTGCTGGGGGCCAGCGCCGTGGCGTTCGCCCGCAGACGGAAGTTCGTCCTGCTGGCCTGCGGCATCTTTTTCGCCGCGAGCACGGCACTGGCAACGCTGGCCGTGTACTGGCCCATGAGCCCTGCGGCGGCCCTCGTGCTCCTGGCCGCCGGGGAGGGCCTGCCGTTGGCGGCGGTCCTCCTGTACCTCGTGGACAGGGCCTTCGCTCCCTTCTGCGTGGAGATGACGTACGCGCTGCTCATTTGCTGGGTCTTCTGGCCGCTGCTCGTGCTGGCGAACTTCGTCGGGTTGCTCATGTGACGGAGCGGTCCGCCGTGCGCCGCTGACTTGAGCGGCTGCCCGGGGTCTGATATAGTGAGCGGTCTTTTCGACTGAGCCCATCCCGCGAGGTCCTCGATGAACGGGCGGACGCTCTGGAACGAGTTCGGCAAAGGCATCTTCTCCCAGAACGCGGTGTTCGTCCTCGCCGTGGGCCTCTGCCCCACCCTGGCCGTGACGACGGCGCTCAAGAACGCCGTGGCCATGGGCGTGGCCGTCATCTTCGTGCTCACCTGCGCCAGCACGCTGGTGGCGCTTCTGCGCCGCCTGATCCCGCCGGAGGTCCGCATCCCGTGCTTCATCGTCATCATCGGCTCGTTCGTGACCATGGTGGAGATCATCTTCAAGGGCAAGCTGCCGCCCGAGATCAACGCCAGCCTGGGGATCTTCATTCCACTCATCGTCGTCAACTGCATCATCCTCTACCGCGCCGAGTCGTTCGCCTACAAGCACGGGGTCCTGCGCTCGGTCCTTGACGCCCTCGGCATAGGCGTGGGCTTCACGCTGGCCATCTGCCTGGTGGCCGGATTGAGGGAGGTGCTGGGCAGCGGCACGATCTGGGGCTATCCCTGGGTGCCGGTCTCCTGGCCGGTGCGCTACGTGCCGGCGGCAATCCTCATCCAGGCGCCGGGCGCGTTCCTTATGCTCGGCCTCCTGCTGGGTTTCTTCAACTGGCTACGCGGCGTTCGGGCGGCGTCTTAGTGTGAGGGTAAGGCATGGGCATCGGGCAGTTCTTCACGATCGCCTTCTCGGCCATCTTCGTGTCGAACTTCGTGCTGGCCAGGTTCCTCGGCCTCTGTCCCTTCATCGGCGTAACGCAGAAGACCGAAAGCGCCCTCGGCATGGGCGCCGCGGTCACGTTCGTCATGTTCTTGGCCAGCTTCGTGACTTTCCTGCTCTTCCGGCTGGTGCTGATCCCGACCGACCTGGTGCTTGCGCTCAAGACGCCCATGTTCATCCTGGTCATCGCGGCCCTCGTCCAGTTGGTGGAGCTGTTCATGCGAGCCAGGCTCCAGGCGCTCTACCAGGCGCTGGGCATCTACCTGCCGCTGATAACGACGAACTGCGCCGTCATGGGCGTGGCGCTGCTGAACACGACCGACGCCCCCCTGGAGTTCCAGAGCATGACCGTGGCGGCGGGCCTGGTGGCCGCTTCATGGCGCGGCATCTGCGCCGGCCTGGGGTTCACGCTGGCCATGCTCCTGATGAGCGGCGTGAGGGAACGGCTGGCGATGGTGGACGTGCCCGCGCCCCTGCGGGGCATGCCCATAGCCTTCATCTCCACCGGACTGATGGCCATGGCCTTCCTCGGGTTCGCCGGAATGGTCTGATGCGCAAGGGCGCCCCACGTCTTGCTGAGACACGTCCCATGCTTCTGCGAACCGGAATGGCGATTATCCTTGCCGCGCTTCTGGTCGCGCCGGCTGCGCGCGCGGCCGACGGGGGAACCGTCGCCGTCGTCAACGGCCAGGAGATCTCGCGGGAGGAGTTCGGACTCACACTCGTTGACGCCCTCGGACGTGCCGCCCTGGAAAGCATGGTGGACCGGATGCTGATCGAACAGGAGGCCCGCCGCCAGGGCATAACGGTGAGCGATGAGGAACTGGCTGCCAGGAGGCAACTGGAGCTTGAGTTGGGCATGCGGGCCGTGCAGGAACGCGTGAGAATGGGGCCGGAGGAGTTCCGCCTTGCCGGCGAGCAATACGGCTGGGATGCCGATGCCATACGGGATGAACTGGCCCAGGGCATCTCCAAGTCACCGTTGCGCGTCCAGCTCCTGGCGGAGAAGCTGCTGGCACCCCAGATGGACCTGAGCGAAGACGCGTTGCGAGCGTACTACGAGCGCACCCGCGGCCGGCGCTACTCGGCGGCCCACATCGTCGTGGCCCAGCGCAGCCAGGCCGAGGGCCTTCTGGCGACGCTGCAAGGAGACCCCGATCTATGGGCCGAAGCGGTTCTGCAAGCGAGCCTGGACCGGGCCAGCACGCCGCACAAAGGCCGCATCGGGCCGGTCCCGTCGTCCTCCGAGTTCGGCCGCGCCCTTGCCGGAATGAAGCCGGAGGAACTGAAGCTACACGACGACGGGCAGTACTGGCACGTGTTCCGTTTCATCAAGGAGATCCCTCCGGCCGAAGAGCCGTTCGAACAGGTCAGGGAGCAACTGCGAGCCGAGCTTGTGGCGCAGACGGCCCGGCAGCAGTTCGACGTGCTGCTGGCCCGCCTGAACGCCGACGCGTGCGTGGTGGTGAACCTGACCTCGGATCCCAGCGACCGGCGAGTCCTGGGCGAGGGAGTGGCCGGGTTCGTCAACGGCGAGCCGCTGCTGATCGACGACCTGGCGGAAGCGTTGATCGAGGAGTTCGGCCCCGTCATGCTGGAGCCGTGCATCGAGCGCACGCTGATCCTGCAGGAGGCCGAGCGGCGCGGCGTTTCCGTGTCCGCCGAGGACATCACGGCGCGCAAGCTGTCGGTCGCCGATCAGTTGTTCCAGGAGCAGGCGCTCGCGCGCGGCATTACGGCCGACCAACTGACAATGTCCCTGGAGGCGAACGGCATCGCCGTGCAGCAGTTCAAGGAGTCGCTGGTGCAGGAGTCTGCGCCCCTTCACAGCATCCGAGCCACGCTGCTGGCTGAGAAGCTGGTCGCCGACGACGTGGAGGTGACCGAGGCGGACATACGGGAAGCCTACACGGACCTGAGCGGCGAGCGCCTCGTCGTCCGCGAGGCCGAGGCGGACACGCACGCGGCGGCCCAGGGCATGCTGCAGCAGGTGAGGCAGGGAGCGAGTTTCGACCAGGTGGCACTGACCGAGTCCGCGGAGCCCGGCCTGTGGATGGAGCGCGGCAGGGCCTTGAACGTCACGGCTTCACATCCCTACTACCCCTATGCAAAGGACTTACGCGAAGGCGAGACGAGCCGCGTCTTTGAACACGCGGGCAAGTATCGTATAATCAAGCTGCTGAAGCGGCATTCCCCGCCCGAGCCGCCGTCCCTGGACTCCGTGCGCGCGTCCGTCGAGCAGGAGGCCTTCCTGCGCAAGGCCCGGAAACGAAGCCGCGCCTTGTTACTGAAGCTCAGGGCCGAGGCAACCATAGAAGTGAAACTGAAGTGACCACAGGATGAAGATCGAATTCGCCAGCCGAGTCGGGCAACTTCCCGAATACATCTTCGGCAAGCTGAACGCCGAGAAGATGAGGCGTCGGCGCGACGGGGAGGACATCATCGACCTGGGCATGGGCAACCCGAACGATCCCACGCCCGCGCGGATCATCAGCAAACTCGTGGAGGCGGTCCAAGATCCGCGCAACCACCGTTACAGCGTCAGCGCTGACGGCATCTTCAACCTCAAGCGCGAGGTGGCCAGGTTCTACCACCGCGAGTACGGCGTTGAGCTCGACCCGGAAAGGGAGGTCGTCTGCACCATCGGCAGCAAGGAGGGCCTTTCCCACCTGGCGCTGGTGCTGGTGGAGGCCGGCGACACGGCCGTAGTGCCGACGCCGGCGTTCCCGCCGCACATCCACAGCCTCACGCTGGCGGGCGGCAAGGTCGTCTCTTTGCCCGTGTCTGACAGGCGGCAGTTCTTCGACCGCCTCGAAGAGCTGGTGCCCACGGTCGAGCCCAGGCCCAGACTCCTGATCCTGAACTACCCCCACAACCCCACGGCCATGACCGTGGAGCTGGATTTCTTCGAGAGGGCCGTCGAGTTCGCCCGCGCCCAAGACATGCTCATCATCCACGACTTTGCCTACAGCCACATCACCTTCGACGGATACAGGGCGCCGAGCTTCATGCAGGTGCCGGGCGCGAAGGAGGTAGGCGTTGAGTTCTCCTCCATGTCCAAGAGCTTCAACATGGCCGGCTGGCGGGTAGGGTTCTGCGTCGGCCACCCGGAGGTCGTCGGAGGCCTGTCCCGCATCAAGGGCTACTATGACTACGGCCTGTTCATGCCGGTGCAAATCGCCAGCATCATCGCGCTCAGGGAGTGCCGCGACGAGAGCCGGAAGCAAGCGCACGTCTACCAGGGGCGCCGCGACGTGCTCTGTTCGGGGCTGAACCGGGTCGGCTGGCCCGTCGAGCGCCCGAGGGGCACCATGTTCGTCTGGGCGCCCATCCCGGAGGACTTCCGGAGCATGGGCTCCGTGGACTTCTGCATGATGCTGTTGGCGGAGGCGGGCGTGGCCATCGCACCGGGCGCGGCGTTCGGCGAGAGCGGCGACGGCTTCGTGCGCATGGCAATCGTTGAGAATAAGCAGCGGCTCCAGCAGGCCGTGCGGCAGATCGGCCGAGCGCTGCGTGAGCGGAGGGCCAGTATGTCCCGGGCCACTTAGCCGGAGGAGGCCCGGCCACCTTTTGAAAGCGATACGACTTCTCGAGCAGTAAATGGCAGCTAACACTCAAGTGATGACGTTCCCCCGCGGGGGCGTCCACCCGGAGGGGAGCAAGGATCGCACCCAGCGGATGCCCATCCAGGTCTCCGAGCCGCCGGCGGAAGTCGCCGTCTTGATGGCGCAGCACATCGGCGCCATCGCCGCCCCCGTGGTGAAGAAGAAAGACCGCGTCCGAAAGGGGCAACTGGTCGGCCAGGCGCAGGGCTACATCAGTGCGAACATCCACGCGCCGGTCAGCGGAACCGTCAAAGCGGTAGAGACGCGCACTTACAGCGTCACCGGTATGCCCGTCCCCGCCGTCATCATCGAGAACGACGGCGAGGACAAGTGGAGCAGGGGACTGAATGAGCCGCAGGACGTCAAAGGCATGGACGCGCGGCAAATGGTCGAACTGGTGCACGAGTGCGGCGTCGTCGGCCTGGGCGGAGCGACCTTCCCCGCGCACGTCAAACTGAGCCCCCCGGCGGAGACGCCCGTAACCGACGTCTTCATCAACGGCGCCGAGTGCGAGCCTTACGTCACCGTCGATCACCGCCTCATGCTCGAACGCACCGAAGACGTCATCGACGGGCTGCGGCTGATCATGCGCATCGTCAAGGCCCCCAACGGCTACGTCGGCATCGAGCGTAACAAGCCGGACGCCATCGAGGCGCTAAGCAAGGCACTGGAGCAGGACTCCACGATCCGGGTAGTTCCCCTGGAAGTGAAATACCCACAGGGAGCCGAGCAGCAACTCATCACGGCCGTCACGGGGCGCGAGGTGCCCAGCCAGGGCGGACTTCCGAGCGACGTGGGCTGCCTCGTCCACAACGTGGCCACGGCGCTGGCGATCCGGGACGCGATACGGTTCCGCCGACCGCTGATAGAGCGGGCCGTAACCGTGACGGGCGACGGCATAGAGAACGCCGGGAACTTCATCGAACGGATCGGCACGCCGATCGCCGCCATACTCGAACGCCAGGGCCTCCGAGAGGACGCCAACCAACTGGTGCTCGGCGGGCCGATGATGGGCATCGCGCAGGGCATGGTCGACGTGCCCCTGGTCAAAGGCAACAACGCCATACTTGTCCGGTGCGGAGCCGGCGTCCCCGCGCAGCGCGCCTGCATCCACTGCGGCCGGTGCGTGGCGCACTGCCCGCTCGGCCTGTCGCCCGGCGAGATAAGCATCGCCTGCGAGCGACAGGAGTGGGACGCGGCGGTCGCCCTGGGGATGCTGGAATGCAAGGAGTGCGGGTGCTGCGCCTACGTGTGTCCGGCCAGGCGGCGCATCGTGCACATGATCAAGTTCGGGAAGGTCGAGCTGCGGCTGCGCCGGGCCAAGGCTCAGCAGAGCGGCTAGGGGTGCCCCCCTGCCGCGCGTGAGGAATGCCAATGCAAGGGCAGCTTCTGGTCAGCTCGTCTCCGCATCTGCGCGCGCCGGACGACATCCGCACCATCATGCGGAGCGTGGTGGTCGCCCTGGTGCCGGCGGCTGCAATCAGCATCTTCTTCTTCGGCCTGCACGCCCTGGCGGTGTACGTCGTGACCATCGCGGCTGCTGAGGCGACGGAGCTGGCCTGCCTGCGCCTGAGGGGGCGGCCACTCGCCCACGCCGCGGACGGCAGCGCCTTCATCACGGGCATGCTGCTGGCAATGGTGCTGCCGCCGGACGTGGCTCTCTACTGCCCGCTGGTGGGCGCGGTGTTCGCCATCGCCATCGCCAAGCATGCTTTCGGCGGCCTGGGGTGTAACGTCTGGAATCCCGCGCTCGCGGCCCGCATCTTCCTTCAGTTCGCCTACCCCGTGCAGGTCAGCCTTTCGAAGTGGCCCGTGCCGCGGATGCTGTGGGGCGCGCCGGTCGATGCCATGACTATGGCTTCGCCCCTGGCGAAGGAGGGCGCAGCGGCGCGCTTCTCCCACCTGGACCTCTTGTTCGGCAACGGCGTGCCCGGCAGCATCGGCGAGACCTGCAAGGTGGCGCTGCTGATAGGCGGCGCCTTCCTGATCCTTCGCGAAGTGATCGACTGGCGGATTCCGGTCGCATACGTCGGCACCGTCTTCGTGCTCACGTGGCTGCTGCCGACCGGTGAGGGCGCGGCGCCGTGGGCCGCCGATCCCTTCTACCACGTCCTGGCCGGCGGCCTGATCATCGGCGCCTTCTTCATGGCCACGGACATGGTGACCACGCCGTTCACGCAGGCGGGACGCGTGATCTTCGGCGTCGGCTGCGGTGTGCTGGTCGCCCTGATACGCCGCTACGGCGGCTACCCCGAGGGCGTGGCCTATTCCATCGTCATCATGAACACTTTCACTCCCCTTATCGACAGATGGGTGCGGCCGAGGGTCTACGGTTCCCGCACTCCCAAACCCAGCGTGAGGCAGGCATGAGCGAGACGGGCGAACCCACCCGAGGCAGGAGGAAGTTGATCGGCGCGGTCCTCGTCCTGGGCCTGATATGCCTGGGCAGCGGGGCCGGCGTCGGCACCCTCTACTTCCTTCTCAGGGACGACATCGAGCAGAAGCAGGCGGAGGTCTTCTCCGACTCCCTCGGGCGCGTGGTGGAAGGGGATCCCGGGGGCGAGGTCGTCGGGGACTATCCCGAAGGCACGCCCGACGAGGAGAAAGTCCACGTGAGCCGCACGAGTTCGGGCGTCATCTACGCCGCGATGGGCTCGGAACAGGGATACTCGAGCCTGATCAAGGTGCTTGCGTCCGTCCGGGTGCCCGAGCCCAACACGCCCGTCCCCAACGATCCCGTCATCGAGGCCATCACAGTCGTCTCCAGCCAGGAAACCCCCGGGCTCGGCGAGAACATCAAGGCCGTCGAGAGAACCGTGTCCGTCTGGGGAGCCCTGGCCGGCCAGAAGGGAGAGGAAAGCAGACCGGCCTTCCAGAAGCAGTTCGACGACAGGCGCCTGACCGACCTGGGCCAGGGAGACGATTTGGGCAACATCGACGCCGTCACGGGCGCCACCATCAGCAGCCTTGCGACCACCAAGGCCGTCCGCAAGGCAATCCGCAAGATCATCGAACGAGCCGCCGAGGTGTACGGGCGATGAGCAGCCAGGACGAGCACATGCCAGGCCCTGTGGACGACGATCCGGAAGCGGCGCCCGCGACTGCACCGCCGGGCGCGGCGGAGGCAAGTGAGCCGGACGCTCCTGAGCAGGATGCGTCCGCGGATGCGGGCCAGGTTAAGAGGGTGATCGAAGCGCTGCTGTTCAGCGCCGACAGGCCGGTCAGCGCGAGCCGGCTGGCAGAGATATCCGGCGCCGGCGACGGACGCCAGGTCCGTCGTGTCGTCAAGGAACTGCAGCAGGAGTACGATGCAGGGGGCAGGGCCTTCGCCATCGAGGAGATCGCGGGCGGCTTCCAGTTGCTCAGCCGGCCCGAGTTCGCCCCATGGGTACTCCAGCTTGCCAACCGCCGCCAGCAGGAAACGCTGAGCAAGGCCGCCCTCGAAACGCTGGCCATCGTCTCCTACCGGCAGCCCATCACGAGGGCCGAGATAGAGGACATCCGAGGGGTGCAGTCGGGACACATCCTCCGCTCCCTCGTAGACAGGCGAATGCTGAAGGTCGTGGGCAAGAGCGAAGAGCTGGGGCGGCCGCTCCTCTACGGCACCACGCGCCATTTCCTGGAAGCCTTCGGCCTGCGGTCCCTCAAGGACCTGCCCAGGCGGCCGGACTTCGGCAAGGCGGCGCGCGCCCGGCAGGCCGAGGCCGAGCCCAAATCCCCGGACCTACGCCAGAGCGCCTCCGGCGAGATGGCAGAGCAGGACAGCAGCAGAGAGGAGAACGGAGAGGACGGCGGGCAAGGCCAGCAAGGCCAGGAGGCGCCAGCAGGTCAGTAGGCGCGCTCTTCTGCGGTCTCGCTTCCGGTCTCCGCTTCATCCCGCCGACCGACGGTCACCCCCTCCCTTCAGCGGGGCTGCGCCGGCCTCTTCGCCCGTCGCTTGAGTTTCTGAAAGGATCGAGGGCGTTTGGCGGCCGGACGCTAGGCATCTGCCACCGGCTCAAGCGGCCACCAGGGCTTCCGCCTGCGGAACGGAGACTTGAAGGTCTGCGATATTGCGCCCGTCTCCTCCAGATGGATCAGGCAGGAGCGTACGCAGCTGATCGCGCCGCAGATCGCCACGTGACGCATGAACCTGTCCTGGCTTCCGCAGTAGGGAATGGCCATCAACCTCTCGTTGTAGAGCGACCCCTTGCTGAAGTCGATCTCGACGTCCTGCTCGATGAAAGGCGAGACGGCGCGCATCCCTCCGTGGTGGACCCATCCGCACCGCGGGATGTCGATCTTGCCCATCTCGTAGGTGTGGCCCGCGATGGTGACGGTCTCTGTCTCCGTAGCTGAGATTGCCCCGCCGGGGCATTCCTTCACGCAGAGCATGCACCTGTCGCAGACGCGCGTCTCCACCATCGGGTCCGGCTCGAGAACCGCGTCCGTGAGGATCGGAAACAGCCGGATGGCGGGGCCGAACCTGGGCGAGAGGAACATCCGGCTGTAGCCAATCTCACCCAGGCCGCAGGCCACGGCGAGGATCCGCTCGTTGAGGAGCACGTCGGGCTTCGGTTTGCCCGGCCCCACCGGCTGGCCCGCTTCCTTGGCACACGTGTGGATGAAGGGCACCGCTTCGTAACCGTGGTCCTCGATGAAGCAGGAGATCTCCCGCTTGGCGATCAGGGAGTACATCATCACGATGCCGCCGTAGCTCATGAAGTCGTAGGCGGACCAATCGGTGCCTTCCTCAATGCCACGGAGCGAGCCGCGCGTGATGCGGAACCCGATGGTGATCACGCTCTTCACGTCGGGATACAAATCGGCCGGATGTCGCCCCGGAGGCGCGCCCTCGAACCGTTCGATCGGGCCCACGCCGAGGACGTCGACGCCGACCTTGCCGGCAAACTTCTTGAGCCTCTCAGAGGTTAAGTCGGGCATAGGTATGCATCTCCTATTCCTTGAGCATCTGAGCCGTCTCCGCCGGGCCCGCAGTGGGTCCGCCCACTTCCGCGGACAACCTCAACGACAGCTCCTTCCCTGCCCTTCGCAGCAATTCGATCACCTCGGTGCGATGCTTTCCGCGGAACCGCACGCTCGGCAGATACACCCCGAGCGCCGCCGCCACCTCTGCCCCGCAGAACACCGGCACGCCCAGCCCCACCACCTCGCGATCCCGCGGGCGATTCTCGCTCAGCCCGTCCTTCCGTGTTTTCTTCAGCGCCTCTTTCAGCTCGCTCAGGGACTCACCGGTCTCACCGCCTCTCGCCTGCGCCTTCCGCACAGCTTCCTTCAGGGCGGCCTCGTCCTGGTAGGCCAGCAGCACCCGTCCCGTCGCCGACCCCACCGCGGTGATTCCTAGCTTCACCGTGTTCACGATCAGGTCCCGTCGGCTCCGTCCCTCCGCCATGATGTAGCGCTCGCCGTCGCGCAGCACGACAACCTGCGCCGCTTCCCCGCTCGCATCCGCCAGCGCCAGCACCGCCTCGCGACCCAGCCGTGCCAGTGCATCTTGCTGAAGCTGCGGGCGCGCGATCTCCCCGAGCTTCGGCCCGAGCCGGTAACTGCCGCGCTCCGTCTTCGTCAGGCACCCCAGGTCGAGCAGCGTCCTCAGGATGTTGCACAGCGTGCTCTTCTTCAGGCCGGTCAGCACGGCAAGCTCCTTCACCGATGCTGACCCCTTCGACGACAGACCCTCGAGGATCCCGAAAGCCCTGGCGAGCACCTGGATCATCGGCGTTCCTTAGTAATGAATGGACTCCTTATTAATGAATAACTCTAGCACCCGTGCAAGGCCCTGTCAAGCGCCTCTTCCGCCCTTTCTTGCCCGGGCCCGCTCGGGTCCGGGTCAGAAGGTCGGAGGTCCAAGTCCACCGGCCATCATTCCGGTGACACGGCGGCCCGCACGTCCTATAATGCCCTACGCTCGCCGGGACGCCCGGCGGCCCTTCGGTCCGTCAGCCCTGGCCGCCCTCATGCACACCCGCAAGCTGCGCGACGCCGTCCACAAGGACATCTACCTCACCGACGAGGAGATGGCCGCCCTCGACACGCCTCAGATGCAGCGGCTGCGCGGCATACGCCAGCTCGGCGCGGCCTACTACGTCTACCCCAGCGCCCAGCACACCCGCTTCGAGCACTGCCTCGGCACGTGCTGGATGGCCAAACGCATCGTGTCCTGCATGGAGTCGGAGGGCGGCTTCAGTCTGCCCGAGCAGCAGAAACGCGCCGTGTTTCTGGCGGCGCTCGTGCATGACGTCACGCACATCCCGTTCGGCCACACCTTCGAAGACGAGCGCCGGCTGCTGGAGCGACACGATCGCAGCCAGGCCAGATACGACTGCCTGCTGGGAACCGGCGAACTGGCCGAACTGCTCGGTTCCTCGGATGCCGGACGACTGGTCCTGACAATGCTCTCGCCCGGACGGAAGTTGCCCGCCCCACAGCAGCACCTGTGGCAGATCGTGAGCGGCACGATCGGCGCCGACCTGCTGGATTACCTGAAGCGGGACAACTACTTCTGCGGCCTGTGCTACGAGTTCGACGAGCGCGTGTTCCACTACTTCCGCGTGGCGGAGGGCCGCCTGGTGCTGGACATGCAGCACGGCGGCTTCTTCCGCCGCGACGCCCTCAGCGAGGTCACGAACCTGCTGCGCATCCGCTACGTGCTGAG
>Ga0114922_10001165_pt1 | contig 25151 bp, 21 predicted proteins | sample AartaG_FD_100975 | JGI IMG/M metagenome (GOLD analysis project Ga0114922, IMG submission 100975) | Deep subsurface microbial communities from Aarhus Bay to uncover new lineages of life (NeLLi) - Aarhus_00045 metaG | ecosystem: Environmental > Aquatic > Marine > Oceanic > Sediment | place... | reverse complement strand
TAGTTGGTGACCCCGAAACGACGGGCCTTGAGCAACCCCACAAAGCGAGGGGCGGCGCTGCTGCTGGCACTGCTGGCGGTGGCCGTCGCAGTTACGTTGGCCGTGACTTTTCTCGGCGCCCAAAGTACCTCCGTCGGGATCGCGCGAAACATTCAGGATCATGCTAAGGCCCGCCACGTGGCCGAATCCGGTCTGGAGCTGGCCGTCGCCCACATCCGGTCCAACGACAACTGGCGCAGCGACCGCCCCAACGGCACCTGGGTCACCGATGAGGCGTTCGGGCCGGGCACGTTCACCATCGCGGGCCAGGACGGGGTTGACGCTGACGGCGACGGCGCCATCACTGTTCCCGCAGAAGGCGACGGTGACCTCACCGACGACCCCGCAGAACTCGTCACGCTGAGCGCGACCGGCAAGGTAGGCGGAACCACACACGTCGTTCGAGCGGTCATCCGACCGGTACCGGCGCTGGGCGATCTGTTGCTCGTGGTCCCCCCGGGGGAGCTGCCGGACGATGCGGAGCGCCAAGAGTTTGCGGCAAGTAAGGGCTGGACGGTCACGACCATCAAGGACAACGCGGTGCAGGCCGCAGTCGATGACGCGGTCGCGGCCGCCGACGTCGCCTACGTCAGCAGCACGGTCGGAGCGGCAAGCCTCGGAGCCAAGCTTGCGAACGCGCTGATCGGCGTGGTCACGGAGCAGCCGGAGCTGACCGACGAATTCGGCTTCTCGTCAACGGCTGCGACCTACACCGACGACCAGATCGACATCATCGACAGCGCCCACGATATCACCTCTTCCTTTTCCACCGGCCTGCTGACGGTCACCTCCTCGGACCAGCCGTTACAGACCGCAACCGGGACAATGGCTCTCGGGGCAACAACGCTGGCGGAGCGCCCGGCCAGCAGCGACGCATCGCTGTTGACACTGGACGCCCTTTCGCGGTTCGGCGACGAGACGATTCAGAGCACGCAAGTCGGTCAAAACAAAGACAAGATCGTTGCTGCCAGGATGGACTTGCCTGAGGACGGAACGGTGACGCGGATCACGGCCTACATCAAGGGGGCGCCACCCAAGCACGTCCGCTTCGTGATCTACAGCGACAGCAGTGGAGAACCCGGCACGCTCATCGTTGCCAGCGATCCCTGCAATCCGTCCAGTGTTTGGAACTGGCACAGCGCCGCGGTGGCGCCCACTCCTCTGCCTGCCGGGGCCTACTGGCTGGCCGTCCACTTGGAGCAGGTCGCGCACGCGTGGGTCTACGGCGGGACCGGAGCAATCCGCCGCAAGGACAGTGCGTTTGGGAGCGGGCCTCCGGGGGTGTGGGGAGCCTCGGATGACACCTACGTCGGCTCGATGTCCATCTATGCCAGTTATGCCCCCGGCTTGGGCGGCGGAGGAGGCGCAGCGGGACGCCGGGTGTTCATGCCTTGGGGCGGCGCCGGGTTCGATTTCAGCACGCTGACCGCCGACGGGCTCGACCTGCTGGCCAAGGCTCTGGAATGGGCCGGGCAACCGGCGGGTGGGGGAGGCGGCGCTGCTTATACCTACACCGTCGCCTGGAGTGAGCAGTCCTGAGGGTGCCGGCCTGGTTCCACCAGCCAAACCGCCACGCGCCGGTCAGGCCTGGAGAGCTGAGACTGGCCTGTCTTCCGGGCAGGGTGGTTTAATCCAAGAAGTCAGCCCCGATGAGGAATCCGTTGACCGTATGCGTGCAATGTCTGACTACGACGGCTACGCCGGTCGTTTCACCGGCCGCGAATACCGTAGCGTCAGTGCCTGGTTGGATCAGTTGTCTGGAGAAGAACCTGATCCCGGCTTCGGAGATGTCGCGGCCGTAGGCGAGGTATGTTTCGGTGCGGCCTGTTCCCGAAGTCACACGAACCTCGAGCTGGGCATACCAGGTGAAGCGCTGTTGCTGGCGCTTGCCGGCGTAGGTGTCATCCTCGCCCGTTTGCCGAGCCTCTTCAAGCCACTGCTGTTTCATCACAGGCCCTCCTCAGTCTCGATCAGGACGAAGTCCGCGGCGTCGCCCCCGTCGTGCAGTACCACGTCAACGGAACCGTCGGGCTGATGGTCCTCATCGTCAATAACCTGCCCTCCCTGCAGGAGGTTGTCGGCGGCGTTGAAGTCAGAACCGATCGTCGGGGAGATTTGGGCGGCAGGCGCGAGGTCGGTGAGGCAATCCACTCAGACAAAAAAATCAGCCTGGCCCCACGGTGCATCGCTCTCTCTCCCCACCGGAAGATCGGCTCCGGAGGTCGTTCAGGACCTCCGGCCGCCGCCGGCACGAAATGCAGGAGTTCCAACCTGCTCATCTATTCATAGGACCCGTTCTTGGCCAAGGTCAACGTACAAGTGGGGGCCGGCTTGCCGGGAATCGTGACCACTTGCCGTCGGCCGCGAGAAGGCTCGATAAGAAATGATTCTCTGGCGCGTACGCCGCGGTGGCAGCCACCATGCCCGGATAGCGCGACTGCAAACTACGAACGAGTTTTGGCGACTTTTCCAGGCGTTTTCGGACGAACATCCGGGCTCGCCCCGTGGCACCGCGGGGCAGCCTCCACCTCCGCTCCGTTACTGCATGGCCCCGGGGGCCGCCGGGCAAAACACCGCCACCGTGGAGAGGAGAATGGTCGCAGGGTTAGATCATCGGCGCTCGCGCTCAGTGGGGATCGGCAACCTGCCACGCAGGGGTGTCGTGCTTTAGAGACTGCTTCAGAACCGGAAGGGTGGCATGCAACGCCGTGAACGGAAGGGCAAGCGTAACCAGCCCCCGCTGAAGCTAAGACTGATCCGTCTACCGTCTCCTGCGCAACATCCCTACAGACCCAGCACGCGTTCCCTGATAACGCGCAGGCGATGGGCGAGCGTGTGCCGTTCCAGCACCATGCTGCGCGCATTGGCCGTCGCTTCACGGCGGGCCTCGCAGTCACCGGCGAGCCGCTTCGCCAGAGCCACCAACTCCTCCGGCGCAGAGGCGTTCGCTACGGCGGCCAATACCTCGCCAAGCTGCGGGTGAAGCACCTCAACGGGGACCTCCGGCCGCCGGTACACCGGGCAGCCGCCGGCAGCCAGGCAGTCCAGCACCGTCTGAGCCGTTCGCTGATCGAAGTGGGGGCACAGGACGACGTCGGCGGCGCTGTATATCGCCCTGCGACCCGCCGGGTCGGGAATGGGCCCGCGCAGCCGGGCCTTGACGCTGTCGTGGACCTCCCAACCGCCGCCCCAGACGGCCACGTCCAACCCGGCCGACACCAGGTCCTCGATCGCTCGCCGGGTCAGCAGCGTCGGCACGAGCCGGCAGCGGATCTTCTCCACGAAGTAAGTGCGCAAATCCCGCTCGGTCAGTCGCGTGCCGCTGGCTCGCTCGGCTCGTTTGAGTAGCTGCGGGGCTGAATCGTCGCGCCAGGCGCCGATCGTGCGGGCCACGGCGGTGCGCAGTTCATTCCATAACCGTACGTGACTGGTCAGGGTGATGTTGGCGGCGTCGGCGCCCAGGTCAACCGCATCAGCCAGCACGGCTATCGGGCACACGGCCTCCGGCTGCGCCCGGGCGTTCTGCTCGCCGGGCGCGAACACCGCGGTGTCAACAGCCACTTCGAGCAGCTCCACCTCGTCGGGTGACGCCCCGGCCGCCCGTAGCCGCTCCAGGATCTCCGGGCGGGTGGCGAAGATGATTCGATTCCCTTCCGGCTCTGCGCCCAACGCCGCAGCCACACTGTCCGGCGTGATCAGCCAGGAGCACACCGGCTGCCCGGCGGGCAGGTACTTGGCCAAGACCCCCTTCAGACAGTTGACCAGCACGATCAGGTCGGGCCGGTGCCGCTTCAGAGCGTCCATCCGGGCCACCGGGTGACAGCAGTCGGGCCGGTCCGGCGTGCTCACCGCCGCCTTCCAGCCCATCTGCCGGGCGGCGCACCCCAACTGCTCGGCCCGGGCAATCGCCTCCGGGCGCGGGTCGCGTGACACGACTGCCGCTCGCGGCTTCTCCGACAGGTTGAAGGCGGTCCGCTCCTGCATCTGCTGCCCGATCCGTCCGACCTTTGCCCATTGGGCCTCTGCCACCTGAGGACCCGCTGATTTGATTTTCAGCCGAATCTGATCCTGCCGGCCGGGTTCCAGACCGGCCAGCGGAAGCAGGTGCTGCGGATACTCAAAGCCCGGATGGGCAGCGAAGAACTCGCTCAACGTTCGGCCTGCGTGGTCACCGCAGAGCAAAACCAGGCGACGCTGCCGGATCAGCCCCGCAAAATCGTGCAAGTACAACGCCAGCTTGAGCGCCAGTGCGTCCCGCTCGTAGACGAACACGGCGCAGTGGCGCGGCATCTGCTGCTGGGCCACCAGGGCTTCCTGGCCGGTAGCGATGGTCGGCAGGATGAGGTTGCGCCCCGAGGTCTGTAAACCGCCCACCAGGGCCGGGGCGCTGATCGTGGGCATGCTCGAACGCCCCAACCACTGCCGGAAGCCGTCATCCCGCTGGATTCGGAAGGTGTCCGTGCCGTCGCGTCCGGTGACCCTCTCGACGGAGGCTGGGATGTCTACCGCCTTTAGCCTTCGGGCCAACTGCGGTTGGTCCTCGGCCAGGGCGGTCAAGTTGTCGCGGTAGCGGCTGATGTGGCCCTCGGTCAACCGGCAGGCGTCCATGCGCTGGCCCCTCGGATCGGCCGGGTCTTGGGCGGCCTGATGTCCGGGCGATCCGCCTGCGGTGGACCGCGGTCCGGCCCCGCCCATGAGCCCCAGGCCGTGGCGCTTGACTCGTCCCAGGCCGCAATCGGTGGCGAGAAAGCGCCGGCGGCGCAGGGGCGTCCGGTAAAGAAACCCCCATCTTCCAACGCCAGGCGTCGGGTGGCCCCGGACGAGGGCTCAGACGCCAAAATAACTGCCCTGCTGGGGTCTGTCCACGCGGTATCGGACCTGCGGTGGGAAACCGGCCTTCCAAGCCGCTAATTAAAGGCGCGGACCGCGCCCGACGATGCATGGCCTGAGGCTGTGGGTCTCCGCCCGAAAGGGCGGACAGCCTAGCTTGGAGGATCCGGGTAACGGCGAGCTCGGGTCCTCTTTTTTGGGCGCCGAGGACGGCGGCGGTGCGCGAAGGTGAGGGCACCGCCCATCCTGAGGATACGATCAATGACCGGCGTGAACGCCGTTCCCACACAGCTTGCGGTGACGGGTTCTTAGCGCCTGAGGCGCTCTATTCTCCCCTGCTTCTCCAGCAACCCGATCAGGGCCACGGCCGCTTCCTGCGGAGAGGTCCGGTCCGTTTCGATGACCAGTTCGGGATTCAACGGCTCCTCATAGGGATCGTCGATGCCGGTGAAGCCCTTGATCTCGCCGGCCCGGGCCTTCTTGTACAAGCCCTTCGGGTCGCGCTGCTCGCAGATCTCCAGTGGAGCCTTGCAGAAGACCTCGATGAACTCACCCTCGTCCAGCAGCGCCCGGTTGTTGTCCCGGTCGCGGCGGTAGGGGCTGATGAAGGCGGTGAGGGTAATGAGGCCGGTATCGACGAACAGTTTGGCCACCTCGCCAATACGGCGGATGTTTTCCTGTCGGTCCTCCTCGCTGAAGCCCAGGTTCTTGTTGAGCCCGTGGCGGACGTTGTCGCCATCGAGCACGTAGGCTAGGTGCCCCTGCTGGACCAGAGCGTGTTCGAGGGTGTAGGCGATGGTGCTCTTGCCCGAACCGCTCAGGCCGGTGAACCAGATCAGCACGCCCTTCTGGTCAAGCAGGTTCTCGCGCTCGTCACGGCTGACGTGTCCTTCGTGCCAGGTGATGTTGGTGGGCTCTGATTTCGGTCACGGCAACTTTCCTCTTGCCGGTACCGTTTTCGGTGACACAGCTCCGTAGCGGCCGACCTCCGAGTCGGCCGGCGGCCGGCCGGGACGCCGGCCGCTACAACGACCACGGAACTCTCTGACCGAAAACGCCACTAGCAATCTCATTTCCCTCGTGTCAATCTAAGCAAAGCACTATAGAAACACCAGGCGCATGACTCAAATATGCGGGCTCGGACTTCCAAATGATAACCCGCGCTTTCTTGCAACCTGCAATCGCGGCTCGTCTGTCCGGCGGCGTCCTGTGCGTGCTGGCCTGGCTGGCGAGCGGGTGTGCCCAGCTTCGGTACGTCAACACGGCTGCGCATGTGGAGGAACACATCCGGGCGGCGGACGAATCGGTGCCCGTGCTGGCCCTTAAGACGGTTATTTTCTACCCGGCGCGGGACTGGTTGACCTTCGACTGGCTGGGGCGGCTGCTGTTTGGCGACGAGGCCTGGAACGCCGAGGGCGGCCAGGTGGGCGACTCCTCGTTCTTCACCAACCGCAATCCCGACGAGCTCACGCTCAAGGCCGTGGCCCGGGGACCGTGCAACATGCCACCGCCTCAGCCGCCGATCTCGGTGAAGAAAGCCAAAGCCTCGGGGCGAACCCCGGGCTTCGTCGGCACCGACGCCTCTGGTCGAAGCTTCCTGTTCAAGCTGGACCATCCCGATTACCCCGAGCTGGGTTCGTCGGCCTCTGTCATCGGGTCGCACATCCTGTGGGCCTTGGGCTACAACGTGCCGCCGGTGTTCCTGGTTCGGATCGAGGGTGCGACCGACCAGCGCTTCGACGGGAAACGGGCGACCGCCTCCCTCTACCTCGACGGCGCTCGAGGGCATTTCAAGTTCGACTGGTTCCGCTATCGCCGCGAGATTCGGGCTCTGCGGATGGCCTGCGCCTGGATCAACGACACGGACCGCATCGGGACGAACACGCTGGTGGTGGTGCAACAGGCTCGAGCCCGCTACGTCCTGATCGACTTTAACAGTTGCCTGGGCTCCTGGAACGCCCGGCCCAAAGAGCCCTGGCGAGGCCATCGGCACGAATGGGACCTCGGCGAGTTTGTGCTGGGGATGTTGACCTTCGGGCTGATACCCGCCCCCTACGACCCCGATCAGCCTATCGTCTCGCCGGCGGTGGGACGGTTCGACGCCCGGTTCGACCCCTTGGGCTGGCGCAGCCAGTTGCCCAACACCGCGTTCGATCGTATGAGTGAAGCCGACCTGCACTGGATGGCCGGTAAGATCGCCGGCCTGACCCGCGAGCATATCGAGGCCATCGTGGCCGAGGCCAGGCTGACCAACCCGGCGGATGCAGCCTATCTGGTCGAAACGCTAATGAAACGACGGGCGGTCATCCTGGCGGCCGCGGGCCTCTCAGAGGGTGTTTGACGAGCCTCGGTCAATGCGTGCGGCACGCCCTTGAGAGAGGCCTGTAGCGGCCCTTCGGGCTCCCGCCTTAGTCGCCCTCAGCCTCGCAGGCCGTTGGGAATACGATGTTCCTGGGCCTGGACGGCCGGCGGGGACGCCGGCCGTTACTTCTCAAACACCCTTTTATAGACTGCCACCGGTCCGTCCGGGTGGCGTTGCCGCGCTTAACCGGCCATGTTACCGTGTTCGGAGGAAGAATGCCCACCTCCGCCCATGACCGGCAGGGAGACAAGACCATGCCATCGCAAGACAGCGGCGCAGCTTGTGATACCGGCCGGCACGCAGCCGAGAGCATCGACGTCAAGGCCCCGGCGGACGGGGACCAGAACGATGTCCGCGCCATGTTGGCTGCACTGGAGGCGGCGCGGAGCGACTACGCGGCCGAGCTGCGATATCGCCGCCTGGTAGCGTGGGTCGCCTGCCTGATCGTGGCTGGGCTCCTGCTCGGCGCCGTGGTCGGCGGATACGTCCATCGGGATCGGGTCGCGGCCTTGGAGAGTGCGGTCACGGCGGCCCAGGCCGTCGCGGATGACCGTGCCGGCACGATCCGCGATCTTCGGAAGCAGGTTGCCCGGGCCCAGCAAGCCGTGGGTGCGGCCGAGGGCCGGGCGGCCGCCTTGCAGCAACAGCTACACGATCAGGATGCCACGATCGCTGCGCTGCAAACGGAGCCGGCCCGGCAAGGCCAACGGCTCAAGGTCGATCTTCGCCACCGCGAATAGGGTAAGCGCGAAGAAAGGTGCCCGGGCTCCAGGGCCTTCGGGCACCGCGAAGAGTGAGGTTCAGTTTGCTCGGCCGGGCCTGTTGAGAATCCGCCGCCGGCGGGCCGGCCCACCGGCTCTTATGCCGCGAAATCTCACCGCCGGGCGACGGGCAGCCCGCCGATAGTCATCTGCTTGTCGTACTCCAGGCGGAACTGATACTCGATGGCCATCGCCTCCGGGCCCTGGGCATGGGCGGGCACCTCTACCTCCCAGCGGAGAATGCCCTTCTTGCGCCGGGTGTGCTGGTAGGTTGCGTCGTCGCTCAGCTCGCGGCCGGTATCGTTAAAGGTGATCTTGATGTCCGACTTCTCGCCCACAGGCAGGCGGTCGAGCAGGCGGACAACGGCCGGGACGGTGCCGAAGTTCTCCAACGCCAGCCGGTAAGTGAAGTCCACCACCCGGTTGCCGCCCTGAATGGTCTCCTTCCGCTCGACCAGCTCACGGGCGGCCCGCAGCGACGAGTCGATGCCGAACCCGGCGGTGAAGCCCTGGCCCACCGACACTGTCGGGATGGTTCCATGCCCGACGAACTGTCCGGCCAAATAGGTCGCCACGGGGCCGGCCAGCAGAACCATCTCGCTCTCGTTGGTCACGGCGGCCTCTTCGTACACGTAGCTGGTCAGCACGGGGGTGGCCACCTTGTAGAACTCGCTCTTCAAGAGAAGAGGGGCGATGCGGATCAACTGGCGGTCGGAGCGGCTGGGCAGCGAGGTCCGGGCGGCGACCTGATAGGTCACCGTGATCTCTTCATCGGTCTCGGGGCGGCTGGTGCCCTTGCGCGTGATTCTCTCCCGGCTGATCAGGTCCAGATTCTGCAGCTCGCCGGCCAGGCGATTCAGCTCCTCGTCCTTGTCGGCTAGGCCGAAGCTCCAAATGGCAGCACCGCGCTGTTCCCCTTCCGCGGACTGGGCCAACGACTGGCCGGGGGCGAAAGCCGGCGCATTGCGGAGGTTGCTGGCGATCACCTGGCGTTGTCGGAGCTCGCGCCGGGCGGCTTTATAGTCCTTGCCCTTGCGGAGCTGTTCGGCCTGTTGCTCGGCGGAAGGCCGGGCCAGGGCGACGCGGAGTTCGGTCAATGCCGGGGCCTTGGCCACCAGCGAGGGCGTAGCCGTCGAGAGGGTCATGGCCACGTCGTTCCAGTCCTCGCCGCTCTGCTGCTGAATGGAGGCGTTGTACTCGACCAGGACCTGCCCGCGGTCATCCCCGGCGCGGATGTTGTAGGAAGGCGACCAGGTGGCCCGATTGACCAGGTATCGAAGCCTCAGGCGCCCGCCGTCGGCCTTCTGCAGGTTCACGAACACCACCGCCTCGCGGGCGGTCCGCGACGACGAGCCGGTCAACTCCCGACGGCGGCGCTGCAGTAGGTCGAGCTGCTCATTCAGGTCCCGCTGCTCCAGTCGCAGCCTCAGCTCGTCTTCGGCCAGCGCCTTTCGCTGGGCGTAGAGGAACTCGGTCAGCTCCTTGAGCGTTCCGGCGTTGAGCACGCCCTTGGTCAGCTCGACGTTGGCCGTCGGGGCAACGAACTGCTCCAGCTTGGCCAGATAGGCGCCCTGTTCAGCCGCAAGCTGCTGTTGCCGGGCATTGGCCTGCTGCTGGTCCTGCACACCACGAATCTGCTCGTCGAGCTTGCGGACCTCCTCGCGGACGTCCTGCATTACGGGACGAACACGGTAGCGCACCGAGCGCACCTCGACCCCGTCGGCCGACTCGGCATGGATGCTGCCCGGTACAACGTGCTCCGGCAAATCGCTGAGCACCACCTCCCGCAGCCCGGCCGGGCCGGGCAACTCCACCAGCCGGGTCACCAGGGCCTGACCCCGGTAAACCGTGACTGCATCGACCTTGCCCGGCGTCCCCGCGGACTCGACAGCCCACACTTGGGAAACCCCGCAAATCAGCACGACCAACAGCCATAATGCTCTTCGATTCATGAGTCGCTCTCCTTGGAGATGGGAACCGGATTCAGGACACACCCGCCTCTTAGACGCGGCAGCCCCAGGGGAGTTCCCTAAACCTTGCCCAGATGATTCTGTGAAGAGTTGTTTCCTGCCGGAAGGCACGATGACCAGCCCTGAACCTGAACACGGGAGACAGCCGTGGGAACGAACGCGAGGGTAACGCAGACCGGCTTGCAGGTCCATGGCCCGTCCATCGGGCGCTATCAACCTTCAGTTGTCCGCTCTCAGCCATCAACATCCGGCAATCAGGACGCCGATCTTCCTTCGTTTCTCCGTGCCTCTGGGTCCTCGTGGGTGATCTCTCGCGTTTGACTCCGGAGTCGGCCCGCGGCGAAGAGGCGAATAGCCTCGGGATAGGCGATGCACTCCTGTTCGAAGACCCTGGCGGCTAAGGTGTCCGGTGTGTCGTCCGGCAGGACCGGCACGCGGCGCTGCAGGATGATGGGCCCGTGGTCGTAGTGGTTGTCGCAGAGGTGGACCGTGCAGCCGCTCTGCTTGCGCCCTGCGGCCAGAACGGCCTGATGCACGTGATGGCCGTAGAAGCCCTTGCCGCCGAAGTCGGGCAGCAGGGCCGGATGGATGTTCATCACCCGGCCTTCGAACCGCGGCGGAATCCGCCACAGCGACAAGAACCCAGCCATGCAGACCAAGTCCACGTCTGCCGCAATTAGCGCCTCGGCGATGGCAGCGTCGAATTCGTCCGGCGCGGTGCGTTTATGGTCTACCACGCAGGTGGCCAGTCCCAGATTCCGGGCCCGTTTCAGGCCGTAGGCGTCCGGGCGTGAGGAGATGACGACCTCTACCGAAGCCGGCAACCGGCCGGCGGCGATGCAGTCGCAGATGTTCTGCAGAGTTCGCCCGCTTCCTGAGAGCAGGACCCCGAGCCGGATCTGTCTGTTGCCGACCATGGCTGTCTCCGGGTCAGCTATACGGGCAAACAGGCCCTCCTGGCAACCGCCCGCGACTCCCATAGGGCCAATGTGGCTGAGAATCACTCCGGGCAATGCCTCGAAGGTTCGGCTTGCAATTCTCTGGCAATGTTGTATTGTTAGGACATGACTACGACAGACTCTCTAATTGCGCGACGGGCCCGGGAGACGTTCGGCCAGCGTGTGCGTGGTCGGCGGCGGGACCTGCGGCTCACCCAGGCCGATCTGGCTGAACTGGCCAAGATCAACCAGGGATACATCTCCGAAATCGAGCGGGATCGGCGGAATCCCTCGCGGCGGACGATTGGGGCTCTGGCTGTCGCTCTGGACGTTCCCGAGGGCGTCCTGATCGGCGGCGCCCAGGAGCACGACGCCCCCCAGTTGTTGGAGACCCGCCCGCTGCCGTTGCTGGGCTCGATCCCGGCGGGACCGCCTGCCGAGTCGCAGGAGCAGCTCGAGATGTTTCCCGTGCTGCGGCACCTGTGGCACCCGGATTACTACTGTCTGCGGCTCTCCTATGACAGCATGGAGCCCACCCTCAAGCCGGGAGACATCGTTCTGGTCCATTACCGTCCCGACGTGGCAGCCGAGCACGTTCAGGGCCGGATCTGCGCCTGCCTGGTGGACGGCACCCCCACGCTCAAGCGGGTCAGCGTCGAGCAGCGCAACGGCGGGCGCTTCATCATCCTGCGGGGGGACAATCCCCACGTGCCTCCGTTGGTGATCGACGAATCACGGGATTTTTCGATTCAGGGGACTGTCGTAAAGCTCGTCAGCCGCGATCTTTAGCACAGTCGAGGGATTTTTCCCCAATAAAATTTGCCATACTATTGACAAGGTCTTTTTGTGGACGTATGTTAGGTATGCGTTAGGGCCTTGGGGTGGCTTGGGGACCGCCGGCCCGGGCGGGTCGCAATCTGGGGGGCAGCACCGTGGACGGGGTATTGGAGCTGCGATGCAGGCAACCAACGGGCGAAGTAAGAAGCACGGCCCGGGTCACGCAGGTGGCTTTGCAGTTCGGCTTGTCCCGCGGCCAGGCAGATCGGGCACCGAGCGACCCGATCCGGGTCCATCTGGGACCGGGCCGGATCACCGCCTTCGTCGGACCGTCCGGCAGCGGCAAAACCACCGCCCTGTCGCGGATCGAAGCCTGCTACCCGAACGCCCACAGCGTACAGCGGGTCAGCTTCGTGCCGGGTCGGTCCATCGTCGATTCGGTGCTCCCGGCTGGAACGTTAGGCGAGGCGCTCTCCATCCTGAGCGCCTGCGCCCTGGGCGAACCGCGGCTATGGATCCGCTACCACCGCGAACTGTCCGAGGGGGAGAAGTTCCGCGCCCGCCTGGCCAGAGCTCTGGGTTTGCATACCGGCACCGGGGCGGCCGCACCCCTGCTGTGCGACGAGTTCGGCACCAGCCTGCACCGCCGGGCGGCCAAGGCGATCGCCTTCAACCTGCGCAAGCTGGTCAGCCGCGGCGGCCTGAACCTGGTCGTCGCCACCAGCAACGAGGACATCTTAGGTGACCTGCAGCCGGACACCACGGTCCACTTGCTGGGCAGCGGCCGCCACCAAGTAATCGAGCGGAAACCGACCCGGCGAGCGATCAGCTTCTCCCGCCGCTTGCGGATCGAGCCCGGCGGCAAACGCGACTACGAGCAGTTCGCAGCCATGCACTACCGGGACACCGACGAGCTGGGCTTCGTGGACAAGATCTTCGTGCTGCGCGAGGGGCTGGGCGGCGAGCTGTTGGGCATCGTGGTCTATTCGCACGGGCCGTTGGAGCTGGCTTTGCGGAACCGGGCCACGCAGGGGCGCTACGTGCGCAATCCGGGGCGGCTCAATCGGGAGTTGCGCATTCTGCGGCGGTTGGTGATTCACCCGGACGTTCGCGGGTGCGGGCTGGGGCATCGCCTGGTCCGCGAGACCTTGCCGCGGGTGGGCACGCCCTACGTGGAGTGTCTGGCTGCGATGGGAGCGGTCAACCCGGTTTTCGAGAAGGCCGGCATGAAGCGGATCGGCACCTGCGCTCAGCCGGCGGATCAGGCCCGAGCGCTGACCGAACTGACCCGCCTGGAGGTGGACCCGCAGGCCCGCGACTTCGTCTTGCAGGTTTGCCGGCGGTCGCGGGTGCGGCGGATCGTGGCCCGGTTCGTCTACAACTGGTACCGGGCCACCACGGGGCGCGGCGAGCGTCGCGTAGCCCGGCAATCGCCGCAGGTATTGGCCCAGACCTTTCGCGGCCTGGTCGGTTCGCGACCGGTGTACTACCTGTGGTGTCGAGATGGGAATCGATGTTCGGCGGCGCCGCGCCGCGGCGCCGGTGGTTTGCTCAACAGGGGATGACTGAGATGGCTTGGACCTCACTCCTGCGGCGGATTTTCGGCCCGTTGCGTTCTCGCAAGGTTCGGGTGGCGCTGACCACGGTGGCGGCTGCTTTCGCGGCCGAGTACGGCCTGAAGGTCAGCGAGGAACTGATCCTGACCATCCTGGGGATGGGCGCGGCCCTGATTCTGGGGATCGCCCACGAGGACGCGGGCCGGAAATCCGCTCCCTCCTCCTGACGCTTCTTGGTTCCGGCGCATTGACGCGCACCTCCTCCTCTCCAGGGTCCGAGCCTGGGGCACCATCGGCGTCGCGCCGCGCCGCCCGCTGCGGGCGGTGCAGTGCTTTCTGAAACGCAAAAACGCAGAGAAGTGGGACATGCCGACGCGCGGCGGCTGTGGCCGCCTGCAGCTCGGCGTTTTGACGTTTTGGCGCTCGGGCACTACTGTCGGTCAGGAGGTTCGGCCCTGAGCCCGCCGCCGGCCGACTCGGAGGTCGGGCGCTACGGTGCTGAGACGGCCGACTCGGAGGTCGGGCGCTACGGCGTTGAGAGGATCGGTCGTGGCTGATCTGGTCTGTAAGGGCGTCTCGGTCTTGACCGACACGCAGGCGAAGCTGGAGGCGGGGCGCTGCCTGATGTGCGAGGATCCTCCCTGTGTGGCCGCCTGTCCGGCCCAGGTGCCGGTCAAGCACTTCATCCGGGCCATTCGTTTCGATTTGCCTCGGCGGGCCATCAACCTGATCCGGGACCGCAACGTGTTTGCGGGCGTGTGTGGTCTAGCCTGCCCGGTGGACGAACTCTGCGTGGGAGCCTGCCGCAGCACGGACCTGTCCACGCCTATCGCCATCGGCGCTCTGCAACACTACGCCGCGGTGAGGGCGCTTCGCTCGGGCAGGGCGGGGCAACGCGGTCCCGGCAGTGGCCAACGGGTGGCGGTCATCGGTGGTGGTCCCTCGGGTCTGGCGGCGGCGGCGGAACTGGCCAGGCTGGGACATCGACCCACCGTCTTCGAGAAGATGCGGCGGGCGGGCGGGGTGTGCACCTACGGTGTGCCCAAGAGCCGCGTCCCGCAAGACTTGGTCGCTGGCGAGATCGAGTACGTCAAGAGTCTTGGCGTGGAGATCAAGACGTCGAGCTATTTCGGGGCGGGCGCCACCGTGGATGATCTTCACGCCGCCGGATACAAGGCGGTGTACTGGGCGGTCGGTGCGCAGACAGACCCCCGGCCGGACGTAACCGGGTGGGAGAAGCTGATGGGGGTTTTCTCCGGGAAGGGGTTACTTGACTACTTCTCGGCCTGTGAATTGGGTGAAGCGACTGATAAGCTGCCCGTGGCCGACTCGGTCATCATCGTCGGCGGCGGCGGTGTGGCCATGGACTTGGCGATGGCAGCCGCGACGCGGGGGGCCCAGGAGATCGATCTGGTCTGCCTGGAATCGCCTCGAGAAATGCCCGCCTATCACACCGAAGTGGAGGAGGCTCGGGCTGCGGGCGTCCGCTTTCATACTCGCTCCATGCCGGTCGAGTTGACCGGTGAAAACGGCAAGGTGACGGGTCTACGGGCCGTCCGCATTCGCTGGAAGGAACCCGACAAGTTCGTGCCCTCCAACGCGGAGACGATTGCTGGAACCGAATACTGGCTGCCCGGGGCGATGGTGCTTTTTGCCATCGGAGCTCGACCGGATGTGGGCCTGGCAAAGGTCTTGCCCGGCGTGAAGCTGGACGATGACGGCCGGGTCCTTGTCGATCCAGAAACCCAAGCCACCTCCCGCCCGGGCGTGTTCGCCGGTGGGGACGTGGCTGCCAGTGGCGGTGCGACGATTGTCGAGGCCGTGGCGGAAGGCAAGCGGGCCGGTCAGGCGATAGATGCGTACCTGAGGAGTTAGAACCGGGAGTGTGGCAGCCTGATGACTCAAGCTGACCGATTCTCGCTCAAACGAGCCGCGAACTTCAGTTCGCGCGGTGTTTCACGTGGGTGAAGGCGTGATCTTCGTGCGCTGCTCCGCGCGAACTGAAGTTCGCGGCTCGAGGGGGTTACGGATGTTTCGTCCGACAGAATCGGTCGATTTGAGCTGGCGAGGATTCTTCGATGATCACGCACGATCGTGACCTGTCGATAGAGTTTTGCGGGGTGCGCTTTGCCAACCCGTTCCTGCTGTCGGCGGCCCCGCCCACCGACGATCTGGATATGGTCCGGTCGGCGTTTGAGGCCGGCTGGGGCGGGGCGGTGTTGAAAACCACCTCGGTCGAGACCGAGCCGGTCGATCTGGTCTATCCGATGATGAGCGCCATTCACGCAGACGGCGCCCGGATAGTCGGCCTGGGTAACATCGACCTGATCTCCGAGCACCACATCGACGTGGTGGAGAAGCGGGCCCAAACGCTGAAGAGGGAGTACCCCGATCGCGTCGTGGCGGCCAGCATCATGGGCTCGAAGAAGGAGGAGTGGCAGGAGCTGGTCAAACGCCTGGAGGCCGCGGGGGTGGACATGATCGAGTGCAGCTTCTCCTGCCCGCAGGCCCTTGACACGGGATCGGGGTGTCAAGGGCAGGGCAGCATGGGCGAAGAACCGGGAGCAATGCTCTCTCAGAGCATCGAGGCCACCGAGCGGGTCACCGGCTGGGTCAAGCAGGCAGCCCGGCGCTGCCCGGTGGTCATCAAGATAACGCCGCAGGTGGCGGACATCGTCAAGGTTGCCCAGGCCGTGGCGCGAGGCGGCGCCGATGCAATCTGTGCGGCCAATACGATTCCGTCGCTCATGGGAGTGGACGTGGAGACGTTCGTGCCAGACCCGGACGTCGGCGGCCGGAGCACCTACAGCGGACTGAGCGGGCCGGCCATCAAGCCGATCACCCTGCGGACCCTGGCCGAGATCGGCAAGCACGTGGGCCTGCCTATCACCGCCACGGGCGGGGCCGTGACCTGGCGCGACGCGGTGGAGATGATGCTGGTCGGGGCCACCACGGTCCAGTTCTGCACCGCGGTGATGCACTACGGCTATGACATCATTGACGACCTGCAAGACGGGCTGGCGTTTTACCTGGAGGACAAGAGCTTCGACCGGCCGGCCGACGTCGTGGGCAAAAGCCTGAAGCGAATCGTGGGCCATCCGGAGCTGCCCCGGGACAAGCCGGTGATCGCCTCGCTGATCGAGGAAAAGTGCGTCAAGTGTGACCTGTGCTACATAGCCTGCCGCGACGGCGGGCACCAGGCCATCAAGCTGGACAAGGACACCCGCCTCCCGGAGATCGACCCCGACAAGTGCCCCGGCTGCCGCCTTTGTGTAACCGTTTGTCCCGCCGACGCGCTGACCATGGTTGAAAAGTAGGGCGCGTCTTGACGCACCATTTCGATTACTCACCGACACGGTCGGCAAGGCCCCGGAAATCCGGCGGGCGTACACTCCACCCGCCGCACACGCACATCCAATCGCTTGGGTACGTCCCGTCGCGCACGTGCCTATGAAAGCTGCTGTACGGCCAATCGTGCGGGCACGAAACGAGGCCATGTTTGAGCGGGTTGTAATGGACGTAATCGAGGTGACGCCCGAAATCGTCGTCGGGCGGCCCGAGACGTTGAGCGGTTGGAAACCAGTGCTACACTTCTGACGTCGGCCGGGCCCAGGCCTGGTCGTCCATCAGGTACTCGTGCATGGCCGCGCCGGTCTTTTTGCCGTCACCCATGGCCAGGATGACGGTGGCGGCGCCGCGGACGATGTCGCCGCCGGCGGCAACAAAATCGAATCGGTCCTTACGCCAGGGGCACCGCAATCTGGCTCGGTTCTATACGGTGACGGATTTATTGCCTACGTTTCCGGCCGGAGATGCTGGGTTCGAGTCGCGACTGTAGCTTGCGCAGCAGCGATTCCGCCAATCGAACTCCAGCCTCCGGCCCAAGAGCGGAATCGCGTGGTGATTCCCCGGCCCCGGGGGATGGCTGGTAATCCGGGATGTACGTTGCGAACACATCCTCCACACTGTCAAACTCAGCCTGCTTTCTTTTGGAGCTCATCATCCTCCTCCGGACCCGTACTTCGCCATGGCGCGCGGATTGAGCGCCGGATCAAAGTAATGTTTCCTTTTGACCCACACAAAACCATCGCCCTTCGTGATAACGGCAACGTCGATTGGTCCTCCAACCGTCTCTGCTACTGGGCTGACACGTCGCTTGAACTTTGTCAGATTGACCAGGGCTTCCGCCATTGCTGCCAGCTCGTCTTTGGGTAAGGCAGCTACGACCTCGACTATTGGCGCCGCGTAGGCACGTCGACTCGCTTCCTTCCACGTGTCGAACAACTGCTGGACAATCGCATCGACTTTGCGGCGAAACACCGAGGCAAGATGCTTCCCGATACCCTCATCGACTTTGCGGGCTACGGAGACAATCTCCTCGAACACCCCGCGGAAAAGCTTGTCCGTCGACTTTTCCATCAAGGACCGAAGGTCCCGATCAATCCCTTCCATGAAGGTAACTACCATCTCTCCCTGGGCGAACGACATCACTGCCGCGCTGGAGTCGTCACTGACTCCTCTCGTCTTGGAGACGTGATACCGGGGACGGTTCTCGACCATCCCCTCGATCACGAGAGACACTACTGCCGGAGTGTACTCTTTCTCTCCGAACCCCGCAACGACGAGGCCTGAACGCATCGGGCCAAAGCGACCCCCGAGCAACTGTTCCACAGCCAGCGTAGTCAATGCACGTTTCTTACCCAGTGCCATCGGGAGATCACGGAAAACCTCCTTCTGCAGTGCGACAAAATCCGGGCGGCACTTCTTCCGAAGTCGAGGCCGAAGAGTCTTGGGAACGCCGACATCCATTGAGGATTTTCGTATCTCTACCGCTTCGTAATCCACGGCTTCCGTGACCGCAGCTTTGATGTCCTCGACCGTAAGCTTCTTTCCAGGCGACTTGCGATCCTTGAGGCACTTCTTTATCCGCTCACGCGTGTGGAGGTAGAGGTGCGCGACAATCCGGCGGATTTCGGCCTTCTGGCTGGTTGCGGGGAACAGTCTGCGGTTCGCGCGTAGGAACCGGATGAGGTCCTCTGCGTACTCCGCCACTGTTTCGAAAGTGCGTGGCCCCAGACGTCGTCGATAGGACTTGACGATCGTTTCCCACGGCATGCCGACGTAATTCGCGCTCCCGTAGACCATCAGCCCGACAGGCGCTCGTTCCGCGAGATGAAAGAGCTTTTCTGCGGACGTGTAGACCTTCTCGATGCCTTTACCCAATGTGACGGCGCTGTCAGCTGCGAGGGCAATGCCCAGCCTGTTCATCACGCCCACTTCTGCCGTCATGCCCTGGACTCCTCTTCGGCGAAAGCCTGCGGAAACTGCGTCGTCGAGTACATCATAACGACTTCTGGCGAGCAGGCAAGGGCAACACCGCCTAAGACGGTCTGGCAGACGCGGGGCGCTACGATTGTGCTGCGGTTGTGCGACGGCCGGATGGGGCCGTTTCGTCCATCAGGTACTCGTGCATGGCCGCGGCGGTCTTTTTGCCGTCGCCCATGGCCAGGATGACGGTGGCGGCGCCGCGGACGATGTCGCCGCCGGCGAAGACGCCGGGGATGCTGGTCATGCCCTTCTCGTCGATCTCGATGTAGCCCCATCTATTGGTCTTCAGGCCGGGCGTGGTCTGGGTGAGCAGGGGGTTGGCCCGGGTGCCTATAGCCTCGATGAAGACCTGGCAGGGGATATCGAACTCGCTGCCCTCGATGGGCACCGGCCGGCGCCGGCCGGAGTCGTCCGGCTCGCCGAGTTTCATCTTGATGCAGCGCACGGCCCGGACCCAGCCGTCGTCGTCGGCCAGAACCTCGACTGGGTTGGTGAGCATCTTAAAGACCACGCCCTCCTCCTCGGCGTGTTTGACCTCTTCGATCCGGGCGGGCATCTCCTCACGGCTGCGGCGATAGACCAGGGTGGCCGGGTCGGCCCCCAGACGCTTCGAGATGCGCACCGCGTCCATGGCCGTGTTCCCCCCGCCGACCACCACAATCTGCGAGGCCTTGATCACCGGCGTGTCGGTCTCGCCGAACTTGTACGCACCCATCAGGTTGATGCGGGTCAGGAACTCGTTGGACGAGTATACGCCCTTGAGGCGCTCGCCGGGGATGCCCTGGAAAATGGGCAGGCCGGCGCCATTGGCGATGAAGACGGCGTCGAAGCCCTCTTCATTCATGAGTTCGGGGAGGGTGTAGGTCCGGCCGATGACCACGTCGCACACGATCTCGACGCCGCGCCGTCTGAGGGCCTCGATCTCTGCTTGGACGATGAAGTTGGGCAGGCGGAACTCGGGGATGCCGTAGACCAGCACGCCGCCGGGCGTGTGCAGGGCCTCGAAGACGGTGACGGCGTGGCCACGTTTGGCGAGTTCGCCGGCGCAGGTCAGCCCGGCCGGGCCGGAGCCGACGATGGCGACCCTTTTGCCCGTCGGCGGCGGCGGCTCGAACAGGTCTTTGCGGTGCTCGCGGGCCCAGTCGGCCACGAAACGCTCCAGATGGCCGACGGCCACCGAGTCACCCTTCTTGGCCCGGACGCAGACCTGCTCGCACTGGATCTCCTGTGGACAGACCCGCCCGGTGATCCCGGGCAGGACGTTGTCGGCGAGGAGGATGTCGGCGGCTTTATTGAGATCCCCGTCGGCCACGGCGGCCACGAAGCCGGGTATGTCAACCTCCACGGGACATCCGGCGATGCACTTGGCGTCCTTGCACTGCAGGCAGCGTTCAGCCTCGGTGCGAGCGGTGGAGGGCTCGTAACCCTGGTTGACCTCCTTGAAATCAGTCGCCCGGACGGCCGGGTGTTGCTCCGGCATGTCCTGGCGGGGGATCTTCATCCGTTCGGCGGGTTTCATGTTGTAGCTCTCAGCTTATAGCTGTCAGCCGCAAAAGGTGCGGTCACCGCGTTTGTTCATTCGCTGCCCGTCCCGGCGGCGGAGTTCTCAGAGGGTGTTTGAGAAGTTCTGTCGGACGAAGCATCCGTAATCCCATCGAGCCGCGAGCTTTAGCTCGCGCGGAGCAGTGAACAAAGATGACGCCTCCACCCGTGTGAAACACCGCGCGAACTGAAGTTCGCGGCTCGTTTTGGCGAGAATCGGTCAGTTTGAGCTACTTAATCCGCTGCTCGCAATTGGCCAACTTGCACTCCTGCTCGGCGTGGAGCCGGTCCCAGGCTTCCTTCTCCTGCCCCCTATAGGCGGTGAGCCGGTCGGTCAGCTCGTCGAAATCAACCTGGTGGGCGTCGAAATCGGGTCCGTCCACGCAGGCGAACTTCATCTGGCCGTCCACGGTGACCCGGCAGCCGCCGCACATGCCCGTCCCATCGACCATAATCGGGTTCAGTGAGGCGATGGTCTTGAGGCCATACGGCTTGGTGACCTTGGCGACGGCCCGCATCATGGGGACCGGACCGGCCATCAGCACCGCCCCGATTCTCAGGTCCGGGTCGTCGAGCAGCTCCTGCAGCTTGCCGGTAACGAAACCGTTGTAGCCGTAGCTGCCGTCATCGGTGCAAGGGTAGACCTTATCGCAATACCGCCCCAGTTCCTTCTCGAAGATCACATACTCCTTGGAGCGCCCGCCGATGACGGCCGAGACGGTATTGCCGGCCCTCCTTAGGGCCTCAGCCTGCGGGTAGATGACGGCGGTTCCGACCCCGCCGCCGACCAGCAGGGCGTGTCCAAAGTTCTCGATCTCGGTGGGCTTGCCCAGCGGGCCGACCACGTCGGTGATCGATTCTCCGGCCTGCAGATCGCACAGTATCTCCGTCGTCGCCCCGACCACCTGGACGACCAGCATAATGGTCCCAGCGGCGGTATCAGAACTGGCCACCGTCAGCGGGATGCGTTCCCCGAAGTCTCTGACCCGGACGATCACGAAGTGCCCGGGCAGGTGATGCTTTGCGACTCGGGGGGCCTCCACCACGATGCGGCGAACCTGGGGGGCCAGCCATTCGGCTTCGCGAATTAGAAACATAGAGCCCTCATACTCGCTGTTGCGGCTAAACGTGGACGGTCACCGGAAAGACGGGTGCCGCCAGCCCCGCGCGGGGTATTTCTCCCCGCCCCGCCGGTGTTGTTCATCCTCCTGCGTTGCCGACTCCAGCAATCCGCGCACCATCAATCGACGATTTGAGTCGAGGATAACTCCACTTCTCCAACTAAACTATAGACTGAACGCAAGAGCCTCAGCAAGGCTTCTCACAGCGCCGGTTGGCGGACTGGGTAGGGAGGCGAAACGGGAAAGTCCGCATCTTCCCCCGGCGTCGGGCAGAGATAACAGTGCTTGTACTGTTCCTGGCGGCCGCCGCGTCGGGCGGCCAGGCCGGCCTCTCGCCGGGCCAGGAACCCGGCCGGAAGAACGTTGACCTGCAGCGGACCGAGCCGGCCGGAATCCCGCTTGCACGTGTACTCCACGTTGACCGAGCGGAGCTGTCGCTCCATCTCAGCCGTCAGGCGGTCCGCTTGGTCGGCGCCGGCAACCGTGCCCTCCTCCACGTGCAGCCGGTAGAACGGCGTGGTGGCCCATTGCGGGGCAAGGATGAACGTAGCGGCCCCGAACCCAAGGGCCAAGCGGGCGTGCTCGAAGGCCCGGACGACCTGCCGTTCGGTGAGCTTCTCGCCGGCCAGCGAGCTGACGTGCCGTCCCTTGTGCAGGAACTCGATCACCGGCGCCTGACCATAGAAATCGACCACGCGAATCTGGTCCCCGATGTCGTAGCGGTAGAAGCCGGCCGAAGTGGTCAGCAGGATGAAGTACTCCTGCCCGATCTCGACCTCGTGCGAGCGCAGGACGGTAGGGTCGGCCGACTCGCGTTCGCCCACCGGGATGAACTCGAAGAAGTTGCTATCAACGGCGAGGATACCCGCGGGCGTGGCGTCCTCGACGGGGATGGACATTCGTCCTTCGCTGGCCAACAGCCCGATGTCGCGGACCGGCGTGTCGCCGAAATACTCCGGGAAATCGCGCAGGTACAGCCCCATGGTCCCGCCGGTCCAATTGGCCAGGAAGCCGAGCTTCCAAACGTCTTTGGGCAGCAGCCGGCCGGTCCGATCGGCGATCCGCTGCAACTCGGCCGCCCGCGTCGGATCCGGTCTCAGACGAGGCGCCAGTTGGTCCCGGACGTTTTGAGGAATGTCGAAATCCCGACTCAGCGTTCCGTCGCCCACGTCGCGGATGATGCGTTCGGCGTGGGCGTCACCCGTGCGGGCCAGGCGGAGCTGGGTGGCCGGACTGGCGGTGATCACAAAGCCAACGTCGCCGGCCATGGCCAGCCGCATGACCGTGTAGTAACGTGCCTGCGAATCGCCGATGTAGGCCACGCAGGGCGGCGTGACGTAATAGCGGCGGACCACCCGTTTCTGGGTGGCGGCCAGCAGCCCAGTGATTGCGCCACACGGTACACCGGAGGGAGCAGTCTCCTCATCCATGCGGCTGGTCACCTGCACGATAGGCCGCAGAAACGCGTCCCGGTGGTCCATCAACGCCTTGACCCCGAAGGCATTCCAGCCGCAGCGGCATTCAGCCAGGAAGCGATCGGTGACCGGGACGTATTTGGGCTGGTCGCTGGTCCCGCTGGTCATGGCGAACATGAGCACGCGTTGGCGCGGTCCGAACATAGCCCGCAGATCGCCGGCTTTGACTTGTTCGACGTAAGGTGCCAACTGGTCGTATGTGGTGATCGGAACGCGGCGAGTGAAATCCTCGTAGGTGCAGATGGAGTCGAAACGGTGCTCGCGGCCGAAGTCGCTGGCGGCGTTGGGGCCGATCTTGTCCAACAGCAGGCGTTGCTGAACGGCGGTGGCCCGCTGGGCGGCGCCTAGAAAACGGGCCAGCACCCGCCGGGCATGTGCCCGGGCGACCACGCCCATCAGCCGATCAGGGATGCTCCGGTTGACCATCGAGCGCCTCTCCGACGAACCGACCGGATTGCCCACCGGCCCCACTTGGTGCCGATCACATTTTGCTCAAAGGATTGACCGCGGTCGAGGCGCGGTCTTTTTCGGTAGCCATCCGGGTCAGAGAACCGACCTGGGAGTGGATCCCGAAACCGAGCAATCCGATCGACAGCAGGACGCGCAGCACCCACCAGCCGCGAGGCTGCGAAGCCTGGTAGGGCCTGCGCAGTTGTCCGACCCCCCGCTCCAGGCGGCCGCTGGAAACCGCCCAGCGGATGTAGCCGATCACCCCGCCGGGAGCGTAGTGCTCGCGGAGGTAGCGGGCGACCTGCTCGGCTGACTCCCGGCGGAACTCCTCGGCCGTGGCGGTGCCCTCGGGCAGCTTGCGGTGATCCCCGATGGCCTTGTCAGCCATCTGGCGAGGGAAGTCGTAGCCCTCCACGGCTATGGACACCGCCCAGGTGACGAACGCCACCACCGCGGTGCCCAGCACGAGCCGGCCCCGGGGCATGGGCCTGGCCGGTGCGCCTACCCGGTAGATCACCGCCCCAAGCAGAAGTCCGAACAGCAGGAAGAAGAACAGGCCCAGGAAAAACGGCAGCAAGGCTCCGTAACAGAGCAGCCATCCGAGGGGCAACCCCGCCCCGGCTCCGACCAGCACGGCCAGGGCCCAACGCTTGGGCTTCGTCGCGGCGGCTGACCCGGGCCCAGCGATATCCGCCGCCGGGGCGCCGGGACTTCCCTCGGTGGTCATTTGCTGCACCAGGCGTCACTCCCACTCAGAGGGTGTTTAACAAACTTCGGTCAACGCGTGCGGCACGCCCTTGAGAAAGCGCCGTAGCGGCCCTTCGGGCTCCCGCCTTGGTCGCCCTCAGCCCCGCAGGCCGTTGGGAATACGGTGTTCCCGCGCCTCGACGGCCGGCGGGGACGCCGGCCGCTACTTATCAAACTCCCGCTCCGGCAGGCCCTGAGTGAATTCAGCGGCCGGAGACACCGTATTGTTCCGCGGCCCACTCGATCGTGCAACTGTCCCCGGCCCGGAGGCTTGCAATCGCCGGGGGTTTGGGTTCCCATCGGGCAGACGCTCGGCGCCAACAGGCGGGCCCAGTTTCGCCGCGTAGACCTGGAGAGAACAACGTGATCACTAGAAACGTACGGAGTCGCACGACGAGTATCAGCCGGCGGGTTCAGTGGGTTTGCAGCGTACTGCTCGTGGTGGGTGGTGCAAGCGGTTGTGCTCCGCCGAAGCTGGCGGTGAGGCCGATCCGCTACGACGTGGATGTGCGCCTGGATCCCCAGACGCACACGCTGGCCGGGCGGACGACGATGGAGCTGGCCCAGATTCATCCCGACAAGAGCCAGCCGGGACCGGCGGCCATCGAACTGAAGCTCCACAAGGGCCTGACCGTGGAGACGGTGCAGGTCGCCGGGGCCACGTTCCAGTCGCGGACGGAGAGACCGGCACGTCGGAAGGACCATCCCGACGTTCTCCCCACGCTGCACCGGCTGATTGTGGAACAGCCGGGCGAGGAGATTCAGGTGACGGTGGAGTATCAGGGCGAACTCCATCAGGATGTCTCCGCGGGGGAAAAAGAGGGCCAGATCCACAACTTCGCCATGTCGGCCCACATTGGCACCGACGGGGTGTTCCTGAGCGAAGGCGGTTACTGGTATCCGCTGATCGAACTGCCCGAAGACGCCGACCCGCACCTGTCGCTGGCAGACTGCGTCCTGACGACCGATCCGATCGAGGGGTTCGAACTGGTCGCGGGCCTGGAACGCCAAAGCGACCCCGACGACGGCAGGCTCTGCTGGAGCAGCCCGTTCCCGCTCGAGGGGATCGTGCTGCTCGGCGGGCCGCTGAAGCGCTGGACGCGGCAGCACGGAGACATCACCCTGCACGCCGTGCTCGATCCGAGCAAGGAGGCCGTCGCCCAGGACATCCTGGATGCATCGGCTGAGTACCTCGACAAGTATCAGCCGCTGATCGGGCCGTATCCCTTCACGGAGTTCACCCTGCTGGAGGCGT
>Ga0114922_10001164_pt1 | contig 25158 bp, 26 predicted proteins | sample AartaG_FD_100975 | JGI IMG/M metagenome (GOLD analysis project Ga0114922, IMG submission 100975) | Deep subsurface microbial communities from Aarhus Bay to uncover new lineages of life (NeLLi) - Aarhus_00045 metaG | ecosystem: Environmental > Aquatic > Marine > Oceanic > Sediment | place... | reverse complement strand
CATTTTTAAAGAATCAGGACATCGCGAATGGAAAGGGACCAGATTTTATTTTCTCGCAAGCAAAAGCAATTTTTGAAAGTGGGAAAGCAATACCTCCGTCAAAAACTGGGAAGGATCCTATCGAGCGTAGACGAGAACAATTGGGCATACCACATGTCGTACAACCAGATGTTGACGAATTCCAAACTTTATTGAGAAATCTAGGAGTAGATAAAAAGCTAAAATAGGAGAGATGATAAAAAATGACAGAATTTAAAATGTTTGAAGGTTGTACTATTGGAAACCGTATTCCTTTCCTTGAAGCGTCAGCTAGAAAAGTTTTCGATAAAGTTGGAATTGAAACCTCACAAACGGGTTTTTCTTGTTGTCCTGACCCTACGGGCATGAAATCGTTTGATAACGACGCGTGGTTAGCAATTGGAGCAAGAAATTTATGTTTAGCGGAAGCTGAAGGAAAAAATATAATTTCTTTGTGCAACGGTTGCACTAACACGCTTAGAGGAGTTCAACACCAATTAAAACACGATTCATGGAAGATGGATAAGGTCAATAAGGAACTCGCTAAGATCGGAAAAGAGTACAAAGGCGTAGTAGATATTAAGCATTTCGTTGATGTGCTCAGCGACAATTTGGACAAGATTAAAGGTGCAATCACTAAACCACTCGACGGTCTAAAAGTTGCCGTCCATCCTGGTTGTCATTACATGCGACCTGCTGAATGGATGGAATCTGACGATCCTATGAGACCAACCACGCTAAAGAAGCTCGTAGAGGCAAGTGGAGCAACCGTTGTTGATTATGGAGAAGAGATTTTATGTTGCGGGAGTGCTGTGACCAATGCTTACGAAGAACACGGATTTGCAAATTTAAAGATTAAGATGGATGCTATCAAAAAATCTGGAGCTGATGTAATCGCCGTAAATTGCCCTGCGTGTTATCAACAATTTGACACAAGGCAGCGAGATTTAGGTAAAGCTTACGAGACAGAATATGCGACTCCTGTGATGTATATCACAGAGCTTTACGCATTAGCGATGGGCATTGCTCCCGACGAGATCGGTTTAAGATTTCACAGAACTCGATTGAAATCCATGTTAGAAAAAATTGGACTATAATTAACCAAATTTATAACTTTATTTTTTTATTTTTTATTTTTAATATCTTTTTTCGTTTAAGTCAAACTCTATTCTTAGAATAATCATAATATTCCCCTTCATTCTAATTAATTTGTTTTTAGTTTTCAATTTGCTGATTGGTTATATTTTAATACCAAATGAATTAAAAATAAGATTTAATATACTCTTGTATACAGAATATAGCGATTTTATCGAGTTGATCTATTATTACAAAAGTGTTAAATGGATTAGATGTTGAAGAATTAAATGGGAATATAGAAGAGTTGAAGGAGAATCCATCAAAATGTCAGATAGCTCAAAAACTTACAGCTGAATGGGTTGGTGGGTATCGAGTACGAATTTCCTCAGGCGCCAGAGAGCTTTACATAGGAGGTGAGGGTGGTTTCTCAGCTATGGCAGTTACCCAAGCGAGCTTATTAGCTTGTGAAATTGGTGTTATCACTCATTATGCCACATTACGAGGAATTGAGCTTGAAAATTTAACAATTGAAGGACTTGGGGAATTTGATATTGCCCGACTTATGAATGTTGCTGATAATCTGGGTTCAGGGTTTCAAAAAATCAATCTCAAAATTAAGATAAAGGCAAAGAACGCATCACCAGAACAAATAAAGGATTTACTAGCTTTATGTGAGAAAGTTTCTCCAGTCGGAGACACATTAACAAGACCAATTCCCATTGCTTTAGAATTTGAAGTAGAATAAATCTATATCACAACGCTTTACGCTTTGGCGGTGGGGTTCACTCTAGACGATATCGGCTTTAATCTTCACAGAACTCGATTTTAGAATACCAGTAAGATTGCCCTATTCCCTTATTTTAGACTATCACAACTCCGTTTCTCATCTTAAGTATGTAAATTTCTCTTTCTTCTATACTATGAGGAAGATTTAAATTTATGGGTATCTAAGAAATACTTATCCAAAAGGAAAAATATTTTGAGGTGTTTTAAAAAATGTCAAATATTTATGTACCACTAGATTATACAAATCTTAAAGATTTCATTCCACCTGAAGAAGAAATTCTTTATAGTACGATGTGTAAAGTTGTTGAGAAGCATGAAAAAGGCCCAGGAACTCCGAGGACTAAAAAGATTAAGTACACTTCTCATGCATTAATAACCAATAAAAAAATTTATTATTTAAGAAACAAGTCTTCTCTCGCGGGGAAAATCGTGCGTAAAATAATAGCCGATGGTGAGGGAAAGTCTCCAGATTTGCAATATCTACCATTAACTTCAATGGTAATTAAGTCCGGTAATAGACTTCATTATCTTTACACATTGCTTATTGATATTACACTAGTAATCCAGATGGAGTATGAATCCCAGGAAGCTTTTAATGAGAGAAAGGAAACTTTTGACGCTTTTATGCTACCACTCCTAATCCAGGCTGGTAAAGACTATATAAAAGAAGAAGAAGGCAAGGATCATAATTTCTTTGAGAGGACATATATTAAGAGGTTAAAAAAGAGGATTCCCAAAACGGAAAAACAGTTAAAAGCAAAATATCCTTAAAAATCAATATTTTTTTCTTTTTTAATTGATCTTATAGCTTCTGATTGCATTGAGGACATATTCCAGGATCTTTTTCCACAGGAATTTTACACCTTGGACAAGTAAAAAACTCGGCTTTTTTCTGCTTTTCTTTTATTATTTTGTTTTTAATAACCCATATTATCCTTTCGTGTGTAAGTAAAACGATTGATATAATAATTCCAATTATGAAACCTAAAATCCCCAACCCTGGAGTGCTATTATCAAAACCAAGTGTTAATCCTACTATCAAAAGAAGTGAAATTGTTGTCAAACAGGTATATTTGACTCGTCCCGAATAATTGACTGCCAATAAGATCACTCTAGATTTTTGTGAAAAATAACTAATCTTTAGATTTCAACATAGTTTCTTCATTTTTAAAAATTATGAATTGAAAGGAATTTTAGAAAAACTTGGACTTTAATTAACGAAATTTATAACTTTATTTTTTTATCGAAATAAGTCTTTAATAGACTGAATAACTCGTTTTAACCAACTTTTTAATTTCATAATTAAGTTACCATACAATTGATTGTTGACATTATTTTTATACATTTGCGTCGATATTCCGAGAATAGATAGCATTTTTCAATTTTAAAATAACAGCTCATTCCCTCTTAAACATAAAGGGGAGGAGATTTAATAGTATTAGATCAAAAATCCTTTAAGGACTACTAGAGCTCCAATATCGATGGTAATCAACGCAACAATCTCCATCTCTACTGATGCGAGTAATCCCCCTAATAAATTAATGAGGAGTCCCAAAATAAAAACAATCACTCCTACCGAAAACCATATCATTCTATTTTTCGTTCGCCCTTCTAATTTTCTGGTGATTACAATGTATTTATAAACAGCAAAAAGGGCTAATAATATCCGAATGGCATTGACAAATACAAGCAATTCAAAGGGAGTACGGGTATCAACTCTTTCAAGAGCATACTTATTCATATCTAAATGTGGACGAAATATAAAATAACCAATACTCATGGCAAAGAATACGATTAACATAGCTCCAAGATACTTCCAGCTCATAACGGTCTTTGAATGCTCTTTTAACGAGAAATAAGTCATTATGAGAGAAATTGCGTTAAGGTTAAAGAATATTTGGGCTGTAATCATGAGAGGAATAATAATATCCGCATTATTTAAAATTAAGTGGTAAATGGAATAGAATGTGAATCCTAAAGACGATGATATAAAGTACATGGCAAACCATCTATTCAATATATCGCTTTTGTTTAAAGACAGAACCCTTAATCCAATAATTAGTGCGATAACGGCTGTGATTATAGTGGTGATTATTTTTGATAAATTTAAAGGATCCAAATTATGCTAACCTTACAATTAAATTATTTTTTTCTAGTTATTTGGTGCATATAATATAAATAACTACTTTTTCATCTAACTCTCTATTTTATAAATTTTTATGGTGAGAGCTCTTACTTGTTAATTGGTTATTTGGAATCAAAGCTGAACCCGTTAGGCAAAAGTCTTGCCCTAGCTGTGGCACAGATATGAGATATTTGGCAATCTGCCCTAAATGTGGATATGTGGTTCAGACTAAATGAAATGCAAATAATTTACGAAAATCTCCCCATTTTTTATTATCCCGCTCAAAGTTTATATTATAGAGGATTTTGAGCAATCTTTTTATTATTTTTTTATTGTTAAACTTTTTAAGAGTCTTAATTATGAACACTGTTGCCCGAAACAATAATGTTATTTTCGTCTATATTTTCTTCTAACTAGGAATAATGATACCACAGAAGAAAAAGAAATTACAGTAATGAATAAAAATATATTTCCAAAAGGTATTGAATTATCAACAGTTTGTGGAATTGGGTTTTTAACCAAAATGACATCGCTATCTTGGCTCCCTAGACCGTCTGTTGAGCCTGAAAAATAGATGTTATCTTCAGAATCTATAGTAATGGCATATCCATCATCTCTGTCGCCTTCATCCCACTTTAGATACCATTCCATCTCTCCCGTTGGTTTATGTTTAACGAGGTAAGTATCTCGGTTCATATTTGCTATATTAGTAGAAATTCCAAGAAGGTAAGTATTATCGGATGAGTCAATGGCAACATCCGTTCCAATATCTCTTAGATCCCCATCGAAAGTAGTATGCCATTGATAATCTCCATAAAAATCGTATTTTATTAACATTAGATCAAAATTAATCTCATCAGTAGATCCTAAGTTACAAGCGATGTAGAGATTATTTAATGAATCAATAGCCATCCCCGTGCCATAATAATTTCCAAACAGGTATTGATCTCTAGTGCTATTCCATAAATATTCCCCCTCTGGAGTGCATTTTACTAAAAATATACCGGTGTTATTAGGCGCAAAAATAAATCCAGAAATATAAATATCTCCGAACGAATCGACTACAATTTCATAACCATTAAAATATCCTTGTCCCAATGTAGTATTCCACATTTGTTCTCCTGAGCTATTGTATTTAACTATAACCATCCCCGATCCTACTACATAGATGTCATCTGACAAATCTACAGCAATTCCGCGTCCATGTTGGGATCCAGTATCCCCCCAAGTTTTATTCCATAACTGATTCCCAGAGCTATTGTATTTTGCTAGAAATATATCCCTACTACCGGCACCGAAACTTTCTGTTTGGCCAGTTACATAAATATTGTCTTTAGAATCAACTGTGATTCCATAACCCGCGTCAAACGCGATTCCTCCCCATGTTTTATTCCATATAATATCACCCGAGCTATTGTATTTAATTAGAAACATATCATAATTCCCTTCCCCAAAACTATCAGTGAAACCGGTAAGGTAAATATTTTCTGAAGTATCTGTAGTAATTCCAAAACTATTTTCGTATGAATTTCCCCCCCAGACGCTTGTCCATTGATCGATCCCATTGGAGAGCTTCAATTTTCCATGTACGTAAGGGGTTGGAGGAATTCTCAGAAAAAGGGGAAAAAGAAAGAGAAGAATAGGGATGATTCTAATTAGTTTCATAACGGTATTTCTTGCTTTTAGAGTTAACACATGTCAAAATCTCCTCTTTAATATTTGTCTTTTTTCTTATGATTACTTATGTTCTTTTGACTTATTAAAGTTACTCAGATATTACCATCCAGTTCTTAATTAATAACGGTTCAAATCGCAAATATTAAAAATAGTGGCGTGATTAATAATTTGCATTTTATTTCTTTAAGTAAAGAAATATAAATAGGTATAAAATATATATAAATCATCTTAATGAGATATATTAGGAGTAGATGGTAAATGATATCGTTCGAGGCCGAAAGAAATCCCCCTTGGTTTTTCCCGTATATAGAGAACTATTCCCACATTATGTTAGATATGAGATTTAGGACTGAGGATGCTTCAGTTGAGATGTTTAACTTCTCGTTAGACTTAGAGATTCAGGGTTTTGAAGGGCTCATATTTTATATATACAAACCGTCGCTAAATACTATAGAATTCGACGTACTCGATCACCGTACCGAACTTATCCATACTTTAAAGAATTTGTATATTAACGTGAAAGATTACTCCTCTTCTGACTCGTTAGATTTTATTATTATGCCTTTTGGTCATTTTAAAGAAGACCATAAATTTATCCCGGTGCTTCATAGTGGAAAGATTGAATCCAATTACCAAGCGTTTACATGGACACCATCGCTATTGTTTAAAAACATTAAATCGGTAATTAAAATATCAAATAAATACGACGATCTCGTTCCAAGGGAGTATTTTGATCGATATTATTATCAGTTTGAAAGCACTTTTAAAGGGAATAAAACAGAATTTTTGTTTAGTCTTATAAATGTACTTGTTCGTCTCGAAGATATGCCCAACATAGAACCTTTAGTAACAAAGGTTAAACTCTTAATCTCAAAAACCAATGAGATGTTATTCGAGCTGTGCCAAAGATCCATTCCTTTAGAAATGTTAGATTTATTGAAAGAAATCGAACGGTTGAAATTTAACGTTGGTAACTTATCTAAAGAAGAAATATATAATTGGTTGGACGATTTGCTTAAGCAATACAATGATAAGATTTAGATAGCGCATTCTTTAATAAAACCAATCTAATTGTTTTGCACATTAAAAAATAAAGAAAAATTAGCTAATCTTCTTTTTTGATCTTTTTAATTATAAATAATACTAGCGCTATTAAGAAGAATATTGCCCCGACTATTAAGAACCCGAATTTAATAGTTGCAGATATCGAAGCGATTAACGGTACGAACGGCTCAAAATCTGACGGGTTGTTAAGCATGATTAGCAAATTAATATTTTCAATTAAATCAAAAATTCCTGCAACTATAGGTGTTAAACTCATATATAGTCCGATAGTTGCGATTCTATCTTCCAGTCTTCTCGAGAGGTACACTATCAAAGCAAAAAGAGGTATAACATAGCCGAAAATGTAAAGGAAATCCCAATATACCCCCACTGCTTGTAGTGCCATACCTAAAGGCCCCCATGTGAAGAAGATCGTTAAAATTTGCTCTTTAGTCCATGCAAATTCGAAGTCCAAGATACCATATATATAAACTGCTGTTGACATGGGTTCAAATATTAAGATATTAATTGCGAGAAGAATAATAATTCCTAATACAGCGGCTATTAGTAGGATTAAATCACTGGGAAATTTTTTTAGTTTATCTAAAATCATATGTTTACACGTAAAATTATGATATTACATTAAGATAGATTATTACTCTAAGTTATATAAATGTGGTTAACCAACCATAATCATTACTTTTTTTTAGACTAAAATATTAAAGAGTACAGTTAAAATCGCTTTACTAAAAAATTATGTGTCTCGCAATACCTGGTAAGATAGTTAAAATTGACGGACATTCCGCACTCGTTGATTTCGATGGAATACAGCAAGATGTCATCATAGCTTTAGTGTTAAATCCTGAAGTTGGTAAATACGTTATTGTTCACGCTGGCTATGCTATTGAACAAATGGACGAGAAGGACGCATTAGAAGCGATTGAACAATGGAAAGAAATCGCAGACGATCAAAACCTTGATTTGTCTGATATGTTATAAGTAATAAATCTAAAAAAAATAGATTATTTCTTCTTTCGGTCAGTAGTTGATAGTACTAAATACTTCGCGTTAAAGAATATCGCAACAGCTATAAAAAGCAATATAACGACATCAAGAACTATGCTCGCATTTCCGAACATTTGAAAGATAAACGCTGCAATCAGACATAACATTCCTATGACCAACAAATTTTCTTTTTTCTTCACCATCTTGATCTCATCCCTCCTTTTAGTAATTTTCATAATTTTTGGATTGCTCCAATCCACAAAATAAAATTAGCTTATAAATTGCTTAGATATATAGTCTATATATCTCGTGTTTTTAACGCTAAATGAGAAGCAGTGGAAGATTTAGTATGCATCTACTAAGCTATAAATCGAATAATTCTAATTTAAGGTTCTTCAATTTACTATATAGACTTTTAACAGCGATAATCGCTTTTGAATTAGGGTTAAAATCTATTGGAGAAATCCCTTTAAGATCAGCTTTCCCAACTTCAAGATCGTAGGGAATAGACTGATATAATGGAATCTTCCATTCTTTAATTCGATCATTGATAATATCAATCTGCGAATCATCTATTACTTTATTAGCTATGAGATAGATATTTATAACGCCTAATTTTTTGGATAATTCTATTATTTTTGAGGAGAGATCTAAGGATTTTTGGGATGGTTCCGCAACTACAAGCATAACATCTATCCCTTTAGCAGTTCCGCGCCCTAAATGCTCTAAACCGGCTTCGAAATCGACCACTATTACTTCGTCTCGCTTCACAAGTAAGTTATACAACAGAGTCCTAATTAAGGCGTTTTCAGAACAAAGGCACCCCGAAGCTGGTTCTTCAATACCTCCTAAAACTAAAAGCTTCAAATCGTCTGGTCCTGTGACTTTAAACCGATCGGGAATATCAGCGACTTCTGGATTAATGTTATAAGCTCCTACTCCTGCTCCTTTAATAACTGTGCGTTCATTAATCATTTCTTTCATTTCCGAAATTGGAACGATCTTTGATATGACTTCTTCTTCAATTCCTAATGTATAACTTAAATTCATGGCTGAATCGTTATCGATTGCTAACACTTTAAAACCATCTTTAGCAAACAAACGGGATAAGGTTCCAGCAATTAAGGTCTTTCCGACCCCACCTTTACCAGATACTGCGATTTTTATAATTATTCCCCTTAAATTACTGTTCTACTATACTAGTTATTTTACGAAGGATATAAAACCTTGAGATTTATTTCTGTAAACGCCTACAAAGAAATAATTATCAATGATAAGAAATTTACCGAATTATTAATAATCTATTACTCTAGAAGGAATTTAGCTGCAACAATAGAGTTAGCAAATTTTATTCATAAATTGCATTCTTTTGGAGACTTTCATCATCTCCCTAAAAATTTTAGTATTTTCTTTTGGATCTTTGCAAGCCACTAATTTATCATTTAGGACTTTAATTTCTGAAGTTAATTCTGTAAACTCTTTAGGAGGACTTATTTGATAATGATAAACTAACTTTCCATTTTGTTTACACTCAACGTAGACCCATTGGTTATCTTCTTGGGACCAATTCCATATGTTGCGAGTTAATTCCCTTACCATATTGGTGTTTCGTACAAAAATAATTGAGTTTAGATAGAAAATAATTATCTTATAGCTTATACCTACTACTTATTTATTGTTTTATCGGAATGAGTATATTAATTTTCGCATGAAAAATTCAAAAAAAGATATTAACAGTATAATAATTACTAATCATTGGATATTTAGCTTACAGATCATCTCTACAGCAGCTTCTCGAACGTCAGGATCGCCATCTTCTTGAAGGATTTTTAATATCTTAACCGATTCGTGAGTTTCAAAATTACGTAAAGCTTTTATTAGATAAAGCTTAACGATCCAATCCTCGTCTTTTACAAGTTCTTTTAACTTATCGAATATTTTAGGACCTCTAATTACGCTAAGCACTTTTATGGCATAGGTTCTGGAATCTCGGTTTCCGCTCTTTAAATTTTCAATAAGCTGGTCGACTACTAATGCCTTATTGTCATTAGAGAGCATTTTATACATCTTAAAAAATAGAATCGGAGGGAAGTTGTCAGAAACGGTTTGTTTTGGGATGGTCACAGGTTCAACGCGATCCTCCTTAGTATCTTCGAGGACTTTTAATTCCACAATGGAGTCGCTTAGCTGTTTATTAGCATTTTTGATCTTCTCAAATACAGGTTCCTTTGGGATTGTTACCCGCTCTACGCGATCTTCTATAATATCTTCAAGGACTTTTAATTCCACAATCAGATCGCTTAATTGTTGATTTGCAGTTTCGATCTTCTGCAATTTAAGATTTAAAGCATTCAATTTTTCATCTTTTTCTAAAGCTTGCTGCCTAAGGTCATCTAATTTCTGATCATCAAAATGAGCTATTTCTTGCAGTTTAACCTCAATATCCTGATTTCGTTGTTTTAAGTTTTCGATAATGTTTATATTAGTATTTATTATGTTTTTCAATTCGTTGTTTTCTACTTCTAAATCGAATAAGGTTTGATTTGTACTCTCATAGCCTGTATTCTCTTCAACTTCTTTAAACTGCTCTTCTTGAAGTCGTACTGTTTCTTCCAATTTTTGTTGAAGGTACTTGACTTTTTCATGATATTGATCGTTGTCAAATGTCAGCTGATCTAGAATTTTATTTACTTCGTTTAATTCATGAAAATACTGATCTTTTAGAGTTTCGCTATCCTGGTCTTTCTTTATAAGCTCTTCGATTTCACGCCTTGAAGATTCGATTTGTACGCGATTGATACCATTTTCTTCCGTTAATTTAATAATTAGCTTTTTTGCCTCAATAAGTTCAGAACTTTCTTCTCCAACATCAAATGTTGAGATGACTTTTCCGTTCTGCAATTCTTTAATTGTTGTATGTAAATCGTCGAGTTGTTTTATATAACCTTCGTTTTCTTCTGTTAATTGCACAATTTCTTTGTTAGCATAGATTAATTCTTTATTTTCGTCTTCAAATTTGTGTGCATTATCCAATTCTGAAGAAATGTCGGTGATAGTCTGTTGTAAAATCTCAATATCTTTATCTTTCTTTATTATGTCTTGACGTTGCTCCGTTACTAAGTCTTTTAACACGGAAATATCTTCAGGGATGTTATTGCTCGTAATTTTTGATTTTTGGTTTTCAATTATTTTTCTCTGCTCGTTCACAGTAAAATTAAGACGCTGTACTTCCTCTTTCAAGCCCTTTATTATGTTTTCTAAATCGGAATGCGCTTGGTTCGCAGAGTCAACTGAGTCTATTAAATCTTTTAAATCTTTGCTCATTTTAAACGCTACCTAATGGTTTATTATGAATTATTAATAAAGCCATTTTCTAATAAATCTTTTGATCGTAAGCTTTAAAAAACATTCAAGATTTGTATTTCAAATAATAGATATAGGTTTAACACCTTAAAAAAAAATTAATTAAACGATCAAAGGAAGAGTCAATTATTATGGAGAATGGGAATGTAGGTAGTATGTATGAAGCTAAAGAAGAAGATGACGATGATTATGAAGACGATGATGATTACGAAGACGAAGAGGATTTGGACGACAACAACGATGGCGAGTGGGACGAAGAAGAAGATTAATAGAAAGTAAATTTTTAAAAACAAAAAAAAAGAATAATAAATTATTCACAATCGATAATGAAAAAGACTGCTACATCTAAATTATATAATTTCAATCGTATTTATTTTATCTCCTTTTCTTATAGCATCCACTACAACTTGATCTGCAGGGGTTATAACTTCTCCAAAGATTGTATGTTTATTGTTTAAATGGGGAGTTGGTACGTGGGTTACAAAAAACTGTGAACCGTTCGTGCCAGGCCCAGCGTTAGCCATAGCTAAGATTCCAGGTTTATTGAAGACCTTTCCAGATTGAAACTCGTCAGCGTAAGGATACGATACATCTCGCCCTTGAAATGGAAACGATTTTACACCTACTGCTGTAGGACCTCCCATACCGCTTCCAAGAGGGTCCCCTCCTTGGATCATAAAATTATCTATTACTCGATGGAACACGATCCCATCGTAAAATCCTTTCTTGGCTAAAAATAAAAAGCTCGAAACCGTTAAAGGCGCTTCGTTGTCGAATAACTTAAGGTTAATGTCACCTTTAGTAGTTATCATTTTTATATTTGTCATAATTCTTGTTAAATGCGTTATTCTAAAAAAATATTTTTACATTTTTCAGATTCGAATTGATTGGTTACTGCTGAGCATTCCAATATGAAAATCTTTTTTTTGGACACAATTTAACTCCTAATAAAAAAATATAAAACCTTTTAAACTTACAGTAATAAATCTCTGTTAAGATCAATCTTAAAATAAACTTGCTATCGTTCAAAAATGGTTACTAATAACGACATATCTTTCTTTTTTAATCCTAAAAGCATCGCTGTAGTAGGAGCAAGTGATACTCAAGGAAAAGTAGGATATAATGTTCTGAAAAACATTATTGAATCAAACTATTCTGGTAATTTATATCCGATCAATCCTAAAACGAAAGAAATACTCGGTAAAAAAGCTTACAAAAGTGTTTTAGATGTTCCAGAAGAGATCGATATAGCGATATTTGTTATTCCAGGGAAATTTGTAAATAAAATCGCTGAAGAGTGCGGAAAAAAAGGGATAAAGGGTTTAGTTGTTATCACCGCCGGTTTTAAAGAGATCGGTGGTGAAGGTATAAAACGAGAGCAGAATTTAATTAAAGTAGCAAAGAAGTATGGAATGAGAGTTATCGGACCAAATTGCTTGGGATTTATTGGAGTAAATTACAACGGTTCTTTTGCGGCTAATACGCCTAAGGAAGGAGAAATAGCAATGATATCTCAATCCGGGGCTATGCTTACCGGAATGATGGATTATTCTATGGATCAAGCATTTGGTTTTTCGTGTAATATCAGTTTAGGTAATAAAGCTGATACTGACGAGGTTGACTTTATTGAATACTTAGCTGAAGATCCAAGCACTAAAGTCATTTTATGTTACTTAGAAAGCATTGAAAATGGAGAAAAGTTTTTAGAAGTAGTCTCAAAAGTGGCTCGAAAGAAACCAATAATTATATTAAAATCAGGTGTAAGTGCAGCTGGAGCCCGAGCCGCTTCTAGTCATACTGGAGCTTTAGCTGGTTCAGATATAGCTTATGAGTTAGCATTTGATAAGTGTGGAGTTTTAAGAGCGGATTCGATAGCTGAACTTTTTGACTATGGAGAAATATTATTATTCCAACCAATTCCCAAGGAAAATTCTTTCGCTATAATCACCAACGCTGGGGGTCCTGGAATTATCGCTACAGATGCATTTGAAAGAAAAGAATTAAAATTTGCTCAATTTTCTGAGCCGATATTACATATGTTACGTGAGAATTTACCCGCGGAGGCAGCAATATTTAATCCAATAGATATCATTGGGGATGCTACTCCCGATCGATACGAATTCACTATAAAGACTATATTTGGATTAACCAAAGATGAGCATTTTGGAGAAGTTGAGGAAGAGGATATCACAACATATGGAGCGCTTATTATTATGAGCCCTCAAGCACAAACACGACCTGCTGAGGTTGCTAAACTGATTTATGATATATCGTCTAAGACTTTATCAGATAAACCAATCGTTACCGCACTAGTAGGTGGTGTTTCAATGATTGAAGCGACGAAATACTTAAAACAAAATCGCATACCTTGTTATCGATTTCCCGGAAGAGCTGCCCAATCACTGAAAGCAATGGTCAAATATAGCGAATTTCTAAAAAGAAACCCAAACGAGAAGCTTGAAATTCCAAAATTTAAGGTTAAAAAACAAAGAGTTCGAGAAATATTTGAAAACGCCAGGAAGGAAGGGAGAACTGTGTTACTTAGCCACGAAACGAGTGAGATTTTTGATAATTATGGCATTATATCTCCAAAATCTAGATTAGCAAAAACACCAGCCCAAGCAAGTAAATTACAAAAAGAAATAGGTATATCGGTCTTAAAGATTGTAAGTCCTCAAATAATCCATAAAACAGACGTTGGTGGAATCTTTCTTAATATAGAATCAGAAAAAGACGCTTATGAAGCATATGTACAAATTCTTGATAATTCTAAAAAGTTTGGGCCACAAAATGCACGTATTTATGGCGTAGAAGTTCAAGAAATGATCGACATTAAACAACAATCAAAGGTAAACGAAATTATCATTGGTATGAGTAAAGATCCACAGTTTGGCCCATTGATAATGTTTGGAACAGGTGGAATTTATGCAAACTTCATGAAAGATGTTTCGTTTGCTTTATCGTACAAATTTTCTAAAGATAATGCAAAGAAATTAATTGAAAATACTAAAATTTATAGCTTATTACAAGGCGTTAGAGGCGAACCTTCATCTGATATTGACGCAATCATAGATGTTCTATTACGACTTTCTCAATTAGTAAATGATTTTCAGGAAATTGTCGAATTAGATATTAATCCGCTTCTCTCGTTTGTAAATGGATATAGTGCCGTAGATATAAAAATAACAATATCACGATAATAGTAATAATATAAGATAAAATTAAGATAATAAATAGGAAAATAAGAGTCAAAAAAGTGAGAAAAATGGCAAAAACGTTTTATTTGTGTTCTTTACAAGAACGAGCTGGAAAAAGCTTTCTATCAATTGGATTCATTCAAAAGCTACAGAAGGAAGGTAAGAAATATGCCTATTTCAAACCAGTAGGGTGCCCAAAAGGAGCATTTAGTTTAAAATCTGATAAAGATATCGATTTTATTTTAAAAAATGTGTATAAAGATAAGGAATCTTATGACAAGGTTTGTCCAATCTCTATCCCTGATTCGTATTATATTGACCTAATAGATGCTGAGAAAAAAATAGAATATATAGAAAGAATTAAGGAAACTTACGAAGAAATTTCTAAAGATGTAGATTACGTAATAATTGAAGGAGGACCATCGGTAAGAAAATTCATGAGAGTTGGAATCGATGATGTAAGCGTAGCAAAAGCGTTAGGAATCAAAGATTTGATATATGTGAGCCCCGAATCCTCAGATAAGTGTATTGATAATATATTTTTTACTAAAAACTATTTTAATTTCCGCGGAGTTAATCTTTCAGCAATTATTTTTAATAAAATTGATTTTGAATATATCCCTAGAATTAAAGAGCTTCAAAAAGGACACATCGATAAATATAACATTCCTGTCTTGGGAATAATTGAAAGGAGCATTGAATTATTTTCACCTCGAGTAATGGAGGTGCTAGAAGCTATAGGTGGGGAATTAATTAACAAAGCAGCTTCAACAGGTTTGGGTAATACAGTGGAAACGATTATCATAGGAGCGATGAACGCTCAAGCAGCATTGAAATATTTAAGACAAGTTAAGAAAGCCGCTGTAATTACCGGTGGCGACAGGGCAGACCTTGCACTAGCAGCATTAAACGAAGATGTATCGGTACTTATTCTAACAGGGTTTATCCAGCCTGACGCTAAAGTCGTAAGAGTGGCTAACGAAAAGAAGATTCCTATTATCCTAAGCCCATCGGACACCTATACTACTATGAGAAATTTGGAGCGATTAAAACCAGGGATACAAGATGACGAAATTCAAGCTGTTCTAGATTTAATGGAGAATCAAATTGATTGGGAAATCTTGTTAAAATAAAAAAAAAGAATTAAATTTGAGTTTAAAATTAGTTATACTGTTATTACAATGAGAAGATTGCAAGTAACATAACAGCTAAGACAAGGACGATGACAAAACCAAAGATAAGACCAATTATTCCCAGAATAAGTCCCGCGATTGCCATACCCTTTGAATCATCCGTAATGATACCAATAATCCCAAAGACGATTGCTGCAATAGACAGGTATAATTCGCTATAAGGCAAAGGTAAAAAGAGCCATAACAGCCAGCCTACAAGTAGTCCTAATAGTCCAAAAATTAAAGCTAAAATACCAAAAACTTTTCCCATTTAATTCACCAATTTCTTGTTTATTATTTTTTTTTAGATTTTTAGATTTATATTATAGTAACGAGTCATAGTTATATAAAAGGGTTAGTATAAAATTTGGATAGAATTGTAAATTACTTGGAAATCCAAAAATAAACCTAGTTAAGTGAAATTAGTGGTAAAACTGTTATCTACTAATCCATTTTTAATCCTTTAACTGTTTTCTGTGGCCGAGGAGCACAGCGTTTATAAGAAATGTTGGGATACCCAATTGTGAATGCGCCTATATGTTTCCCTCTTGCGCCTGCTAATTTCTGTATTCTTTTATCATTTTGTGCTGCGATATGAGTCCATCCGTTCCAACACGTACCCAAGCCTAGTGATTGAGCTGCTAATCTCCCGTACGTTATTATTATCCCTATGTTATGATCTGCAAGCTGCATATCTAACTGTGAAGATACAAATATCACGTGAGGTGCGTCAAAAAACACGGGAATTTTAAACTTCTGACCTAAAAATTTAAATCGTTCTTCGTAAGATTCCTTCATTCCCGGATTTATCGTCATCGCTTCGATAACAGCATCTGATATGCTTTTCAATTTCTCTCGATCCGAAACAATTACGTATTTTTCAGCCCTCATATTACTCCCCGTAGGAGCGTACTGCATAATATCGATGATTTTCTTTAAGATTTCTTTTGGAACTTCCTTTTTTTTAAAGTGGCGAACTGACCGATGAGCTCTGATAAACTTATTCAAATTCTCGTAGGGTATAATCGTTTCTAATTTTTCAATACCCTCAAAAGTAAAAGCATCATCTCCAAAATTATCGTATACTATGGCATCTTCGCCACAAACTGCAATACAGTGTCCACACAAGTTACATGAATTCTCAATATCTTCAAAAACAACTTTTTTGTCCGAATCGACTGTGAAAAGATTTTTGGTACAATCCAGCACACACATTCGACAGCTGTTACATAGTTCGTAATTTATCCCTGTAATTGGCATATTTACCTCTTTTACATTTAGAATTGCTTTTATTCCGATTAGATGTTTAATAGATATAGGAAAAAACCGAATTTATAATTTAATATTTGATATTAATTGGAATTTCCATTCTTGAAATTGATTTAAGAAATAGTTTTTAAATTATGAATTAAGTGTTAGTCTATGATTAGTGACTTTTATGTAAAATTAGCAAAGCTAGCAATAAATTATTCTATAGAAGTTAAAAAAGGTCAGCGGGTATTTATAGGAGGACCAGCGTTAGCAAAAGAACTTTTTCAAGCTCTATATGTTGAAGTCTTAAAAGCTGGTGGATATCCCTTAATTATACCCAGAATCGAAGGAAAACAAGAGTTACTTTACAAATATGGTTCTGAAGATCAGCTTTTTTATTATGAAAAGGTTTCGAAAATAATTGATACAGAATTTGATTGCTATATTATAATTCAAGGGGATTATAATCGGAAAAAACTCTCTTTAGTAGAGCCCAAATTAATCGCTAAAGTCAAGGGTTCACCTGCTAGAAGAGAGTTTGAAACAATTACAAGAAAGCGATTTGCTAACGGAGAAGCGAAGAGGGTGACTATTCCTTATCCTTGTCATTCTTATGCACAAGAAGCTAACATGGATTTGTTCTCTTATTCAGATTTTGTTCGAAAGGCATTATTTTTAGATAAAGAAGATCCCGTCAAGGAATGGAAGGAAATGGAGAAAAAGAATAAAAAACTGGTTGAAAATTTGAATCAATTTGAGAATATTCAGGTTTTAGGGGAAGATACGAATTTAACATTTTCAGTGAAGGGTAGAATATGGTGTTATTCTTCTGGTCGTTTAGAATTACCTGACGGTGAAGTCTATACAGGTCCTTTAGAGAATTCCGTAAATGGAGGTATAAGGTTTACATATCCTGGAATATATCAAGGAAAAGAAATCGAAAATATTTATTTAGAATTTAAAGATGGTAAAGTGACAAAAGCTACAGCGGATAAGGCTGAGGAACTGCTTCACGATACAATAGCAATTGAAAACGCGAATGTTATTGGTGAATTTGCGATCGGAACAAACTATGGAATAACACATTTTACCAAGAATATGGGTTTTGACGAAAAAATCGGAGGTACAATCCATTATGCATTAGGCGCTGGACTTCCAGAAACCGGTTCAAATAATTATTGCGGAATACATTGGGATTTTCTTAAGGACATGACACTCCCTGGATCAAAAATTATTGCAGACGGTAAAGTAATTTACGAAGAGGGTCAGTGGAAAATTTAGATATTCATAATCTTTTTACGCGTCTCAACTGGAGAATATTTTTTAAAGTTTCAAGAATTTTAAAAAGGTATGATTACTGAATTTTATGAAAAATTAGCTAAACTCGCAGTAAACTATGCTGTAGAAGTTAAGAAGGGTCAAAGAGTTGCAGTTATTGGCCCTTCCATTGCCGAAGGCTTATTTCAAGCTATTTACGTAGAAGTTCTAAAGGCCGGTGGTCACGCACTATTGGTACCTCAGATCGAAGGAACACAAGAATTACTCTATAAATATGGCTCTGAAGAACAAATGTTATATATCGACGATGCTCGGAAACTAGTTATAAATGAATACGATTGCCTTATAAGTATTTTTGCGGATTATAATCCGAAAAAACTCTCATTAATAGACCCAAAGATTATTTCTAAGGTAAAAGGTTCACCCGAAAATGCTAAACTAATGATGACCTACATGAAACGATACGCCGATGGAGAACTAAATTGGGTGATAATTCCCTTTCCTTGTCATTCTTTTGCGCAAGAAGCCGAAATGGATTTATTTTCTTATTCTGAGTTTGTTCGAAAAGCGCTACAATTAGATAAGGAGGATCCAGTTAAAGAATGGAAGGAAGTGGAAAAGAACCAAGATATAATCGTAGAAATCTTAGATAAAGTAGAAACAATTCAAGTATTAGGTGAGGATACGGATTTAACGCTTTCAGTTAAGGGCAGAAAATGGATAAATTGCTGTGGACATAATAACCTACCAGACGGAGAGGTATATACTTCCCCGCTTGAGGATTCTGTAAACGGACATATAAGATTCACCTATCCCGGCATTTATCAAGGAAAAGAAATCGAAAACATTTATTTAGAATTTAAAGACGGTAAAGTAATAAGAGCTACAGCCGATAAAGCCGAAGATTTACTACAAGAAATAATTGGTATAAAAAATGCGGATATCCTTGGTGAATTTGCTATCGGGACTAATTATGGCATTACTCAATTTACGAAGAACATGCTATTTGACGAAAAAATCGGAGGTACGCTACACAGCGCTTTAGGCTCAGGGCCACCTAAGACGGGATCAAAAAATCGATGTCCGATCCATTGGGATATTCTTAAGGATATGACACTTCCAGGCTCAAAGATTTTAGCAGATGGTAACATTATCTACGAAGAAGGTCAGTGGAAAATCTAAAACTGACTTCTTTTTTTTCTTTAATTCTTTAAACAGAAAAAGTTCATATTAGCAATTTGACTCAAGAAGAAGAAACTCTAATAAAATCAAATAGAAGGATTTTAAGTATAGATATTTTTAAAGGATTAACCGTCCTCTTGATGGTTTTTGTTAATAGTATTCAACTTTACGAAGATGTACCGGCGTGGACAAAGCACGCTGGGGATTATGGTCTAACTTATGTTGATCTAGTGGCACCATTTTTCGTATTTATGCTTGGACTTAACCTGAATAATTCTTATAAGCGACGTGTCCAGAAGGAAGGGAAAAATAAAGCACGGTTGAGATATACTCGTAGATTTTTGATCTTTATAGGTATAGGTTTAATTTTAACCATGTATATCGATGTAAATGAATTTTTCTTTCGATGGGGGACCCTCCAAGTTCTAGGGACATCAGGTTTAATGTTATTACCGCTGCTCGGTTTAAAACCTTATTTAAAGTTAATTTTTGCAATAATTTTCATGGGTTTCCATCAATTTCTTATTTACACACCAATTAATCTTCTAATTTATGATTCGATAGAAGGGGGTGTCTTAGGTATTTTTTCCTGGGGATCGATGATGATTTTATCTTCTTTTCTTGCGGAAGGTTTAGATAAAGAAAGAAAGCATATCAAAAAATATTTCTTATTCGGAGGTTTTATTTGTTTGGTAATTGGGATTGGATCCGCTTTTCTTCTGGGGATAAGCAGAGATTATATTTCACTACCTTACATTTTAATTTCTGTAGGAATTGCATCCATTCTTTACTACTTCTTGTATTATGTTTACGAAATTTGGGGAGTCAATTATAGTCTTGTGAAAAAGGAGAGAATTTTCAGTGCTGTAGGGAAAAATGCGTTCTTATTTTACTTAATTCACGTCGTAATTGTTTATGTTGGCTATACAATATTCCCTTTTGATACACCAAGCATAATAATCTTCCCATTCGCTATCTTACATGCTGTTTTCACTTGGGTTATAGCATATTACTTAAATAAAATGAGAATTTTTGTCATTATTTAAGGTTGAATATCTTCGCGAAGTGTTCCTCAAGTAATAAAGCTTATAATGTAAAATAGCATAATTGTTATTTGCACATTTCTGACACATTACTTAACGGGAAAAAAAATGAACGTTTTAGAAGAACAATATCTTTTATTTGAAATAGACGAGGAAAACGAAGATTTTAGGGAAATTAAAAACGAAGATGACCCTATTCACACGAAGTTTGATAAATTCTCAATATTTATAATTGTAGACCCTCGAAATAAAGAAATTTGGATGTGGATAGGTGAGAACGCTAGTATAAGAAAGAAATTTATTGCTACTCAGAACGCACCTAATATTCGAGATAAATATGGGATAGATTTTAAAATTGTGACGGTGGACGAAGGAAATGAACCACTAGAGTTTAAACAAATCGTGGGTTTATAACTTTTTGTAGATATCTTTATTTTGCTCTTTTTATCCAGGACTCCACATAAATGCTTCAAGTTTACAATATTCCTTGAATCCTATATTTTTATATACATTTAATCCCATTTCAGAAGATTGTAAAATAGCAACTTCGTACCCAAATTCTTTAGCTTGGTGTAAGGGTTCTACGCTTATCGCAGTCCCAATTCCTTTGTTTCGTGCTTCTTCCAGTGTGCAAACATTATAGATTCCTGCAACACCAGCACCAAAAAATACATACGATGTAGCAACAGGAATGCTATTATAATAGGCTATGAATGCTTTATGAGGTGAATTAACATTTAGACATGTACTAACTACAATATTAACCATTACGTCGAATACTAATTCTTTTGGCCATTCAGCAGCAGTTATGCACACATCGGCCCATATTTTCGCAAGTTCAATATTTTCAACCTCTACTATTTTCAAATTGGGTATAGACATAGTATTTTTAGTTAAATTATTAAGATTATAAGCCATCCCTGGATCATTTGCTACAGAAATAAACTTACTGTTAAGTAATAACTCCTTCAAATTATGAGGGTGACTTGATGGACCAGTATACCAAACAAATGGTATCTTCCTTTCTTCAAAGAATGAAACAATTTCATTTATTATTTTCTCAGCAGCTCCAGAAGGAATATTAGTATTTAATACTCCATTTACCATAGGAAATGGGATTCCAGAATAATATTTTATGAACTCATCTTTCTCTTCATATTCTATATTTTCAAGATTCTTAATTGCTTTTACCCATTCATAAGTGTTATGCTCAATTGCATATATAAGTTCTGAAGTGGTCGGATTTTTAAGAATGTCTGACATTTGTATCATTTCTCGTATTTTTATTCTAAATTAGAGATAATTAAATATAAATTTATCTATAATATCTAAATTTCGTAAGAGCGAGTATCATCATAGCATAGATGCTATTTTAGTACTACGGCCATGTATATAAATTAGGGCGAAAAACAATAGATGAAGGATAAGAACCACCCGAATTTAAAGAGATCGTGGGTTCATGATAAAATCGTTTCAAAATACAATAGTATTAAATGTTTACTTCGATTAATTTCCATTTAGGTGGTTGTTATTAAGAAAAGTTACAAAGTAAGTGTTATTGTTATTATAGCTATAAGTTTGATTTTAGTAATTACTATCTCCCTAGTAGTTCTAAATCTATCGCAAAAGCCTAGCTTTAATCAAAATGTGATAGATAATAACTATCAAGAAGCCGGGCGAATTTTTGGGGCTGATGTCGATAACGATGGAGATATTGATGTGATTTCAGCGTCTCATGGATTAAATCAAATCGCTTGGTGGGAAAATATAGATATGAATTTTACAAAACATATTATCGCGAATAGTTTTACTAACGCTTTCTTCATTAATATCGGTGATGTTGATAAGGATGGTGATATAGATGTTCTAGGAGTAAGCGATTCTGGTGATGAACTTGCGTGGTGGGAAAACAATTACACCGTTTTCATTAAGCACACATTAGCGCTATCTTATGAGACACCTACAGGTATAAATTGTTTTGATGTAGATCTTGACAACGATATTGATATTATAAGCACAGGCGCCCAAGAAGTTACGTGGTGGGAGAATAATGGTAATCAAACCTTTACAGAACACGAAATTTCGCTAGGATACCCAGAAATTTCTAATGAAGGGCACGCTTCAGTTTTCGCAGCTGACTTAGATAATGATAACGATGTAGACATTGTAACGGGGTCTTCGTCTTCAGCTCAAATAGGTGAACTTTGTTGTTGGGAAAATAATGGAACTGAAAGCTTTTCAAAACAACAACTTTCAGTAAATTACGGAAGAATTCATGAACTTTACTCCGTCGATGTAGATAAGGATGGAGATCTTGATATTGTTAGTAATTCTGCTACCTTAGATACCATTGATTGGTTTGAAAACTTGGGAAACTTAACATTTACTAAGCACCTAATATCTTCTAATTTTGGTGGACCAAACAGTGCGTTTCCGATTGACATTGACAACGATGGAGATGTCGATATTATTGGTGCAGCTCTGTTAGCCGATAAGATCAGCTGGTTCGAGAATAACGGATTTCAAATATTTACTGAACATATTCTAACTAGCAGTTTTAATGGGGCTTCAAGTTGTTCTGCAATAGATCTCAATGGGGATTCGAAAATAGATATTTTAGCAACAGCTTGGGCTGATTCTGAAGTCGTAGCTTGGATACAATCTTAAAAAAAACTTCGTGAAATTAATCTTTCACGATCATAATAGATTGCTTACAACTGTAATGCATTATAAAGCGTTTCTGCGATCATATAGAACGCCCGGTTAACATTTTCTCCTGTTAAAGCAGAGGTCTCAATGTATTCTAGATTGAGATATTTAGCAAGATCAGAACCTTTTTCCGAAATACCTTCGGGGTCGTGGGCTAAATCTTTTTTATTTCCAATAACATAACCTGTTAAAATTGGTCTGTCTTTTAGTTGATTCTGAATGTCGTAATACCAATTTGATATACTTTCCAAAGAGGTAGGTTTTGACAAATCGAATATGAGGAACAAGCCGTCAGATCCTAAGTAGAATTGTTGTCTCATAGTTTGAAACTTTTGTTGACCAGCAATGTCCCAGAGTACTAACTGTATATAAGACTCATTAATCTTGAATATTTTATCTGAAACGTGCACTCCCAGAGTTGGAATATAGTTTCTTCTGAATGCGTTATCGGTATATCTAAGTATTAAAGATGATTTACCAACGGAAGGATCGCCACAGATAACAATTTTAAATTTAAAATTAATTAAATTAGCCTCTTTTATTTTCTGGTCAGGAAAAGCTTTAGCGTTTTCTTCAGCGATCTCGTTGTTTTTAAATTCGTTTAGAAATTGGTTAATAATAACAGAAAAATGATTTAAAACATCTATGTAATTCTCCCTTGGAGATTTTGACTTTTGTAAAAGTGCAATTTTCTCAGCCACTTCTTCAAATGGAGTGTCAAAATAACTCAAATATTTGTAAAATATAACATCGTCAGATTCCTTAAACAATAAAGTAATTGCTCCTTGACCAATTCCACCTCGTCTCGCTTCTTCGTTCCATTTAACATATTTTATCAAACCTTTTAAATTCAATGAAGGGAATGGAAGGATCACTAACGAATCTGGAATAAGACCACTTTCACCTGACAAAACTGTAATTGTTTTAACCCCAATATGAAGTCTATTCGTTAGGGGTATTTCTCCCAGCCATACAAATGGGTTTGGTCCAACTTCCTCATCTAATTCAGTGTATAATATTCCTTTTATTAGTTTTGCTTCCATGATTAAGGCATTATATATCTAAACATAAAATTGAAAATTTCTTAATATTATTAAAAAATTAGAAATATAAATATTAACGCTTTTCAGTTTGAACATTTTTAAACTATTATTTTTTTCCAAGCTGTATTCAAATAGATGGGAAAGGGGGGAATTGAACCCCCGACCGCTCAGTTCCGAACCGAGATTAACGCTAAAATTTATAAATTTCAGTATCATTCCAAGCTAGACCACCTTCCCTATATCATATAGATAGTCACAAATTAAAAAAATTTACTAGCAGTAAAAAGGATGAAGTAAAAATAAGATTTGTTAGTCCTTTATGTTTTCTAACAAAGAAATTATCCGATATATTGTTGTGCGTGAATGGAATGGAATATTTGCGTCTTGGGATAAATCTGTGATCATATACATAACATTACTGGCAAGAACCGCGGGTGTATCGTCCTCACGCTGTAGTTCCTCTATCCCTTTCTGAGCTACACGTTTAATATTTCTGGGGACTCCTCGGTCTTTAATCATGCCATTTAACAAGTAATCGACTTTTTCAAAAGTATCAAGTATTTCTTCTGTAAATTCATTACCCCTTGGCAATTTTCTCCCACCCGAGTATATATTATGATAAAAAATTAATTTTAAATCTCAGTTACTTGATTGTTTTGAATATTCATTGAAATTTAATTTTTTTGATTTTTAAAAATTAGAGCACATTAACGGGTATAAAAATTAAAATTAAAATTAAAAAATTCCAAATTCACGAATTTGTTCTGTTAATTTTGGAATTTCTCCTTCACATTTGGTGATTTTTTCGTTGTATTTATTGTATAACTCGTCGAACGCTTTTAAATCTCCTTGATTTAAATCCTTTATAAAATTGTATGAAATCTCAGAAAGTTCTTGAAAAATATTATCAAATTTTTCAGTAGCGTCTAAAAGATTCTTATGTGCTTCCTTTCTTTGTTCCCTTACCATATTTCGTAATTTTCCGCGAGGAATTCTAATGCTATCTATTATACTATCGCACTTATCTAGAAATTTATAGGTATCCAACCTGTTTCCTTCTGTTAACTTAGATTCGATGATTTCGGTACGCCATGTATTAATACGTCCACGAGCAAATGTATCAAAGTTAAGCGAGATAGAATCAATACCCTCTCTTACTAAAAATCTTAAAAATTCAGGATCATCGCT
>Ga0114922_10001163_pt1 | contig 25182 bp, 15 predicted proteins | sample AartaG_FD_100975 | JGI IMG/M metagenome (GOLD analysis project Ga0114922, IMG submission 100975) | Deep subsurface microbial communities from Aarhus Bay to uncover new lineages of life (NeLLi) - Aarhus_00045 metaG | ecosystem: Environmental > Aquatic > Marine > Oceanic > Sediment | place... | reverse complement strand
GTGCGCAAACAGCAGTACGATTTGGCCCGGGCCCAGCTCGCCCAGGCCCGGCGATTTGTCAACTCAGGCGAGCGCGCCCAGGTGGAGGTCATCCGTGCCGAAGCAGGTGTCGCTGCTCAGCTCGAAGCAATTATTATCGCCGAAAACAGTGTCCGTGACAGACAGCGCGAACTTAAGCAAATCCTGAATAAGCCCGGGTTGGAGACTCAAACCTCTACGGTCTTAATTTGCGCTACTGAGGCCGACCCCGTCCATTATGAATTGGACGGGGACCGCGTCGTCACTGCTGCTATCCAAAATCGCATGGAAATGCTCGAACTGGAACTGCAGCTTGCAAAGGATGCCAGCATCGTTGACTTCCGCCGCAACCAGGCGCTTCCCCTCGTTACTCTCAATTATACATATAACATAAATGGTCTTGGCCCCACAAGATCCGATGCGTACGACCTGCTTTACGACAAAAATTTTGAGGACCATACCCTCGGTCTGCAACTACAAGTCCCATTGGGAAATGTAGCCGCCAAAAGCCGCCTGCGTTCGGCCTTCTACCAGCGCCGGCAGCGACTCGCCTCCCGCGAAAGTCGAAGAACACTAATTGAGGTTGAAGTCCTTAAAGCCGTTGACCAGCTCGAGGCAAACTGGCAGCGTATCTTAGCCAGCAGACAAAACAGCATTCTCTCCGGAAGACTTTTTCAGGCGGAGAAAAGACAGTTTGAACTCGGGCTTCGCACATCTACCGACGTTCTTGATGCCCAGACAAAGTTTGCCGAGGCCCAAAGCGCAGAGATTCTCGCACTGACCGAGTATCAGATAGCACAGGTGGACCTGGCCTTTGCCACCGGCACACTGTTAGGTGCTGCCAAGGTCCGGTGGGCCCCGATTGTCCCGGTGAGCAAATAAAGGACTGCACGGGACGCAATCCAGGGTGATATTTGACCGAAAAACAACGCCGGGGGATTAATCCTCCGTGTCAGGCCGGACTTGCCTGCCCTGAGCGGAGCCGAACGGGATCCGGCATCCAGAGTATTCACGATGTTTGTAGGAGACCACATATCGGTCCTCTTTAACTGAAATCATTATAAGTTTGTTGACAATCGGGCACTTTGGCGTCTAAAATGGTTGTCTGGGAAGAGACGAGGAGGGAAACTTGTCAGTGCGAGTGAGTTTGACGGAGGACCGGAGCGAAACTGTGGGTTTTTGGCATTGCGTATATGGGTATAGTTGTGAATTAGCGTGGGGATTTTAGTGGTACTGAAACTAAGTGAGAATCCGCCGACTGCATGGCCCGAGGGCAAACTCATCGGTGATTTTGCGGGGACATGGTGGGTCGCGCATACCAAGAGCAGAAATGAGAAGGCATTAGCGTGGCAGATGCAGAAAAAAGACGTCAGCTATTTTCTTCCCATGACTGAGAAAGTGCATCGCCGAAGGGGCAGGACGTTTCGCTCGCTGCTGCCGCTTTTTACCGGTTATGTGTTCTTTTGTGGTGATGAAGAGCAGCGCGTAGAAGTTCTGCGGACGAATCGTGTGGCCAATATTATCGAGGTAAAGGACCAGTCCCAACTGGTGGTCGAACTGACACCAATCCAGCTTGCTCTCGATGAAGGCCGCCAGCTTTTGCCACACAAGTACATAAAGGCCGGCCAGGGCTGCAGGGTGATTGCCGGGCCTTTGGCGGGAACAGAAGGCATTGTGGTAAGGGCCGGCGAACGCACGCGTCTGGTGCTGCAGGTGGATATGTTGGGCCAGGCGACAAGCGTTGAAATCGCGATGGATATGATAGAGTTGATTGAATAGCCGATGTTCTGTGATTGACGTCGAAAGGGATCCGAATGGAAGCTTTTCAGATTCAATGGGTGGTTATGGCGGTTGGTTCTCTGGTTGTTGCCGAAGCCGCTGTGATTCTTATCAGGCCCGGAGTGTACAGAAAATTCATCAGGTTTTTCACTTACCGCAGCATGTTGTACATACCTGCGGTGATAGCAATACTTATAGGGATTCTGTTTCTCATCTGTGCTCTTGATTGCAGACAGCCGTGGATAATTATTGTGTTCGGGCTTATCGCGGCCATAAAGGGCATCGCAATCTTCCTGATAAAACCGCAAAGCCTCAAGGACATATTGAAATGGCTGAGCGAAAGGTCGGATACGACGTTACGCCTGTTAGGCATACTGGCCTTGGCTGTCGGTGTCTTAATCGTGTACGGTGGCGTACCGAGGTGAAACAGGGATTAGTGAACAGTATTTAATCATTAGTCCAAATGGACACGCCAATTGGCCCTTTCTTCCCGGTTTTTAGCCTTCTAAACGCATTTCACGGGATTTTTCCTATGAAAACCGGCCTGAATCTGGTATAATACAGGATTGTAACGTTTTGCTTTATACGGGCGGAGAAAGTGGGAAAAAGATGAGGGTGATGTGCCGGCAAATATCCGTACATCGATGATTTGCGCAATGGCTTGTGCGGCCTTGGGGCTGCTTCTTGCGCCAAAGGCTTATGGTCTGGCTGGATCAACGGGGCCGGACGGGTCAAACGCCCAGGCTGTTCATGCACTTGGCCGGGTCGGCAAAGGAGTCAACGTCGGAGTGGTTTCACTGCGCAACACCCGCACGACTCACGAAGCCTTCAAGGACCCGAACGGCGTGTCGCATGCATTTAGCTACGACTTCAGCGGGGACGGCATTGAGTTTTCGTGGCACGACACACAGATGGCCGGCATAGTCGCAAGCAGAGGTGACATCAACCATCCGAATGACATCGGAGTAGCACCGGGCGCTAATATCCACAGTGCACGAATCGCTGACAATTACAATGCCATGACAAATATCTTCCTGACAGACGCACTTGATGAATTGATCATCGAGCAGAACTGCCGGGTAATAGCAACAGGGATGCAGTCAGTTGAGATTGCCGACGGCAACAGCGTCTGGACGAAAATTTATGATTACTACGCGTATGAATACGACGCCGTTTTTACAAACCCCTCTGGCAACTATGCCCCGGCGGTAACCGTAGTCGGCGACGCCTATAACGGCATAACAACGGGAGGATTGGCGGTAACTGAAGAAGATGTGTATTTGAAAGTAGGCACGGGGAGCAATCCCGGACCGACGCTGGACGACAGAAGAAAACCCGACATAGTCGCACCGGCCCAAGACCAGACAGTGCCAACAAGCAGTAGTGACACAGCATGGGCAACGGTTGGCTCAAGCGCCGGCCAGACAAGCTATTCGGGGCCGCAAGCTGCGGGCGTGGCGGCACTATTATTAGGTGCTGCTGATGAGACGGGCGACCCCGATGATAACCAGAGCGAGGTGATAAAAGCGGTGATGGTAAACTCGGCTTTCCCCAACATAAATGACAAGGATAACAATCCGACCTATCCCGCCGAACCGAATAATACCTGGAACTGCGACCGCGGTTACGGCCGAGTCGATGCGCTTAGAGCTTACGAACTGTTAATCGCCGAAAAGGTTGCTGAAGGTACTGAAATAACCCAACAAAAAGGCTGGGCCTACGATACCATGACCGCCCACGGGCGGCATACTTATTCCGTCCTCGGCACAAGAAACGACCGCCTCGTGTTAACGGTAACATGGAACAGGCAGATTTCCAGGAATGGATTGGTATTCACCGATGAGTCGGCACCAAAGTTTAACCTCGACCTGACGATTAAAGACCCAAATGGGATAATCTTATTCGCCGAAGAAAATATATTAGACAACCTTGAAAAGGTTGACTTGCTACTGGAAAAAGGCGGTATATACGAAGTCACACTCGATAACATGACGGGTAAAACTCGCGATTACAGTCTGGTATTCGAATTGTTAGAGCCCCTTCTCTATGATTTTGAGCCGATAGATTATATTGTAGATACCTCCGATTTGCTCGTCATAGCGGATAACTGGTTGCTGGAGGGTTACGGCCTTGAAGCGGACCTGACCGCCGACGAAGTAGTGAATCTGGAAGACTGCGCCCAATTCGCCGGACACTGGCTCGACATCAACCCCGCCTATTATAACGAATAGATGGGCCGGTCAGAATGTCATCTGTAAGCGAAGGCCGAGACAAACTGAGGCGCTGGTGGTTCTGTTACCGCATGGATTGGAAACATATTGCACAGATGGGCTGATATTCAACCGGCCCGTTACAGCAGCACTCGCTATCGTAAAACACCAAAAATTTATAGCGTTTCAAGACAAATCGAGGGAAAAGGCGGATTTTTTTATTTTTTCTGAAATTTTCGCTTGACTCGATAGCATGAATCTCATATTCTTATGCGCGGTAGCACGATTTGGATTTTCTTATGCGCATATTTCATTTAATAGCAAAACAGCAAATTATAAGATAAAGAGGAAAAAAGGCGTGGCATGAGGATAGTAAAGCAGCGAAATAAATACTTACCTAACCTTTCTTCCGGATTATCTGTTGGTGAGTTGCTTGTAGTTCTTACAACTATAACGACACTAATGGCCATGCTTTTACCTTCATTTGGAAGAGCCAGGGAACAGGCAAGAAGAATCGCCTGTGCAAGCAACCTGCGGCAACTGGGTTTGGGACTGCAAATGTATGCCGCACATAACGATGGGTGCTATCCGGTTGAGGATCTCTGCGGTAATCCGCAGTCGGCTTTGACTGGTAGTCTTTTCCCCGTTTATCTGATGAATCAGGACATATTCTACTGTCCCAGTGCAGCGTCAGTCGAGTCGTATGCTCAAAGCGACCAATATGGTGGTTCGGGGGGGGATTCAGTCATTAACACCGACCGGAACTGGCGACGCTCTTACATCAGCTACAAATATTTCTCCGTAACCCGCCGCGATACGCGTATGCCGCTGCCTTTGGGCCTTTCTAAGTACCCACATATTTTGAAAGACGATTCGCCATCGAGTCGGTGGCTTATGAGCGATTGGGTCCGTAAGCACGTGCCCGTCTTTCCACATCTTGAGAAGGGTGGCTGGGGTGGCGGCAGAAACGTTCTCTTTGCAGACACAAGTGTGCAGTTTGTCCGGCACAGGACGCCGGGCGCATTTTGAAAAGCCTAATGAATGATATGTACAGGAGACAAACAATGCTACGAACAATTTTTTTAAGTCCTCGACAGCTAACACCAGCAGGTGTCATGGGGAAAACCAATATTCTGACACGCCGAGAATTGGTGTTCGCGGTTGCCGTTGGTATAGCCCTGGCTGGTGTCGGCCAACTATTGGGAAGAACATTCCATCTGGTCTGGCCTGTTCCAATGTCGGGGTCGATAGTCACTGCACTGCCTCGCACATTTATCTTGTTGGTGATTTTGCTTCGGATAAACAAGTTTGGTGCATTAACCGTCGCGGCAATAGCCGAGGTGAGCACAAGACTGGCAATGGGATTCACCGGCTGGTGGCCTATGTCCATAGTTGTACCGTTGTTAGCCGGTGCTTCGGGAGATGTGATCTGGTGGTACTTGAGGCACATACCGTCGCCAGGCCTGCGCTTGATATTAACAGGCAGCTCCGTTTGTGTGGCAAGGGTGCTGATTGCTTTGTTTTTCTGGAGTCTTCTGATGCGGCCAATTTCGGGAGCAGGTGAGCACTTAACATTGACTTTGGGATGTATTATTGTAATCAACGTGGTTTTGGGTATGATCGCCGGACTGCTGGTTGGCAAATCAATCAAGCTTCCGAAAGGCACCGAGTGAAAACGAAAGGTGGCAATTTGAAAACGCCTGTCTCAGAGTCGTTTACTATCCGGCCGATAGGTCATGTACAATCAGCTTATACCAAAACCGGGGATGTGCCACACACGCATACAGGATGGACGGCGGATATTTCCCGAATTCAGCTTTTTCCCAGGTACGCCGGGGGACTTGGTGGCTTGAAGGGCTATTCGCACATTATGGTACTGTTCTGGGTGCATCGAGCCAAAGAATGGAAAATGCCAAAAAACCACCAAAAACCGCCTCATGTGAAGCTGTTTGCCACGAGGATGCCGGTGCGCCCCAATCCCATCGGGGTATCTGTTGTCAAACTGCTGGATTTTTCTGCTGATAGCGGTGAGGTTATCGTGAAGGGGCTGGATGCACTGGATGGCACACCTGTTCTGGATATTAAACCGTTCATTCCAAACTTTGACAGTTACCCCGAGGCTTGCGTGCCGGACTGGGTAAAGGAGCATCTGGACAGCCACAATCATAGCACAGCACCAGGCCAACACAGCCATGGTAATTAAGAACAGGAGACAAGGCTTATTAAAACCACAAACTTGACATTGATGATTTCGTTAGCAGTTTTGATGGGTTTGCCGGCGTACACACGAGCAGCTTCTACGGAGTTCCAGTTGTTCACTTCCACCTACAACAGCGGCAGCTTGCCTCAAGAACCACAGACCAGCGGTGATTATCTCCCGCAAACAGGGGATGACTATGAGATGTCGGGCAGCAATCCTGACGGCTGCTTTAGCTTCAATTTTATGAATCCAACGGCTGTTTCCGGCGGCTATACCAAAGGCATTCATTCGATGACAGGTTCGGTAATATTGGATATAGACGTTCAGACAGGTGGAGAGTTGAATATTGTATCACTTGCCTTTGACGGATATATCTCCTCGACACAATCCGGCATCCAGCGGCTTGTTCAACCCGTCGACCCTGCAGCCAATGGGAGCCACGGCTCAACCGACGGCGTTGGAAACAGTGGGACGTACAACGCCTCAGCCGGGTCAAACTGGGCGTTTGAGGCAGGTTTCGACTGGTACTATGACGTACCTGCTGGAGGAATGGGCGGTATTGATATGACCTTTGACAACTATCAGTGGGACGGTTTCATCATTCCTGTGAGCGAACTGAGCACGGCTGGTATGGCAGCTACTACACTCGACGATTCGATGGATTACTTCGGCGGCAATTTCGAACAGTGGCTATTGAACAAAATAGCTCCGCAGCTTCCAGAGGATGCTGCTTATCTCCTTTTTGCGCAGGGCCTGGCAAATCCGGCCTGGACCGACCAGCAGGTTGGCATGACAACGGGCGGGCTGGTTGGAGAAACCGTTATAGGCTATGCGGTACCGGAGCCTGTAACCATCATGCTTCTTACTGCCGGACTTTGTTGCGCTCGATGTGTGAGAAACCACCGAAAAAATGCATAGGAGGCCGAGGGGTTGGTCCTAAACATCAAAGGCATATTCATATTATTGATGCTGGTACCGCTGGTGTGTGTACAGGCGACTCCCGTTGAATTTGAATTGATTATGCACACAGACAATATACAACTGCTGCCTCAGCCGAAGGGATTGCCTGGCGTCTGGGGTGACCACCTTCTGCAAACAACCGATGACATCGCGGGTAGTATGTTTAATCCCGATGGTTGCTTCAGCTTTAATTTTATGAATCCGGTGGGCATACAGGATCCATGTTATCCGCCCGGCTATGCTGAGGGTATTCATTCAATGACGGGGTTGGCAACGCTGAATATAGATTGCAACACGGTAGAAGTTACATCGCTCACCTTCAGTGGTGACATTTTATCATGGGCAACAGCGTATCAGCGGCTGGTTCGACCGGGTGACCCTGCAACCGGCTACAACACCGACGGAATACCAAACAGTGGGACGTATATCCCGTCAGCTGGCGCGAACTGGGCTTTTGAAATAAGTTTTGACTGGTACTACGACACACCATTCGACGGTTTGGGAACTATTGATATGACGTTTGACAATTACAAGTGGAAAGGATTTATTATTCCTGTGAGCCAACTGAACCCGGCCGGTATGGCCATAACCACACTCGATGACCCGTTAGGCTATTTCGCCGGAACATCCGAAGATTTTGAATCGTGGCTTTTGGGCGAAGTGGCTCCACGGCTCCGGCAAGATGCCACTTGCCTGCTCTTCGCTCAAAGTGAGGCACACCCTGCATGGGTCAACGCAATGATGGGTATGACCATGGAGGGCATCGTTGGAGAAACTATAATAGGTTATACTATCGCAGAATTCAGCCCCAATAAAGCTGATATTGATGAGGATTGGGATGTTGACCTGTTTGATTTTTCCATTCTTGCTGATCAGTGGCAGCAGCCCCCTGCCGAACCCTCTGCTGATATTGCCCCGCCTGGGGGGGATGGGATTGTAGATATAAATGATCTCGTATTTTTGGTGAAGAACTGGGTGTGGCCCAATAGCTTATCCAATTAACAAACCAACAGAAAAATTAAATCCACCAAAAGCCCTGTTAAGCCACCTTTGATATATGCCGATTATTTGGAATGCTGGAATATGCGTGCGTACCGAGCCGGCGAGAAAAAAACGCTACGTTGATTTGCCGCTATCGGCTTTGTTTATTAGATTTTAGGTGGTAAGATAGAAGTCAAATTGCAGGGCACCGTTTTCAATGAAAGAACTGCAACTCCTTAAAAAAGAAGAACTTAGGGATGTTCTTGGTCAAGCGGTCCAAAAAAACCTAACCGCCGTTCTAAGCCACCTGACAAGAGGAAAATGGCACCTGATAAAAGTCTCACTTCGCGCCCTGACCGGTCAAACTTTGCACGTTGACACCCTTGGCGAGGAAACCGCCAGATTGACAAACATGGAAATAAACCAACCGGTCGGTGTATCTATCCAGCAGGGCTTCAATAAGTATATTTTTGAGACAGTCGTCATCGGATTTGAGACATCCGTAAGTCAAGCCCAGGGACGAAGAATCGTGCTTGATTTGCCCGAAAGAATGGACAGAATGCAACGAAGGGCATACAGTCGTGTGCCGGTGCCAAAGTCACTGAACGTTCGGGTCTTGTTCTGGCATCGCGGCTACACGGACGAATCGAGGCAAGTGCCCATGGAGAACTATTGGCAGGGAAGGCTTCTGAACATATCTGCCGGCGGCGTGCAAATTGCAGTGGATTTCGAGCAAAGGCCAAACTTCAAGATCGGCCAACTCGTAGGGCTGCAATTTACCCCCATGTCGTATCAAAAGCCGATACATGTTGAAGGCCAGGTCAGGCACATCGCTCAGGGCGCCGAAGGGCAAAGATTCTGCGTCGGCATCGAGTTTGTCGGGCTTGAAGCCGGCAGCCAGGGACGCAGGAAACTGCGTCGAATCATCAATACCATCAACGATTACGAAACCAAGAACCACCGCCGTGGTAACGCCCACGCAGTTGCAGTCACCGACCCCCAAGAGCCGGAAATCGTCAGTCCGTTTGGCGCCCCCGAGGCCTAACAAGCAGACGGCTTGACGTAAAGCACATGCCCCTGCGGACATCGTTCGTACACCGCTCAGAAACCGCAAAAACCCCCTAACCATCTCTGTTTTCTTACCTCTGCCAAGCGTAGTCCCGATTCATCGGGAACGCGCCGGGGTATTTTGCCCAAGCAGACGCATCAACATCCAGCCGATACCGCTGCCCGCAACATAATACGGAAACTGCCGCCACACAAAATCCGTACCTATTAAAGCCATGCCGAAAAATGTTGACCGGATATGCTGCAATAACGGCGGCTGCCAGAGCTGAAGAGCCTCCAGCATACATGTCACCGCAAATACTGCTAATGCAATTGGCGCAGCATTCTTTTTACGCGGCCAAAAGAAAAACACCACCAGGCACCAGAATACTTCGTAAGCCGAACAGGTCAGGTAGAAATTAAACCACCTCCTGCCCGGCCCATCGTAGAACCAGAGCCCTAACCCCAACGGCGTAATGATGCACAACGACAATAAAATCCATCGGCGCCGCAAAAAATATGAAATAATGGCCTCAAAACTCATAACAGCTTTATTACACACGTTTTCAGTCAATTGTCAATATCTTTTGGTCGCCACGCGCCTCTCGATTCGCCGTGATTATCGGAACCACGAGGGGCTTGCCCTTTGGAAAATATCAGTCGCCGCAAACCCCACTTAGTTATTCCAAAAAGGCTCTAAATACCCACCCCGAAGCGGTCGAAAAGAATCAATGCGCAAGTACATATAGGGTCTTAGTGTGCAGTTAATTAACGGATGTGATATGGATACATTAGACGAGCGCGCGTATGCACCGTCCGACGAAGTGTTTCGTCGGCTGGCGGATAATGCTGCGGAGGTCTTATATTCGATGACGTTTGTTGACTCCGTCCGCATGAACTTTATCAACAGCAAGGCCGAGGAGCTGACCGGATACGCCGTCGAGGAAATCCTCTCCCAAAATCCCAACTGGATGGACATAGTTCACCCCGCCGACCACCACAGATTTCTGGAGGCATTCGAGCAGTGCAAATGCAACGCCAACGCCTACGAACTCGAATACAGGCTGGTCGCAAAGAATGGCGATGTCCACGAAGTCCTCGACAGGACACAACCGATTTTCAATCGACGAGGCGAGATTATAGGACTTGACGGATTGATAGTCGATGTGACCGAGCAAAACAGAGCACAGCATGAACTTGACAGAACGCAGATGATTCAGAATATCGGTAGGCTGTCAGCCGGAATCGCACATGAAATAAATACGCCGATACAATTCATCGGCGACAACATGAGATTCCTCTCCGACTCGTTCGAGCAGGTGATTGACCTGCTCGGAATGTATAAAAAAATAGCCGAATCCATCACCAAAGACGATATGTCCGGCCAATCCAAACACGATGATATCGAAAAAGCCGAGGCCGCCGAAGAACAGGCCGACCTGGATTTCCTGACCGAAGAGATACCGCGGGCTATCGAGCAGAGCCTTGACGGCATCAAGAGAGTCTTGACGATAGTCTCAGCCATGAGAGATTTTTCACATATCGATGAACGACGAATGGGCCCGGCGGACCTGAACAAGGCAATACACAGCACAATAGTTCTTCTGAGAAATGAAATCAAATACGTTGCCGACCTGAAGACCGATTTGGATGAAAACCTGCCGACGGTGTACTGCTGCGCCGACGATATGAACCAGGTGTTTTTGAATCTCTTGATTAACGCCGCACACAGTATCACCGAGGCCGTCGGAAGCAATAGTCGTGACAGGGGCATTATTACCGTAACCTCTCGGCAACACGGCAACGATGTGTTGATTTCAATATCCGACACGGGAACAGGCATCAGGCCCCAGATTCAAAATAAAATCTTCGAACCCTTCTTTACCACAAGGAAACCCGGCAAAGGAACCGGGCAGGGGCTTTCGCTCGCACGCTCAATAGTGGTTGACAAGCACGCCGGCTCGCTCGAGTTTGAAACTGAACTCGGCGTCGGTACGACCTTTACCGTTAGCTTACCCATAGAACAAAATCGGCTCAAAAGAAATGGATGAGAAAAAACGCATACTATTCGTTGATGATGAAAAAAGTGTGCTCCAGGGCCTCCGCCGTATGCTGCACAAAATGCGCGGTGAGTGGAAAATGGAATTTGTGACCCGAACTTCCGACGCGATGAAAGTGATGAAAAACGCGAGCTACGACATTGTCATATCAGACCTGAGAATGCCGTCCACCGATGGCGTGCAGTTTTTTGAGAAAGTCAGAAAAAAATACCCCGACACTATCCGATTCATGCTCAGCGGCTACGCCGAACAACCCCTCCAGGGCCGGGCCGCCAGATGCGTTCACCAGTTTATTCCAAAACCATGTGATGCCGAGCATTTGAAAAAACTCATTTCCCGGGCTTTTGCTCTGCGAGACCGGCTAAAATCAAAAGAGGCATCAAAAATCGTTTCCGCTCTCCGCTCTCTGCCGGTCATGCCCAAAGTGTATCAGGATGTCATAAATCTCCTCGCAGAGCCCGAATGCAGCCTGCGAAACGTCGGTAAAATGATAGGCCGCGATATTGGTATGTCCGCAAAGATACTACAGGTGGTTAACTCGGCCTTTTATGGCCGACCGGGACGAATCGTTGACCCCGTACATGCGGTTGTATATCTCGGGCTAAAGACCGTTGAGGCGCTCGTATTGACCGAGGGGGTGTTTTTGAAACTGTCCGAAACAAAAAGCAAAGAATTCCACGCTGCCGCTCTGCAGGAACATTGTGTCAGGGTTGGAGCACTGGCCAAAAATATTTGCAGGGCGGAGCACATGACTGAGGATGACCTCGATATTGCGTCTATGGCCGGCATCTTGCACGATACCGGAAAAATGATACTCATCGCAAACTTTACTGACCGATTCGCCGAAGCAATCCGAATCTCACGCACAGAGCAAATACCTCTCTACCAGGCTGAGCATGAACTCCTCAACGTAACACATGCACAGCTTGGGGGATGCTTGCTTGAACTGTGGGGGATTCCAAACACTATAATTGAGGCCGCTACCTTCCATCACGAGCCATGGCAGTGCCTCAGCGACGGGTTCTCAATCACCTCCGCCGTGTACATAGCCGACGCAATTGACCACCAGTTGTGTTGCGGACTCGGGGATGGCTGGCGAGAAAACATCGATATGGATTACCTGGAGCAACTCGGCCTGACAGATAAATGGCACAAGTGGAGCCAAATGCTTCTGCCTGTTGAAGCTGGAGAATATGACTATGTCCGTTGAAGTAAGCAGAAAAATACTTTTCGTGGATGATGAAAAGAACGTACTTAACGGTTTCAAACGACGGTTCCGCAAAAAGTTTGACGTAGAAACAGCTCTGGGAGGCGAAAAAGCCCTGGAGTTGATGGCTCACTCCGGGCCCTTTGCGGTCGTGGTATCCGATCTGCGCATGGAGGGAATGGACGGCCTGACATTCCTGAGGCAACTGCGGACCGTCAGTCCCGACAGTGTGTGCGTTATGCTTACAGGATTTGCCGACCTCGATGTCGCCGTCGGCTCCGTAAACGAAGGGCGTATCTTCCGATTTCTTACAAAGCCCTGCCCGCCGGAGGTCCTGCTCGAAACCCTTAACGAAGGTCTCGAGCACTACCGAAGACTCATGGCCGCCTCGAGCTACACATATACCACCCACATCAAAAATGCAGAACCCGTCTGGACCCAGCGAAGCCAGGGCTGTTTGGCCGTCACCGGCTATTCGCCACAGGACTTTCTAAAGGACCGTCCTCTGTGGCTTACCATTGTCATGCCGGAGCATCGCTCAATGGTAAAGGCCAACATCGAAAGGGTCATTGCCGGCCACGAAATCGGAACCATAGAATTTAAAATCCGAACACGCGACGGAGATATACGATGGATTCGCGATACCATCATTCCCCATCGTGATGAACATGGCGTCGTACACAAATATGACGGACTGGTTGAGGATGTGACAGAACGCAAGGAAATGGCCGAAGCCCTCCAAAAAAGCGAAGCCCGATACCAGAGAATGGTCGCAAACATCCCCGGACTCGTCTATCAGTTCATTTCGCGTACCGACCGAACTATAGAATTTCGCTTCCTCAGCGACAGTTGCACCCCCCTGCTCGGCCTTGAACCCGACGAAATAAAGGCCGACAGCACGGCACTGTTCGACAAAATTCATCCCGATGACCTCGCCGAATTCTCTCGATTGATTGTCGACTCATCCGAAAAACTCGCTCCTTGTGACTGGTGGGGACGAATAACGGTCAAGGGTAAGCAAAGGTGGTTTCAGAGCGTCTCACGACCGGAGCGACTTGAAGACGGTGGTACCCTCTGGGACGGCATTATCCTCGATATGACCGAGTACAAACGAATCGAAGAAGAGGTCAGACGCCTCGCTAAATTCCCCAGTGAAAACCCCAATCCCGTCATAAGAATAACCGACGACGGCGTGATAGTATATGCCAACAAAGCCAGCAACCCTTTACTGAACTTGTGGGGCAGAAAAACCGGACAAAAACTGCCCGACGACATGTACCAATTCGCACTGGCGGTCAAGGCTTCCGGCTCGCACGATTGCATCGAAGCCAGGTGCGGAGACTGCGTATTTGCAATAGTCTTTGCACCCATTGAAGAAGCCGATTACGTCAATCTATACGCAAGGGACATCACAGAGGCCAAAAACGCCGAAGCCGAACTGATAAGAACAAACCAGATGCTAAAAGAGCACGACCGACTAAAGAGTGAATTTGTCTCGACCGTATCTCACGAATTGAGAACCCCGCTTTGTATCTTCAAGAACATCATCTCCAACGCCATGGCCGGCGTCATGGGAAAGGTCAGCCGCAAACTCTACGAGAGCCTGAAAACCGCCGACTCCAGCATCGACCGATTGTCAAGGATTGTTGACGATTTCCTCGACATCTCAAGAATCGAATCCGGTGTCATGAAACTCGACCTGCAGCCATTATCCATCCGATCGGTAGTCTCCGAGGTCGCCGATTCACTGCGCACACTTGCAACCGCTAAAGGCCTAGAACTGAATACCGACATGTGCCCCGAAGAGCTCCTCGTAAACGCCGACAAAGACAGGATTGCCCAGGTACTAACAAATCTTATCGGCAATGCCGTTAAATTCATCCCCACCGGCTGTCAAATCGATGTAATTGTAACCGACCGCGCCGACCATGTCGAAGTTGCCGTCCGCGACAACGGCCCGGGCCTGAGCAAAGACGATATGGAAAAGATTTTCGACCGATTTGTCCAGGCCACTAATCTAACGGCCGCTGGCCAGCACGGAACTGGCTTAGGCCTGACCATCGCCAGGGAACTCGTCCAGATGCACAAAGGCAGAATCCGGGTAGAAAGCACCCCAGGCCACGGCTGCTCCTTCTACTTCACATTACCAAAATACGACCCCCCCACCGACACCACATCAGACGCCAACCAACTCGTAACCATCCACTCCACCACCAAAGACATCTAATCAAGCCGGTCATCACGGACTTGAACCGGCATCCAGTCATGTAGGGTGCGATTCTTCGCACCTTTATTGCTAATCCGGCTTGTACTCGCAAGCGCCCATATCGACGTAGTTCGGATCGCCTATGCCGGTATTCGGCGTATTCGGGTCGTCAATCCTCACTTGACCGAATATATCCCAATCAGAAGCAACATTTCCATTTGCCGAATCGATACACCCCGAACCATGGGTTAACCGGTAATTACCATTCGTATCATCAACAAAATTCGGATCCGTATGGATATTACCCGTGCCTCCATCCAAATCCTCAATACAGCTATAAGTCGCACTGCAGCCGTTAAGGTCATTTCCATTGTCCCAGACGATACAATTCTTAACAGTGGTGGACCCTGAAGAGCTGTGACGTATGCCGTAGGATGTATTACCCGCCACCGTATTTTCATATACCGTAGCTGTCCCTTTGTAGATGTATACTCCATAGCCGCTGTTTTCATAAATCCAGTTTCTCTTTATATCCGGCCTTAGTCTGCTCGCTAAGTAGGCATAGCCGTATATACCCCGACCGCCGTTATTGTAAATCTTGTTTTTAATGATATCCGGCGTACAGTATCTGGTATCGTCCTGACGAATATATATCCCATGACTACCGTTATCTGTAATGGCACACTGCTGAATGTAGGGCCGACTATTCTTGCAATACACACCGTATGTGCCACCGCCAGTTATCGTGAATCCTTTCAACCGCGCGTTGCTGCCTTCACCCGAGTCAAATCTCACGGTGTACCCTGACCCGCTGGCATCAATAATTGTCTCCGCCACCACACAGGGGTCGGCCGGGGCGGTACTACGCACTGTTATGTCTTTACCGTCAAAATCAACGTTTTCATCGTAAGTATCTTCGTACGCCACAACCTCATTGCCGTTGCTTGCATCATCAATCGCCTCATTGATCTTCCAGTACCATTTGTCCTTCGTTGTGTTGTGTACACGGGTAGCCTCATCGCCACCCATATCGACTCGCCCCCCTAAAACACGCTCGTCACCGTCAATATCCGTCTGGCCTGTGTAGGTACCACATGGATCGCCGGAATTGATACAAGGAGATTCCCCCGTCGGCCAATCCCAGGCCAAATGGTAATCTTCGGTCATATCGGTATTTGAGCCCCAGTTGTAAACTCTAATCCCACTTGACGAGGCCGCGTCCAGGGCAGGAGTGAACGTAACAATGTCTGTCGCGGTGTTCGCATCAGTAACTGTCCGAGCAACACCGTCGTTGTCGTACTCGATGATATCAGGAACACAGGGATCGTATAAACTCGCATCTGCAACTGCTATGGTGGTCGTCGTACCACCGGCTGTCGTCTCATCCTTGAAATCGTAATAGTTGAAGAAACATGGGTCATCGGTGATATTGCCTGTTCCAGAAGCGTCACATGGGTCATCTACGCAGCTATACGTTAAGGTGAAATTTCTACCCAGGCAATACCCGTTGCCCCAAATGATGCAATTATCAATCGTCATACTGATCCCAACTCCATACACTCCATACAATTTGTTGTCTGCAATTGTACAATTGCTCACTGCGCCCGATGCGCTCTTCGACCTTATGCCGTAAAGATCATTATCATAGATCCAGCAATTCTTAATCGTTGGCGACGAGGAACCGAAGTCGGCGTATATGCCATAGTCTTCATTTCCTCTAATTATGTTGTTACTGATAAGGGGCGCCGAGCCGGAGCCTACATATATGCCGCTGCCACCGTTACTATTATCCTCAATTATACAGTTGCTTACTATCGGACCACTACTGGTCGCGCACCTTACAAGCCCAACACTGGCGCCTCCGGTTACTGTAAATCCTTTGAATACCGAGTTTGCATCTTCGCCGCTGTCAAAGTTCACAATCCAGCTCGCCGTCGAACTTGGTTCGATAATCGTCGCTGCTACTACGTCCCAGTCAGCTGGATCAGTACTTCGCAAAGTTATAGACGCTCCCTCAAAGTCAACGGTCTCATCATAGGTCCCCGGGTAAGCCTCAATCTCATCGCCGCCGGCCAGGCATGGATCATCAATCGCATCCCCAATCGTCTGATACCACTTATCCTGGGTGATATTGTGTACCGTCCTGTCGAATTCGTCGGCACCCATATCAATCCTTCCCGCCAGAATACGCTCTTCTCCGTCAATATCCGTCTCGCCGGTTACTGGATTATAACACGGGTCGCCTGAGTTAAAGCACGGCGAATCGGAACCCAAATGATAATCACTGCTGCACGGATCAACAAAACAGGGATCTGAGTCGATGTTGCCTCCCAGGTTGATCCCAAAATTAGGATCCCAACTGCCGCTGCCACCGCAGCCTTCTATGTCACAATAGCTAACCTCGGGGGGAACACCGGTAAAATATATCTCGTCTCCTTTGTCGGCCGAGTTACCCCACAAAATACAATTCACAAGAATATTGCCGGTTCCCGCGTTCCAATAGAGCGCGCCTCCCTTTATTGATGCACTGTTGCCACTGAAAGTGCAGTTTATAAACGAATTTTCACCTCCACGATAGGAATAAACACCGCCACCGAGGCCACTCGTTGCTTCATTATCGTAGAAAAGACAGTTCTTCACTATGCTCCATGTGCTGTACTTTAAATAAATGCCACCAGCTCTGGCGGATGCAGTATTTCCCTTGATAACACAGTTGCTGATCGTTACATAGTCGGCGCCATCCACATCAATCCCGCCACCGCAACTGGAGCCACAGCCACCCGTAATAGTAAAACCATCAATAATTGCATTGTGTGCATTGTATCGTAGCCTTACAACATGGTAGCAGTTATCACAAGGGTCTCCGGGCGTTCCAATATCGGCGCTCAGGATCGAGACATACGTGCCGATGTCCCGTTCATCCGGGTTAGAAGCACCGTAACCGGCGTACCCGCCATATATTCCCACACTATTTTCTACCTCAAAGTAGTCGCTTCGGGATGTGCCTGGAACATACGTACCGTCAGCCACCTTTATCACCGCATATTTCGTCGCATCATCAAGCGCTGATTGAAGGTCTGTGTACGCATCGTACCATGAAGTACCGTCATTTGCTCCGGGAGCACAAGGGTCCACAAAATAGACGTTCGTCTCATAAGCCCCCATATCGACCACGTCTTGCATAATACGGTCTTCACCTTTGATGTCAGTCGTTATCCCCCCCGGCACCGCACTGTTGTCACCTGCATTGATGCAGGGACTATCTGACCCTAAAGACAGACCGTCGTCATTTGTCCCGAATTCGTCATCACCGCCGTCAGGATCTGTCGTATCCACAAGCTCCGGGTCGTCATCGATGTTGCCCGTCCCGCTTGTGCCCTCCGGCCAGCAGGTATAAGTCGTCGTTGCCGTGTTGTTATAGAACGCACCGCCGGTGTTACCCCAAACAATACAATTGGTGATAGTACCGTCACAATTGCTGCCGCCGCCCCCGCCCCCGTATAACCAAGCCGTATTGCCATATATCGTACAGTTGATTATATCACCGTCGCAGTCGTCAAGCCCGCCCCCTATTACCGCAGTATTACCCTCAATGACGCAGTTGACAATCGTCCCATCGCAGCCGGACATCGCTCCTCCAACGAAACCACTAACCGAATTCCCGCTGAATCCGCTACTGATAATATCGCCACCGAATGCATGTATTCCGCCGCCGTTTCCGCCGGAGCTGTTGTTCTTGAACTCACACGCCGTTATCGTCCCCGTCGAACAAGGATCGCACGGGTCTTGCGCAAATCCACCACCATCACCGCTGGTCGCCTCATTTTCGACAAAGCTGCAATCGCTGATCGTTGGGTCTCCTTTGCAGTAGATCCCCCCGCCGTCTCCGCTACTCGCTGTATTTCCGCTAATCGCGCAATCACTCATCGTAAAATCGTAACTGTATATCCCGCCGCCCTCGCTGGCTTCATTGCCGCTGATCGTACATCCGGTAATTGTGGGATCAGTATTTTCTCCGCATTTTATCCCACCACCGTCTCCGCTACTCGCGGTATTGTCAGTGATGGTACAATCCTTGACTTCGGGTTCAGAATATCCACTGCAATATATCCCGGCGCCACTCGTTCCCGTATTACCCGTGATTGTGCAGTCCTCAATTACAGCATCCGAACCGCTGTGGCAATAAATCCCGCCTCCCGAGCCACTGGAGCTGAAGTCCTTTATTGCACAGTTACTAATCGTCGGACTTGCGCCGTCACATTCTATCCCCCTGCCGCTATAACACGGATCCGTCATTATTGTAAAGCCAGTCAGGATACTACAGGGGTCTTCACTATCGTCGAAAATAACGGCAGCACAAGGATCATCCATTTGTGAATAGATAACAGTGTTCTCCACACAGTAAGAAGAAGTCGGATCGCCGCTGGTGACCGTAATCGCCTTACCCAAAAAGTCGATAGGTTCTGTGATATAGTAAGTGTCTGAAAGCGCCACAATCGTATCACCATCAACTGTGTTCGGGTCATCAATAGCCGCCTGTATCGTGGAGTATAACTTTTTTTGCTGGATATTTAAGACCCTTTTGGATGTATCCTGCGAAAGCGCGTTGTAGATATTTAGCCTGCCTTCGGTTACGCATTCCCCCGCCAGGTCCGACACAGCATCCGTCGCAAACAGTAAAAACCACTTCACATCGGAATACAGAAAACTGGATGTTCCTAATTCCGCCCATAGAAGCGCGCACCCACCCGCCACGTGTGGTGTCGCCATCGACGTGCCGCTTTTAACGTGATATCCGCCCCCAAGTTGGCAGCTTAATATGCTACTGCCGGGAGCGCCCAAATCCACCGAAGTCAGCCCATAGTTCGATTCCCAATTGGGTGGATGATATGACCTATTATCCTCATCATCTGTTGCAAGAACTGATATGATGCTCCCACAATCAAAACCAGCAGGATAAGATGGGGTAATATCCGTATTTACACCTTCGTTTCCTGCCGCTGCAACAAACATCACCCCCGCTTCACTGGCTGCAACTATAGCGTCCTTAAGGGCCTGACTGTAAGTGTAGCCGCCCCATGAGTTACTTGAAAGTTTCGCTCCCATAAGAACGCTGTATTCTACACTATCAACTGCATCATTTGTCCAGCCGTGACCGGTGGAATCAAGAAACTTCAACGCCATTATTTTAACGTTCCAGCACACACCCGCCACTCCTACTCCATTGTTGCCTACTCCACCAATCGTCCCCGAACAATGCGTTCCGTGACCGTAATCATCCATCGGGTCCCCGTCGTCATTGTAAAAGTCGTAACCATACACATCGTCAACATAACCGTTCCCATCGTCATCCAGGCCGTTACCTGCCGTCTCACCTGTGTTCACCCAAATGTTACCAGCCAAGTCCTCGTGATTATAGTCCACGCCTGTGTCGATGACTGCCACTATGATATCTCCGGCGCTTGTCCGCGTGTCCCAAGCCTCAGGCGCATCAATATCGGCATTTGGATCGCCTCCGGTTTGGCCGGTGTTGTGCATTCCCCAAAGTTCGTCAAATCTTGTGTCATTTGGCTCCGTTGCTGTCACCTTAACTTCATAGTTGGGTTCTGCGTATAGAACGTCTTTCCTTTTGTTAAATTTCTTTAATGCCTTTTCTACGCTAAGCCCCTTAGACAGTTCCACCACAGTCAGCTCAGGCACAATCCGGAAATTCTTGTGTATCGTCCCTCCACCTGCCGAATTTAGAATCTCAACCTTCTCAGATGCGCTTCGGCTCTTGCCGTTTTCCTTATGCACGAAACGAACGAGCAATTGTCCCGGCTCATACTTCGCACCCGGCGCAACCTTTGTGAAATCATGGCCCTTTGGAACACGAATTTTATCCGGTCCCTTCTTAATCCAGCGATACTTTGCGCCGGCAACTTGTGTACAACCAAGAACCACAATCATCATTATAAGAATCTTTCGCGTCTCCATTTTGCAATCTCCTTTCAAATTTTCAAAAAAATAATATATAATTGGTTATTCGTAACTGGTAATTGGTAACTTGTAATTCGACATCCCTATACCTATTCACCAATTCACCGCCATTATCTGTTGCGAAAATATGGAAGGAAATTACTGACTTGCAGAAAGAGTTTCCGCCGTCATCCTTCCCGGCCATCACCCTTTCCAAAACCACCAACCCCCATAGTTTTGTTCACCCACCTATATAGATGTCGAATCCAACCGGGCAAATGTTGATGATAAAATCGAAATATTTACAAAATACTTTAAAAATTAATACTCGACAAAAAATAGCCACAATCCTCAGAATTAGTGTTAATCAGCATTTATCCTGAGCGGACCTGTCCTGCTTGCCCTGCGAAGCCGTTTTGAGCGAAGCGGGGAGCTTGTCGAGGCAGTCAAACGGTGCGCAAACGGACTAACGACTGCCCTTTGGCTTCACCCCGGCTACCACAGCAGACGCCGGACAAAGTTACAAGGCCGTGTCAATGCTCGCATTGTAAGCGGTCTTTTACTTTGGCCGAACAGCGGTTTTCAAAAACCGCTCCGGTGAAGCCAAACAGTGTCAATCTGTGTTTATCTTGAGCAATGCGAAATCTTGAGCATCGCGAAATCCCGATACCTCGGGGATACATCGGGGGGGCGCCGGCACCCTTATTTCCTTAGCGCGCGCCGCGACCGCCTCTAATCTTAATCGTATCTCTGTGCTCTCGGTGAACTCTGTGGCAAACCGTTCCCCATGCACAAACCGGTGTATTTGTCAAGAAAATTCCAAAATTCCTCTACCACTTTCGGGCTAACCCAGCGCTCTTGACGACAAAGTACATCTACAATTAATGCAAAAAAAGTGCAAAAAAAGGTCAAAAAGTGCACGTTTTTTTCAAAAAAACGCTAAAAAACCACCAAAAGTGTGAAAAAATGTGAATTTTGACAATTTTTCAATTTTCGCCCTAACCTCTTTTCCTAAAAGGCCTTAAAAAATATTTCACCCCGATTCCCGTGTTACCAAGTGTCCACCAACCCCAAATTTCCCGCGATTCAAAGGCCAAAAACCAGAACTATTACCCTACATCCTGTATCCATTAGTCAAAGCACTACTACTGTCTCCCTGAAGTTAACAGTCCCGCATACCTCCTCCTTTCTCGCATCCACCGTCCACTGTTTTTTGCCTTTGTGCCTTTATCTCTATTTTGTAATATTAAAAATTATTTGACAAACTGCCGATATTGTTATATACTATTACAGTTCACTTATGCCGAGAAGCGCATAAGTGTATGCCTGAAACACGCTTACAGGGCTCCTCAGATGCGTCCTTACGCGACTGAGAGTTCCGGGTGTGGTTACGGGATTATGGCAGGGCATACAAAAACCGGCTTTGTCGGCTGCCTCGCTCGTTGTGAGGCGAACGGCGGGTCGGAACTGCCCAAAAAGCTGTAATCAGCCGGAATAACATTTTTATCAGGAGTAAGATATGAGTACTAATACGTCACCCGAAGGCTCCCAAGCCCCCGAATCAATCCGCAAGCCCGGCAGCCAAATCATCGTCGATACACTCATTGAGCAGGGTGTTGACACTATGTTCGGCTACCTCGGCGGCGTGGTCCTGCCGTTCTTCGACAAGCTCTACGACGCACCTATCAGGTTCATCAACCCCCGCCACGAGCAAGGCGGCACCCACATGGCCGACGCTTACGCCCGCGTCACCGGCAAGGTCGGCGTTATGGTCGCCACCTCCGGCCCGGGCGCCACCAATCTGACCACCGGGCTGGCGACGGCCATGATGGATTCAATCCCGATAGTCGCCATAACCGGGCAGGTCCGTACCGAGCTTATCGGCAACGACGCCTTCCAGGAGGCCGATACGACCGGCATCACGCGCCCGGTTACCAAGCATAACGTCATCGTCAAGGACCCCAATGACCTTGCGCGGACAATTCGGGAGGCGTTTTATATCGCCTCAACCGGCCGGCCCGGACCTGTGCTGATTGATATCCCTGTCGATATGCAGGTTGCCCAAATTAAGGTAAGTAAACCGGAGAAGATAAAGCTGCCCGGCTATGGCGTCCGCACCCGCGGTCATTCAAAACAAATATCCATCGCCGCCGCCGCGATTAACGATTCGTCGCGGCCTGTGCTGTACGCCGGCGGCGGTGTCATCATCGCCAACGCCTCCGACGAGATGCGCGCACTCGCCGAGAAGGCGCATCTTCCGGTAACGACCACCCTTCTGGGTCTTGGCAGCTACGACCAGAACAGGAGCGAGTCGCTCGATATGTTGGGCATGCACGGCACCGCCTATGCCAACTACGCGGTCCAGGAATGCGACATGCTCATCGCTGTTGGTGCGCGTTTTGAGGACAGGGTTACAGGTAAGCTCAAGAGCTTCGCACCACACGCAAAGGTCATTCATATTGACATCGACCCGGCCAGTATCTCAAAGAATGTCCACGTGGATATCCCGGTTGTCGGCGATGCGAAAATGATCCTTGCCGAGTTGGCCAAGGAAGTCGATTACCGGGACCGCACGGAATGGTTCGCCAAAATCGCCGAGTGGAAGGAGAAATTCCCGTTGCGTTACGATACCGGTGCCAAAACAATAAAGCCTCAGTATGTTATCGAAGAGATTTGCCGCCAGACGAAAGGCGGCGCGACTATCGTTACAGGTGTCGGGCAACACCAGATGTGGACCGCCCAGTTCTACAAATTCAACAGACCCAGGCAGTTCATCAGCTCCGGTGGGCTTGGTACTATGGGCTTCGGTCTGCCTGCGGCGATTGGCGCTCAAGTCGCCCTTCCCGACCAGCTCGTTGTCGATATCGACGGCGACAGCAGTTTCAACATGACCTTAGGCGAGCTTGCCACTGCCGTTCAGTATGACCTGCCCATCAAGGTCTGCATCATGAACAACGGCTATATGGGAATGGTCCGCCAGTGGCAGGAACTGTTCTACGGCAAGCGCTATTCGTGCAGTTCTTTAAAGAATCCGGACTATGCAACAGTGGCCCGGGCGTTTGGTGCGGTGGGTATAACGGTTGAGAAGAAAGAAGATGTTACCGGTGCTATTGACAAGATGTTAGGCGAGAGGAAGCCGTGCGTAGTCGATTTCCGGATTGACCGCGAGGAGAATGTGTGGCCGATGGTGGCGGCGGGCAAGAGCCTCGATGAGATGGACGGTCTCGACATTTTCGAGAGCATGGCGTAGCTTCACTGGTGCGAATCCTGGTGCGATTCATCGCACCCTACAAGGCTTGCTGCAGCCGGGGTGAAGCGAGAGGGAGTAACTCGTGGCTCGTAGCTCGTAGCTCGTAGCTCGTGAATAGACTTCCCCTTCGGCTGCGTTCGGGACAAACTCACTTTGAAGGCCGAACATTCAACGTCCAATCCCGACAGGTCGGGATTTCGCGTTGTTCAACATCGAATGTGGAGGCGCTGCGCGAAGGTGTTTTTGGTTTTTAGACACTGATTTCGCAGATTAACACAGATTTGCTTATTTAGTAGAAATTGTTTTGGTTGACGGAAAAGGGGAATGTTGTTATTTTTTCGTGTGAAAATATGAATTTTTCCGGACACCTTAATTATCTCTGGAATTCGGATTCTTGAGTGGCTTGAATGTGACAGAGGTGTTACAATTGTGTCTGTACAAATATTGATACAGTTCTTTTGGCTACGACCGAGGCCGTGAGAGAAGTCATCGAGCGTCATAAAAAAGAAAAATGGCCGCTTGCTCAAAAAAGTACCGAACACGCTTAATCTTCGGAAGGAATGGAACATGAAAGAACCGTTACTGGTCGAGCTGGTTTTGAAGAACTTTCTGTCCTTCGGACCCGACACCAAACCGATTCCGCTAGAGTCGTTGAACGTACTGATTGGTCCTAACGGCTCCGGGAAATCCAATCTATTGGAGGCAATCAGTCTGCTGCGCTCGGCGCCGAAAGACCTTTCTGCGCCCGTCAAAGAGGCCGGTGGGGTGAGCGATTGGCTATGGAAAGGAGCGAAGAGTCCAACAGCCACTATCGAGGCAGTCATTGGGAATCCTGAAAGAAGTGAAAAGCATTTTCGGCACAGCTTTTCGTTTGTGGAGCATGACAAGCGGTTTGAGGTAACAGCAGAACGAATTGAGAATAGAGACCCTTTTCCTGGCTTTACTACACCATTTTTCTATTACGAAAACGATAAGGGGAGTATCCGGCTAAAAGAGAAACCACAATACGAAACCTCAACACCATTGGAGCAGGAGGAAGGCGAAGAGAGGCAGTTACCAAGAGAAACCATTAATCCAGAAGAATCCGTTCTTTCACAATTAAGAGACCCGGAACGCTATCCGGTCCTGTCCTATTTGGCAGATACTTATGCACGTTTTCGGCTTTATCGTGAATGGACCTTTGGTCGATATACGGCTCCACGTCAGGCGCAGAAAGCTGACCTTCCCAAGGAGTATTTGTTAGAAAGCTACGAGAACTTGGCCTTGGTGCTAAACTATCTACGTCGCCATGTCCGGCAGGAATTGG
>Ga0114922_10001162_pt1 | contig 25186 bp, 16 predicted proteins | sample AartaG_FD_100975 | JGI IMG/M metagenome (GOLD analysis project Ga0114922, IMG submission 100975) | Deep subsurface microbial communities from Aarhus Bay to uncover new lineages of life (NeLLi) - Aarhus_00045 metaG | ecosystem: Environmental > Aquatic > Marine > Oceanic > Sediment | place... | reverse complement strand
TTACTAACCCTTTCGCCACTAACTGTCCAATAAATTGAGCAGTCCGTTCGACTTGCATGTCTTAGCCACGCCGCCAGCGTTCGTTCTGAGCCAGGATCAAACCCTTCAATTTATATCGTCGAATCCGCCTTCGCATAAAGCTACGGCGGAAATCGTCGAATAAGGCTCAACACTTTCTAGCATACGCACCGAAAGTGCCGAATGTACACATAGTTCCCCGCTTCCGCGGGGACAATTTTAAGCTCATAGTGATAAGGCGTATCCCATCACAAGAACTGCACTTTCGCTGCTGTTTTGGCTTAACTGTTAACTTGTCAAAGAACCTTCTTATATCCGCATAAGAAACCAATGGCCAAGCATAGATGTATAACCCCTGCCTGACCATCAATATATCTATTTTAACCTATATATCAGTATCGTCAAGAAAGATAAATAAAAAAATAAAATTTTTTCAAAATTTTTTTTCGGGGCTTATTTTATTGGCCAGCCGGCGTGGAAACTGTGCAAATCTATTTTTTCTTTTATGAGGCTTTTTTCGCCGGTTCAGCTCATCAAAGATTGAACGTTGTAATTCCTGAATAAAGAAGCCTGTTCTTTTGAGCAGCTCATATAAATGTCAATTTGGGGTCTATACTGTATGGTACAGGCCCCTTTTGAAATTAACAGATTCTAAACGTAATTAATTGAACGTCCTGCCCTGCGTTTTCTGTTGAATATTTTTCGGCCGTCTTTGGTTCGTCCACGAGCTCTAAAACCCATTTTTCGAGACCTTTTTATCTTACTCTTACGATGATTTTCCATCAAAAAAATTCTCCAAGTATTAATTTGTAAATCCATTATTCCATTAACAGGAAAGGACATTATATATAGATTCCTTTCCATTTCAAGACCTTAGATTCTGACAACCTTATTTGTATTTGTCAAATAAAGTAGGTCACTGGATCCTGATGGTAAAATTCCTTTAGTTCGTTATACAAATCAGGGTGAATTTCTTTTAATTCTCCGGGTTTTTCAAAAAAGAATTCCGTGACTACCGCAAAAAACTCGGCCGGGTTAGTTGCGCCGTATTTGTTCAGAAAAGTTGGTCGATTCCGAGACGCCGCCTTTCTGAGCTTTTCATAATCTTTCTGTAATATACGCGCCCATGAAATATATCTTGAGCGTTTTTTTAGAACTTCGGTGCTGTCGCCTTTGCCGCTGGATGTGTCTATTTGATGGGCGAATTCATGAAACACTATATTGTGGCCGTCGTTAACATCTGAAATATTATGCCTCACATCATCCCAGGACAGCACGACCGAGCCCCTGTGCCATGATTCGCCAAGGTGAACTTGCGGGGTTTCCACAACTACGCCTGAGGCGAGATGTTCGGTTCGACGTGCTATAAATGCACTGGGATATACAAGAATTGTTGACAGACCCGGGTAATAGTCCGTTTTGCGATGCAAAAGCAGTATGCAGGCCTGAGCGGCTATCATGACCTTTATCTCATCATTTATTTCAAGGCCGCCGCAGCCTTCAAATCGTTTTTCGCTTATGAATATCAGTATGTGACGCCGCAGCTCATCCCTGTCCTCTTCAGACATTTTTTTGTATAAAGGCACATTCTTTTCAACAATCCTTAACCATTTATCCGGAAATTGTTTTTGAGAAAGCCGTTTGCGACGCTGGTTCTTAAGCCGGAACATATAAAGGCACCTTGCTGTATTATTGTTATTTATTGGCTAAGGATTGGTTTAACATCCTGCTCGCATAGGATGTAAAAGCGAGCACTGCTCTGATATAAATAAACCTTTTGTGAGACCTTATAATTAATATATCTTTTAAAAAAAACATTATACCATTTCGGTAAAAATATTGCAATAGATGAGAATTATTACAATCACCACAAACTATGCTTTTCCCACTCCTGCCTTATTGTGAATAAACGCAGAATGCTTTACGTGCGGCGGTCTTTAATAAAAGATTGTTTGACAAAGCCCAATAATGTGCTATAATTAATAAAACACAAAGGATTAGAAAATCTTTATGCCGCAGAGGAACTAACCTTTGCAGCCTTTTTTAGCGATCTACCCCCAAAGGAGCAACGATGGGAAAAACACTAAAGACTTCAGCTAAGGGCAGGAAATGCATGTTTCCACGCTGCAAGTGTATCTTGAGTATCTATAACCATCATGATTACTGCCATATACATCGGGATCAAGAGGTTCGGGACCAGAAACAAAAAGTTCCATATCATCATGTTGTATAAAACGAATGATACAAATAACTTTTAGCAATGGCCTCCGGTGCCGGGCGCACTATGGCAAAACTATTCGGATAATGCCAAACACAAATTCCGCCATCGGCCAAAGGCCGGTGAAAAAAAAGTCTTCCTCACGTTTGCACCCCCGCCCAGAGGACGGGGCTAAATATAACCACTGGCAGGGCCAGTGGTGGGGGGGGTAGAGGAAAGCAATCCTGGTCCCCTGCAATAAGTCAAGGGGGTAGTTCTCGGTGATAAACTTAGTAAGGATATCGGTTGACCAGGTTATCAGGTAGAAGGATACCAGGAATCAGGTTATCAGGGGGTATTGGTTAATTGATTAAATGGTGATTATTTAATTGGTTGATTGGTGATTGCTTTACCTGCTCCCCGCCTTCGCGGGGACAAGCTTCGCGGGCGACATGGCTGTTTAGGTGTCAATTATTTATCGCGCCACCTGTCTATGGTCATGTCTTCGGCTTTGACGTACTCGGAGTGCCAGTCGAGGAACAAGGCATTGCATCCTTCGGCGTGCCGCTCACGAGCTACTCGTCGTCCATCGTTTATATGGTGGCTCTCCGACATCGGCAGATGCGTACTAATAAAAATATCACAGCGTATGATTTCCGGGCTGTCTTCGCTCTCAATGATTGGGCGCCAATCGCCATCTTCGTTGTCGGCCATATATACCGTATAGGCCGGTCTCTTGAACACTGAAAGTTTGGTGGGCCTTCCAACAGTGGTTCCTTCGTTGTCGGTTCTGCTTGAAAAAGTCCAGTCGTTGAGTACGTAACAGACAGTCTGTCTGGAATTGGAAATGTTGTATAAACCATAACCAGTTGTTGGAAAACTTTTGCAGCGGTATATCTTCACGCTTTTGTAATCGCCTTTGTTGTGCTTTTGGCCCACATAAGGCAGGAACTGCATAAACCAAATGGGATTACTACCGGTGGAGCCGCGAGGGATGAACCACTCATAATCCTGGGCGTAGAGCGAGGCCGCTACGCCGATCTGTCTGAGATTGCTAAGACAAGTTGTGGCTTGTGCCTGCTTCTTGACTCTTTGCAATGCCGGCATCAATATCCCCATAAGCAGCGCAATAATGGCGATAACCACCAGCAACTCGATTAATGTAAATCCTCTTCTTCGCCGGTTCATAAGCAATCCTTCCTTAATGTGATAAGGTGTAATAATATTATTATACGCCTGTCGGCTCACAAGTCAACAAAAAAATTAATTCTGAACTATCTTTTGGTGAATTACAGAAGAATATGGAATTACTAAGGGCTGGCCGTTCGACTTCCCCTTCGCTTTGCTCAGGGCTTCGGCTGGTTCAGGGCAGGTCTGGGGGTCAACCGAAACGATGGGATTGCAAAAATTGGTTATATTCGTTATCTTTCCTGTTGTTGATAAAGCATAATATTGCCGAAGATAAGGTTTAGAATAAATGGTTAAGACGGAAACGATAAAGGTCAAGACAAAAGGCAACTGCGATGTCGTTAATATTACCGAGCAGGTCAGCGAGGTTGTGGCCCAATCGGATATTAGGGAGGGGACCGTTACGGTTTTCAATGTCGGTTCGACGGCGGGGATTACAACGACCGAATATGAGCCTGGACTGGTTAATTACGATATAGAGGCGGCTTTTGAGAAAATCGCACCCGAGAACGCCAGGTATGAGCACGAAGAGACCTGGCATGATGACAACGGGCATGCCCATGTGCGGGCCTCGCTGTTAGGGCCTTCTCTGAGTGTGCCGGTAGTTGACGGCCGATTGACGCTTGGAACTTGGCAGCAAATCATCTTAGTCGATTTTGATACGAGGCCGAGAACAAGAGCGATAATTTGCCAGATGATTGGTAATTAATTCATTGACTATTGACTATTTGCTATTTACTATTGAAGTAGATTGTTAGTCTTTTTTAGGCATTCAGTCGAATGGGTATTATTATTCGAAAAACGGTTTGTTTAACGAGAATAAAGGGCAGTCACATAGGCCTGCCCCTACTAATCGTTTTATTGATAGTCGGCTGCGGTGAGCAGGACAGAGCCGGGGGGGGGGCAACGGACCTTATACCTTCGATAGATTTAGGCACCACGATAGGGTCATTGGTCGAAGTGTCCTGGTCCGAATCGATACGCCTCCAAGGATACAGCCTGGTGGTGGGACTGAGGGGAACGAGTTCGGGGGAGTGTCCACCGCAGATTAGAGCGTATCTTGTGCAACATATCCCGACACTATATCCCACTCGCAAGATAAATGTTGATAAGATGATTAGCGGTTCGGATACAGCGATAGTGCTGGTAGAGGGGATAATGCCGGCAGTAGCTTCGAGAAATGAGTATTTCGATGTACGAGTAACTGCCCTGCCGGGAACACAAACCACTTCTCTGGAAGGCGGCTTTCTGCTTGGCACTGAGCTTAAGATGGGGGGGACCTTCGGTATAAAGACAAAAGTTGTAGCCGATGCCCGAGGGCCGGTCTTTGTTGATAAAATCAGCACATCCGAAATGAATAAAAGGATTGGATATGTCCTGGGTAGAGGAAAGGTCCTTGATGAGTACAAAGTAAATCTGGTGCTTGGCAAGCCTGATTTTAGAATCATAAACAGTATTCGAAACCGTTTAGATGAACTTTTTGGCAATGGCACAGCTAAGCCGGTTTTGCACGGTAGCATCGAGGTAAGAGTGCCGGCTAAATATAGAGACCAAAAACAAAGATTCATATCAATAATGAAGGCAACGTATCTTACCCATAGCACGGAAATTACGAGAGAAAGGATAAAGATATTTATTAGGAAACTTGCTGCTTTGGAAGATGCGGAAGCGAGTGAAATTGCTCTTGAGGCCATAGGCAATGAAAGTCTTGGAGGGCTGAGTGTTTTGCTGAATGTGTCTAATGAGCAGGTACGTCTTCGGGCAGCGAGATGTATGCTTAATCTTGGCAGTGATGCGGGTTTGGCGACTCTCAGAGAGATAGCTATGGACAAAGGTTCAGCTTACCGAGTGGAGGCCCTGGAGTCAATAACTACAGGTGCCAGACGCAACGATGCGGTAAGAATATCGCAGAGGCTGCTGCGTGACGACGATTTTGACATGAGGCTGGCTGCGTATGAGCAGCTTCGGAAATTAGACGATATTGCCGTATCACAAGAGGTCATCGCCGATAATTTTTATCTGGAACAGATAGTACAAACTCCATACAAATCAATTTTTGTTTCCCGCAGCGGGCAGCCTCGAATTGTGTTATTCGGTGCGCCGATACGTTGCAGAGATGGTGTTTTTGTTCGTTCAGCCGACGGTAATATAACAATCGACGCTCCGGCGGGTCAGGAATACGTCTCTGTAATCCGCAAACATCCCTTCCGGCCTAATGTGATACCACAGTTGAAAAGCTCTTTTGAACTTGACGATATTATCCGAATTCTCTGTGGAAAGCCCCTTGAAGAAGGGGAACGGGGGCGTGGAGGCTTAGGTGTTTCTTATGCGGATGTGATAGCTTTTTTGAAGCGGATGTGTGACAAGGGTGCTGTAAAAGCAGAGTTTTTGGCCGGGCCCTTACCAAAAATCGGCTAATTATCAAGAAATGACAAACCCTCGGCCGATAACAATATTGCATATTGGTCTAAAAGTACTCTGTGACCTTTACGACAATAATTACCGGACGTTAACAGCAGGATAAGAAATGAGACTTGAAAAAATTGTTCTTAATGGATTTAAGAGTTTCGCGGACAAGACGGATTTTGTTTTCGATTCAGCCATAACCGCTATTGTTGGCCCCAACGGCTGCGGCAAGAGCAACATCGTCGATGCGGTAAAGTGGGTACTTGGAGAACAAAGCGTCAAGAGCCTGCGAAGCGGGCAGATGGCTGATGTGATATTTGGCGGAAGCAGCAGCAGAAAGCCTCTCGGGGCGGCTGAAGTGAGTCTGTTGATATCCAATCCTGATGGGACGGGAACACGACAGCTTCCGATCGAAGCCGAGGAGGTGCAGGTATCACGAAAGATATATAAGAGCGGGGAGAGTGAGTATCGGATAAACAACAAAATCTGCCGGCTGAAAGATATTCGAGAATTGTTTATGGACACCGGTATAGGCACGAGGGCTTATTCGATTCTCGAACAAGGGCAGATTGAGTATTTAGTAAGCGCATCAAAAACAGACAGAAGGTTCATATTTGAAGAAGCGGCCGGCATAAGCAAGTATAAGGCGCACAAAAGAGAAGCGCTTCGTAAACTGGAACGAACGGAACAGAATCTGCTTCGGCTTGCGGATATTTTGGGCGAAGTTGCCAAGAGACTGAGAAGCGTAAAACTGCAGGCGGGCAAAGCAAGGAATTATCTGCAATATACTCAAAGGCTCAAAGAGCTTCAGGTTAGCTACTCGCTGGTTGAATATGCAAAGAATCGCACACAGATGAAGGACAGGGGAGCTGTCCTTGAGAAGGTGAGCGAAGAGTTCGGGCGGCTGGCGGCGGAAGTGGCAAAGCAGGACAGCCTGATAAGCAGATTAGGCGAAGAGATAATAGAAACGGAACATAAGCTGAGCCACTCGGATAATACCCTGGTCTCTGTTCGCGGCAAGATCGAGCAGCGGCTTCAAAGAATTGATTTTTTGCGAACGAGGATTTCTGAGCTACAGGAAAGGGAGGATTCGTCGAGGGAGAAAATTGAAAAACTTCGTGAGCAAAAGAACCTCTTTGAGCAAAATTCGGCACAATACGACGACGAGCTGGCAAACTGTGAAAAGATGCTCGACGAGAAAAGCCAGGCCGTTGAGCAAATCCAAAAAGCTATCCAGGAAGTAAATGCCGAATGTGCTTCGCTCGAGGCGCATTTGGAAGATGAGAAATCGGGAATTATCGACATAGTCAGAAGAACGGCACAGCTTCATAACGAAGTCCAGAGCATTTCGGTTTATCGCAACAATTTATCCACGCAGAAAGAGCGTCTTGCCGGCCGGGCAGAAACCGCCCATGCAGAATTGGAGCAACTGCTGACCGAAAAAGCGCAACAGAATGCCCGCCTGAGTGATATTGAGAAAGTGTTAGGTGAATTGGAGGAGAGCTTAGAATCCAAACGCAAAAAGGCCGAAGAACTCGATGGTTCTTTAGCAGTGGACAATAAGCGGTTGGCCCACAGCAAAGAAGTGCGAAGTGCATTGAACAGCGAGCTGACAATATTGACAGATATGGAGAGAAGGTGCGAAGGGCTTAAGGCGGGGGTTAAAAGCATTTTGCAGGACCGGTCTGTAGAAAACAACAGATTCGATTACGTCGAAGGGATATTAGCAGAAGCAATAGAAACCGATGTCGAATATGCGAATGCTGTCGAAGCGGCCCTTGAGGGGCAGACCGATGCACTGGTAATCAACAGCACAAGCAGAATGTTGGCTGATATAGAGACAATTCAAGAACTTGACGGCAGGGTGAATTTCATAAGCCTTGATAAAATTGAGCCGTTTGTGGACAAAAATGACTGGTCGGAATTGCCTTCTGTTAAAGGCAGGCTTGTTGAATTTGTAAGATTCGACAGCAAATACGCACCGTTGGCCTGGAAGTTACTCGGCAAAACGCTGATAGTTGACTCTTTGGAAGAGGCGGTCGAGCTGGACCAGAGAGCACAAGATGAGTTTAAATTTGTTACTTTGAAGGGCGAATTCTTAAGTGCCGACGGGATGATAAAAATCGGGCCTTTGGGCAGAGCAAGCGGTTTAATATCACGCAAAAGCCGGCTGCGTCAACTGCAGGAAACCATCGGCAATATTACCTCTGAAGTTGGGGCGATTGAAAGCCAAATTGAGAAGAACAACCAGACGAAGGCACATTTGGATGAGCTATGTCAAGATTTGCGGACGGCCATTTATGAAGCGAACACCGAAAAGATGCAGGTAAGCTCGAAGCTCAGCGTGATAGAACAAAATATACAACGGCTGAGACAAGAGGAGCCGTTGATAGTTAGTGAGATTGACCTGCTGGCCGAACAGATAGCCCAGTCCGTGCAAAAGGAATATGACTCGAAGCAGAAGTTGCAGGAGCTGGAGGCGGTAAACAGCCAGAGAACGGCGCATATAGAAGAGCTTGAAACAAAATATGCTGAGCAAAAACAACAACAACAAACATTAGTAAACAAACTTACCGATTTGAAGGTTGCTCTGGGACAAATTACGGAACAGAGCAAGGCACTGAAGCAGATAATCGCGAGCCTGCAAAGCCAGATTCAGGATAACCGGACGGCTGCCGAGACGGCACAGGAGGAAATTCAAAACTGCATCTTGCAACTGGCAGAAGCTCGGAGAGATATTCTTAACGGTGAAGCTGCTGTGTCGGAGCTGTTTGTTGAAAAAGAAAAGAACCAGGAAAACAGCCGATTACTGCATAAAGAGATTGAAAGATTACTCGAAGAACGAAAACAAACAGAACAACTTATCCGGCTCAGGCGCGTTGAGAAAGAGGAAACTGAGCAAAAAATCAACGAGCTTAAAATAGAATTGAGCCAATTAGAGGTAAAACAGCAGGACCTGGTTGAGAGGGTGCAGGAACAATTGCAGATTGATTTGGCCAAGGCTTATGAAAATTACAGGGATGAAGAGGTTGACTGGGATGAGGTAAAAGAAGAGATAGCCAAGCTTCGGGGTAAGATTGTACGGCTGGGTAACGTCAATATCGATGCAATCGATGAGCAGGAGACTCTCGACAAACGACATAACTTTTTAAGCAGCCAGGTTCAGGACCTCAATTCCAGCAGAGGTCAATTACAGCAATTGATAAACCGCCTTAACAAAAAGAGCAGAGAGAAATTCAGCCAAACCTTCGAGGAGATAAGGGGACATTTCCAGGAGATTTTCCGCAAGCTGTTTGGCGGTGGCAAAGCCGACATAATACTTGAGGAGGCTGAAGATATTCTCGAAGCGGGGATAGAGGTAATAGCCCGCCCGCCCGGCAAGGAGACAAGAAGTATATCGCTGCTTAGCGGCGGTGAAAAGTCGATGACGGCAATTGCGCTGCTGTTTGCGGTTTTCAAGACGAAGCCATCGCCATTCTGCTTCTTGGATGAGGTTGATGCTGCGCTGGATGAGGCAAACAACGAGCGTTTCAATATGCTGCTGCGTGAGTTTCAGAAGGATTCACAGTTCATAATAATTACTCACGCCAAACGCACGATGAGCATTGCGGATGTGCTGTTCGGGATAACGATGCAGATACGGGGAGTGAGCAAGAAGATAAGCGTCAAGTTCGGCGAGTATGAAGAAGAAACCGCCGCCGTGGCGTAATCGTCGCTCGTCGCTCGTTGCTCGTGACTCGTGTAAATGCGTGGATGGGGGAGTGCCTGACAGAGTGTAGGGGATTTTTTTTTGCAGGTCAGATTTCTCGACTGCGCTTCGCTCGGAATGACGACGAGTAAAATTCAAAAAAAGCAGCGGAGGTTGGTGCTTAAATGTTGAAGCCATAGAGCGGGAGGTTTATAATTGAGAACATGGCAGCGAAATCAAAGAAGGAAAAAAAATCGAAGAGTAAATCTCAGCAAGCGGCAGAAATCCAGGCGGCAATCGACTACGGGATAGATGTTTCAATGCTGATTGATAATATCAACAGAAGCTGCACCGAGCGTATTATAAGACATCAAATCGCACTTAATACCGTAGAGAAACTCCGGAAAGCGAGGAGACTGTGAGCAGCGATTTCTTAAACTTACTTGAACGGCTTGTTAGAGCCGGCGTTGATTTTGTAGTAATAGGCGGTTTTGCAGGCGTAGTACATGGATGTACTTATGTAACCCAGGATATTGATATCTGCTGCGACTTTAGCCCGGCTACTCTGCTTGCGCTGCAAAGAGCCATCTCGGATTTACACCCTGTACACCGAATGACACCGAAACGCAAAAAGCTTCAGTTGACAGAGAAGACGTGCGGTCAATTCAAAAATTTGTATCTCGATACGGACATCGGTCAATTAGATTGCTTAAGCTTCATTGATGGTCTTGGAGACTACAGTCAGGTCGAGCGGGAAAGTGAGCTTATTGAAGTTGAAAAAATGAAGGTGCGTGTGCTGAGCCTTGACGCTTTAATTAAAGCAAAAAAGTCGATGAACCGTCCGCGAGATAAAGAGGCTGTCTTGCAGCTTGAAGCAATAAAGAAGCTAAGAAAGTCTAAACAGGACGTTCTGTAGGAAGCAGCAGGTGAGTATAGCGGCAAATAAATTGTTAATCGCGGCAAGATTACGATTTTATTTTTTTTCATCAGGCCTCCTCCGAAGTTCTTTTGAGATTTGAAGGTTGCGGGGTTTTAGTATCGCTGCTATCCTGTTGTGGTTCTGGTCGGGGAGCATCGTCGGCATCATCGGCAAGTAAGCCCTTCATTTTGTACAAGTACTTTCGGTTCGCCGGAGACCATAATCCGTAGTAGCGCACTTTATGAACTCCTTTGGGTAATATATACTGGAGGAAACGACGGATAAATTCATGTGCCTTGAGCATCGCTGAGTTGATCGGGAGAACGATGATAATGTTCGGCCAGATTTCTTATGGCATTCGCATATCTCTGCTGGGTGCCTGCTAAATTTCCAATGAAAGCTCATCGCCCCCTGGAATTTCAGTCATGTAAGATGGCTTTAGCTTATAGACAACAAACTTCAATTCAGTAGGCATGCGGCTTACTTTTTCAATTCCGGAATTTTCCGACCAGGCGTCCAGGGAGCGCCGATTCTCTCCATCTCCTCCTCGAGTCGCGTCAGGTCTCTTTCGAGCAAGGAATCCATCCTATGGCGAAGGTTTGTAAACAACTCGAGGGCGATCTGGTATTCACGCCTGTGGGTTGCTGTTGCTCCCGTAGTTGACCAGAAGCCACTGCTCGCTCGGTTGATCCGATCAAGGAGCGACGGCGGCGTCGGCTCGAAACGGCTCGAAACGCTCATATCACCCAGTAGAACTACGGCTATATCGTGGAGTTTCCGTTGGAGTGCCCTGGTTCGCGTGATAAGCAGCTCGCTCGCTTCCGGAGTATCAACCAGCGCCTGTTTGACATGCTTCAAACGGACCTCCGTGTCGTGAAATACTTTTTCGAGACCCATGGCAGCTCGCAGGAGGCTACTGACCTGTTTTTGGAATTGGAACTGCCTCTCCACGTCACGTGCCGGAAGCGTCTGAAGACCGAGAGAAACAGTCTTGAATTTTTGTGGTTCGCCGAGCAGGGCAAATTTGCCGTCAATGTATCGGGAGAGCTGAACCGTATAAGTCCCGGGAAGTGCCAGCATCCCGCTCGAAGATTCTTGCCAACTCTCTTTCGCTTCGTCAATACGTGTGGGAGCCGGGCGAGCGTATCGTAGATCCCATGCCACCCGATGGAATCCCTTACTAACCGGGCCGACAAGACGGCGCACAACATTACCTTCCTGGTCTTTGACCGTTAAAAAAATTGCAGGAGAGTCTTCTGTATCTTCGATTCGAAGTGATTCCCAGGTGGGATAATAGACCGGTTTACCCTCTTTCTGGAGCCTGAGTTCCTGTGTCTTCCGGGACTGCCGACGGGTCTTCAAGTCATCTTTCAGATAGTATGTAAAGACCGCCCCGAAAGGAGGATTAGGTGCAGTGAAAAAGGCATTGCCCAGGCTTGCTTTCTCTCTCGAACCCAGGGGTGAGTCTTGTATGTACATCAAAGCCTTTTTGACCGGGAAAAGATGAGCATCTCTATCAAGCAGCTCTTCGGAGATGTTGCGTAGGGGAGAGTAGTCATCCAGAATTATGAACCCCCGTCCGAAGGTGGCGCACACGAGATCGGTTTCCCGTTCCTGGATCTCCAGATCGCGAAAAGGAATGGTGGGGACCCCGCCTTTTAGCTGTATCCAGCGTTCGCCCCCGTCGAGCGTGAAAAAGAGCCCGAATTCGGTCCCGACAAATAACAAATCCCTTTTGACCGGGTCTTCCTGAATTGTCCAGGCAACGTGCCGGTCCGGTAGGTCTCCGCTGATGGATAACCAGGTCTTACCGCGATCAGTACTCTTGAGCACATAGGGCTTGAAATCGCCACGTTTGTGGTTATTGAAAACGGCGTAGACAGTATCCATGTCGTGAGCGGATGCCTTCAGATCCGCAACGTAAGTGAGGTCGGGTATTCCCGGGAAGGTCGCAATTTTACGCCAGTTCTGACCTCCATCCTCCGTAACCTGGATCAACCCATCATCCGTTCCCATATAAAGCAGACCTTCCTGCAGGCGCGATTCGTCAAGCGCGACCAGATTACCATAGAAAGATGTCCAAACGTTCTTCCAGACTGATTCCACACTCCACACAGTACCCATTACCTCGAGCCGATTTCGATCGATCCCTCGCGTGAGGTTGGGGCTGACCGCCTGCCAGGTGTCGCCCCGGTCGTCACTTCGGAAGAGGATGTTGGCACCGAAGTAGAGCCGTGTCGGGGAATGGGGGCTGATGATGAGGGGTGTGTCCCAGTTCCAGACCAGCGGAGGATCGTCTTTGTCCGGCTGAGGCTGGATATCGATGCGCTCGCTGCTTCTTCGGTCGTAACGCACCAATCCTCCATACTGGAACTCGGAGTAGACGATGTTGGGGTCAGTGGGATCGATGCGGGTCTGATAGCCATCACCGCCCACCGTGGCAAACCAGTCGCTATTGCGGATGCCGTGGTTATTGGTCGTTCGAGAAGGCCCCCCCATCGATCCGTTATCCTGGGTTCCGCCGTAGACGTTGTAAAAAGGCAGTGCATTGTCCACGCCGACCCGGTAGAACTGGGTTACGGGCAGATTGTTGATGTAGCGCCACGTCATTGCCCTATCCCAGGTCTCATAAATACCCCCGTCGCAGCCAATCATCAAGTAATCCGGGTCATTCAGATCGAAGAGCAAGGCGTGGTTATCGACATGTTTGAATCGAGAGTTCACCCTTTGCCACGTTTTCCCGCCGTCCTCCGTGACGTGTATCATCACATCCATGCAGTAAACACGATCGAACCGGTGGGGATCCGCGAAAAGCTCTTGATAGTACTGGGGATCCACCGTCATATAATCGCTCATCCTGATCCAGTTCTCACCTCCATCTTTAGAACGGAAGAATCCACTCTCACCCCAGGCAGCGGGAACGGTCGCGTAGATTACGTCCGGTTGCTGAGGGGAGACGGCGATGCCGATGCGCCCGAGATCCACAGTGGGTAAACCCTTGATGATTTTCTTCCAGGTTGCTCCTCCATCCAGGCTCTTATAAATGGCTGCCTCGGGTCCACCCGCTGCCAACGTCCAGACGTGGCGACGACGCTGATAGGAGGTCGCATAGATTACGTCCGGATCCCGCGGATCAAAGGCAATATCGCTGACGCCTGTGTTTTCGCTAATAAAGAGGATGAGTTTCCAGTTCTTTCCACCGTCGGCGGTCTTGTAGAGGCCGCGATCTCCGCCCTCGGCCCACAGCGGTCCCTGGGCGGCTGCGTAAACCACATCGGAGTCCCTCGGATCAATCAGTATCTTGCCTATGTGTTCTGATTGCCCGAGACCTACATTCTTCCAGCTCGTTCCTCCGTCAATGCTCTTGTAAACACCGTCACCATAACCTGCGCTTCGCTGACTGTTGTTTTCGCCGGTTCCGAGCCACAGGGTCTTGGGATCCTTAGGATCGATGCTGATACAACCGATAGAGTAGGAACCGTAGTTGTCGAATATCGGGGTCCAGGTCGTGCCGTTATTGACTGTTTTCCAGACGTTGCCTGACGCTACCGCTACATACCAGGTGCTGGTTTTCGTTGGGTCTTTGACGATGTCACTGATTCGCCCTGACCACTGGGCGGGACCGATGTTTCTCAATTTCAGCCCCGAAAAGGTCTGTGCCGTCAGCAGGGATTGCCTTTCGGTGGCTGATGCTACAGCAGCCAGAGAAAGTACAATGGCAAGGATCGAAAGAGCAAAGATGTGACCTCTTGGGCATTGTTCTGTAGTTTTCATTTCGCCATTCCTCCTAAAATAATGAAGTTACTTTTTATAAAAGTAATCATCCTGGCCGGTGCCGGTAAAAAGGCGATTGTTCCCGCCAGGATGGTTAGCAATTACAAGTCCATTTTCATCGACAACATAGCCCAGTTCTTCAAGAGTCATACTCTTTGCATGTCCATCAAGAAATGAAACATTCGCCTTATTTTTATGACGGACTTCAGCCGGGCAATGTTGCTCCTCAATTGTTGGCATTGTCCAGTTGCCAAAATATATAGCGCCGGTACTTAAAGCTATTTTGGGTGGATCAAGTTTATATGAATGTGGGCCATGAGGATAATAGCTACCCCGGCCATCACCTACGACAATAGTAGCCGACGGCATCTTGATTGCTGATTCCCTCACAGGGAAATTTTGATATTTTCCCAAATCAGGTCTGTCTCGGGCATTACCAAGATATTGATAATTATAGCCATAAGAACCGTTTCGAATGTCATAGACACTGTATTCATAATGACGAAACGAGGGACAAATAAAGTAATCATTGGTCATCATTAAAGTGTCATCATCAGTGAAAATATCGCCTTTTTTCTTTACCCAGGGGGAAGGATCAATTACCGGCCCTACTCCCTGGTCGAAGAACCACTGCCAACGGGGTCGTTCCCTGCCGTATTTATTTACAAAATTATATAGGTCAAAGAAACATTTCTTTTTCATCCTGTGGGGAGGGAATGCCCCGTTATCCTGTGCATACATCACACCTGCCAACGCTAAACGTCTGACATTTGTTAGACAGACCGTTGAATAAGCAGATTTTCTAACACTGCTTAAAGCTGGCAGCAAAATTCCCGTGAGCATGGCAATAATACTTATTACTACCAAAAGCTCGATAAGTGTAAATGCTTTTTTGGTTTGTTTTTTCTGTGTCATTCTTAAATTATACTGAGTATCGAGGACTTGTCGAACAAAATATTTAACGTAGCCCTCTGGAATTTCAGCCATGTAAGATGACTCTGGCTTAGAGACAATAAACTTCAATTCAATAGGGACGGGGCCTACTTTTTCAATTCCGGAATTGGCCGGCCGGACGTCCACGGCAAACCGGCTGCTTCCAGCTTTTTCTGTAGAGTCACGAAGTCCACTTCGATAAATTCTTTCAACCGGCCAAGTACGGTTTCGAATTCTTCTTGCGCAATCTCATAATCTCGCCGATGCGTTTGTGTCGGACCATAGGTTGATCTCATGGCATTCATCGCCGAATTGACCCGACTCATAATGGAGAGGCGGTCGGGTTCGTTGTATCGCGACTTAGCGGTGTTGCCAACCAGTAATTCGCGGATGTCCTTCAATTTCAATTCCAACCCTCTGGCTTCTTCAAACAGTTGCGTGGTACCTTTGTCCGATTGGTTCAGTGCCTGTTTGATTTCGGCTAATTGGCTCAGGACTTCGGTCGCTTTTCCGTTGGCGCCACGAATGGCCCGTTGGAGTTCGCCGGCGGTCATGTAGAATTGGAGAACCGCTTCACGGTCATGGGCGGGCAAGGAGGAGGTGAGTATGGGAACTACTTCAACCGTCTGCGGACTGCCAAGGGGCATGACCTCGTCCCGGACGTGTTTCTCGGCGGTTATCGTGTATTTTCCAGGGGTGACAAAAGGTCCACTGCCACCGGTAGATGATAGGGATGAATAACGCAAGCTCCAGTTCACGCGATGGAAACCGGCGGAGGTCGGCCCTGTAACACGATTCACCACATTACCCTCCGTGTCCTTGATAACAAAGGTGATGGCCGGACTTTCTTCACGCTCTTCGGCCTTAAGGGCATCCCATCCGGGATATACGTTGTCGCCACTCTGTTTTTTAATCTTCCCCTCTTTTTCTTGGCGGGATTGCTTAAGCGTCTTAAACGTGTCTTTGAGATAGTAAGTGAATACTGCGCCGAACGGGGGATTTGGTGCAGTGAAAAACCCATCACCCTGGCTTCCTTTTTCACCCCCGAGTACCCGGGCAGGCACATACAGTAAGGCTTTCCGTATGGGGAACAGGATAAACTCCTTTTCGTTCAGCACCTCCTTGCTGATTTCGCGCAGGAAGGAATAGTCATCCAGCACAAAGAAGCTGCGGCCAAAAGAAGCGCCCACCAGATCATTTTCCCGGCGCTGAATCTCGATATCTCGAAAGGAAATCGTGGGAACATTTCCCTTGAGCTGGATCCATTTGCTTCCGGCATCGAGACTGAAATAGAGACCGAATTCAGCTCCAAGAAAATAGAGATTGGGCTTGACATGATCCTGGGCAAATCGCCAGAGGATTTGTCGTTCGGGCAAATCGCCGGTAATGGAATGCCAGGTCTTGCCGCGGTCATTGCTTTTCATCAGGTAGGGTTTGAAGTCTCCCGTTTTATGATTATCAAACACGGCGTAAACCGTGTCCACATCATGGCGATCCGCCTTGATGTCATTGACGAATGCTTCTTCCGGGACGCCGTAAATCCGTTCCACTTTTCGCCAGGTCTGTCCTCCGTCTTCAGTTACCTGGATGAGACCATCATCCGTGCCGATGTAGATAAGGCCTTCCTCCAAAGGGGACTCGGAGATGGAGGTGATATTGCCGTATTGTGACATGGCGCCTGTATCATAAACGGCATCAATGCTCCAAACCCGATCCATGTGTTTCAATTTGTAACGATCCCGGTTGCGGGAGAGATCGGGGCTGATAGTGGTCCAGGAATCGCCCCGGTTGTCACTACGGTGGAGTTTCTTGGAACCATAGTAAAGACGGGTATGAGAATGAGGACTGATAAGAATGGGTGAGTCCCAGTTGAACCGCAGGTCCTCCTCGCCTTTCTCCGGACGCGGGCGAATATCAATTGCTTCACCGGTGCGACGATCAAAGCGTCTTAAGAATCCCTGCTGGGATTCGCCATAGATGACATTCGGATCCTCGGGATCAATGGCGCAATCATGCCCATCGCCGCCGATGACAGTTTGCCAGTCGCTATTACGAATGCCGGAACCGTTTCCTGTGCGACTCGGGCCATACTGGGTGTTATTGTCTTGGGTGCCGCCCACCAGATTGTAGAACGGTTCATCATAATCAACATCCACTTTGTAGAACTGGGTCAAAGGAAGATTGGGAAAATATTCAAATGTTTTGCCACGATCGAAAGACCGATAAAGCCCCCCGTCACAACCTACCAACAAAAAATCAGGATCCTTCGGATGAAAAACCACGACGTGATTGTCCACGTGTTTCCAGCGGCTTTCGACGGTCTGCCAAGTCTTGCCGCCATCCTCGGTGCGTCCTAACCGAACGTTTAACTGATAGACCACATCGAATCGGTACGGGTCACAAAAGATTTCCTGGTAATAGTGCGGCCCGGTACCGCCGCTGACGTAATCGCTCATCTTGCTCCAACTTTCCCCGCCGTTTTCTGAGCGCCAGAAACCGCCTTTACGCCCGGCCAGTTCAATGGAGGCATAAACCACGTCGGGTTTCGTCGGTGAAACCGCCAGGGCAATTTTACCCTTGTCACCGCCGGGCAATCCGCTCTTCAACTCCTTCCAGTTCCGGCCTCCATCAACGGATTTGAATATTCCCGTTTCCGGCCCGCCGTTGACCAATGCCCAGACAGTGCGATGACGTTGATAGGTGGCGGCATAAAGGATATCCGGATTGCGGGGATCAAGCACGACATCGGTCACTCCAGTGTAGGGTCCTTTAGAGAGAATCTGCTCCCAGGTCTTGCCGCCATCCGTAGTTTTGTAGAGCCCACGATCTCCGCCGGCAGACCAAAGCGGCCCCTGGGATGCGACATAAACAGTTCCGGAATCGCGGGGATCCACGAGGATTTTGGCGATGTGCTCGCTGTCCTTTAGCCCCATGTTTTTGAAACCCTTGCCGCCATCCAGACTTTTATAGACTCCGTCACCATAACCGACATGGCGTCCTCCAACATTTTCACCCGTACCAACCCAAATAATGTTGTGGTTGGAAGGATCGATAGTCACACAACCGATGGAATAGGAACCGTATTTGTCAAAAATGCCGGTCCAGGTCGTGCCGGCATTGACGGTCTTCCATACATTGCCGGAACCCACTGCGACGTACCATGTGTTGGGTTGCGCCGGATCGATGGCGGCGTCGGCAATCCGTCCTGACATCAGGGCCGGACCAATATTTCGCAATGAGATTCCGCTGAAGGTTTCGGCGCTTAATTTCGTTTTTTCATTTTTCTCGGCCTCTTCATCTGCCCGCACCGAAGGAGCAAACAGGATAACCAGGAACAGCCCAAGTAAAAAGTTTCGCATCATTTGGATCCTCATAGATAATTTGTGTATGGTTTAATACATTAAGCCGAGATTTCCCATCCTTATCTTAACTTGGCGAGTCGGCAATTTTATCTGGCTGGAAGAGAATGTGAAGGAAATTAGGAATAGCATTCTCATCACCCTGCCATCCTTTTGCATTTGCCTTAGAAGATTATTTCTAACCTTTGGTATAAGCCTATTATGGCATTTTTTGCATTATTGTCAAGAAACTTGTTTAAATATTTTCAAATTTTTTATATTTACTTCACCCATTCATTTTCAACTCTTGTATCAGTAAAAGAAAAAAATGAAAATCCGGGAGGTTTACATGGCGAACCGGATTCGAAGTACGGTATTGACATCTGGTGTGGTATCTGGGAAATCTTCCGCTTACCCGATCGGGGGTTCTTATTTCTAATGGGGTGAATGCTTGTCGTTTGTGCATGGCTATACCATCTTTCCTTAAATAGTTGCTAAAATAAAATCCACCCATATTAATAGGCCCAAGGTCAATAAAAAAAGATAGTAATTAATCGGGAACGGGTAACAGCGGTTAGGTCATTATGATGCCTCATCCGAGCTTATGGGTTTTTTGGTTTTTTCGTCATTTTTCTGAACAGTATCTTCAGCCTGCCCCGGTATTTCCTTGGAGTCAAAGACAGAAGCTTGCGTTGAAACAGTATCCTCAATCCCAGAATCTCCAACCCGATAAGAGCCAGCCAGGAACCTGGAGAAAGCGGTGTCACCAATGCCAACACACCGAGGATAATCAACACTATGCCTAAGATTATTCTTAAAGCTCTTCGCATGTTCTCAGCGATTTAGGGTGTACCCCGAATACCATTTCGTCCAAAATAGTCAGTGTCAAGAAGTCAGTGTCCTAAAACAGCATCGAATCTACGTACACATCCTGGAACTCCGGCTCGTGGGCGATTTCGATGTATTCGATTTTGTGGGCCAATTCGCGTGCCATTTCCCGGCAATGCCGGCTCAGAAGTATCATCCATGCGCCGGAAGCGGCCGCATTACCGACAAAACGAATTTTTTCCGCAGGAACTGTGGGCAACAGGCCTATTCGCAGAGCACTTTCTTTTCGGATGTAATTACCAAACGCACCGGCTAAGAGGATATGTTCTATGTCACAATCTTCAAGGCCGATTCTCTTTTGTAAAAGCCTGATACCCGCCCGGATGGCCGCTTTTGCTAATTGCATCTGGCGAATATCCTTTTGCGTCAAAAACACGGTATCAACATCAGCGTTTTCCGCCAGGATAAAAGCCGGCTCACCTTGCTCTTCGCGTATGCGAGAAAAAATAGCCGGTGGTGTTTTTCCTTTGAGCTTTGCCGGTTCCACGAACCGTCCTGTTTGGTCGATAACACCAAGGTCCAATAGTATCGCCACGGCGTCAATCAAGCCGGAGCCGCATATAGAACAGGCAGGGTAATTTCCTATCACGTCCAAATCTATATCATCTTCGTTTACAACGACGGCTTCTATTGCTCCTTGTGCCGCTCTGCTGCCGCAGGTTATACGTGCACCTTCCAGAGCCGGCCCTGCTGCGCAACTGGCCGCATAGAGTTTGTCCTTTGTGCCGAGTACAAGCTCACCGTTTGTGCCGATGTCAACGACCAGCGTCGTTTCTTCGGCTGAATAAATATCTACTGCGAGCGCGACAGCGGTAGTATCCGAGCCGACGAAGCCTGCTATGTTCTCAACGGTATGGATATTGCCGACAGGGTTTATCTGCAAAGCCAATTCGCCGGCGGGTAAATCGTGTGCATCGAGTGAAAATGCCTTGTACGGTGCTTGGCCGAGCTGGATTACAGGCAATTTGAGAAAAATATGGTTCATAGTTGTATTGCCGACGACGCACATCTCATATATGTGGTTTGCATCGATGGAGGTCTTTTTGCAGAGCTTTGTGGTCAGATTATTTACACAGTCTATGACGGCCTTGTGTAGTTCAGCCAATTTTTCATCGGTTTGCGCGTAAGCGATTCTGCTGATAACGTCATCGCCGTATCGGCTTTGCGGATTGAGAGCAGCTTCTGTGGCTAGGCATTGGCCGTCAGCCATATTGATTAGTTTGGCGACGATGGTCGTTGTACCGATATCGACGGCTATGCCGAATATCTTGTCCGGGGCAGCTTTTGCCTGATATTTTTCATGTATAGTCGCAGCTAAGTCAATTTTTGTATCAATGCCGTGTTCTAAGATTTTCTGCTCAAAGAATCTGGAGCTGCTGGGAATTGTTACTGTAAGGTCACTTTGGATATGGTGCTGACAGGCGAGGACCTCTGGCCCATCCGGCTCAAGCTTTACCAGGCACTTTTTGCAGGTGCCTTTACCGCCGCAAACGGTGTTCAGAATTATGCCGGCCTGGCCAGCGGCTTCGATAAGTGTAGCACCAGAATGAATGGAGATTTGTTTATCATCGGGCTTGAAAGTGATTGTGAAGTGCTTCATTTATCGTGTTGCGTATTGAGCTTATGCCTGAATGTGTTTATGCGTAGATGCGCTAACTGGTTTACTTATCGATTCATCCGCTCATCTACTCATTTCACGCACAACGCATAACCAACGCTCAGCTTATTTTATGCCGTATTTTCCACCGGGCGCGTCTCTTTTTACTGCCCACTTTGCGCCTACGTCTCGGTTTTGCCATCTATTTCTCCACAAACAGACCAAAATTGTTTATTGCAAAATACTTTTAAGCCTCTGCAATATATGATATTATAAACGGACTTAAAAGTAAAAAATAAAAAATAAAAAACCACGAACAAAGAGTTCGCAGTTCAATTATGAAAAAGAGCCGGGCAACGCTGTTAGTAATACTTTTGTTAAAGGCTGTTTTTCGGCGAACCAGATTGGGATGCAAATATGATACAGTGCAAAGATTGCGAGTTTTGTGAGATGGGTTCAGGCGGTAAAAGGACCTTCAAATGCGACCCGTTTACTAATATCAAAGAGCCGGAATGTATAGCCAAATGGCAGCTTATCCGCCTGGATATGCTTTTGGCCAGCTATCAGGGAATGCTCAAGTGGTACGGGAAAATGGCACCTCTGCAGGATAAAATCATCCAGTTTATGCAGCGGGAGATAAACGAGCTTGACGAAGCTGACCAATGGAAACTCGATGACGATGAGCAGGAAGAGGAAGAAGAGGACATTTTACCTGGTTAAAAGCCGGAGTCCTTATGCGTTTGTCCGGTTATCAACGGTGCCAATGTGTTGTTTTCTTCTTCAAAATGGATCATACGACACCATATAGGACCACCAAATTATATCCGGACGTTGATTTTTGCGGATTTATGCAATAAATCGTCTCCCCAAGCCGTCTTTATTTATGTAAAAACGCTTAAATATGGCAAAAAACGTTGACTTAGCCCAGATAATAATCGGCTGCAAAAACAGGGATTCTAAGTGTTTTTCACAGGTAGTCGATATGTATGCAAGCCGATGTTACGGTTATTTTTACCGTTTGACGGGCAATAACGACCTTAGTGATGAGCTTTTAAGCGAGCTATTTGTCAAGTTAGTTGAGAAAATCGGTTCTTATAAAGGCGGTTCCTTTGAGGGCTGGCTGTTCAAAATAGCGTCTAATATCTTCCACGATTATTTAAGGGGCAAGCAGCGACGGACAAAATTGCTTGATTTTCAAAAAAAACAACTTGAATCACAGATTACGGAGCTAAAACAATCTGACAACGAGCAAATTGATAAGTTACAAATACAGCTCACAAGGCTGGACACAGATACGAGAGAATTGATAATGCTGCGTTTTTATTCACAACTGAGCTTCAAAGAAATAGCCCAAATGCGGTCTGAGCCGATAGGCACAACGTTGGCAAAGCTGCATCGGGGGCTAAAGAAACTGCGGGAGTTAATGAAGTGAGAATATTATGAACGACGAAAATCAGGAAAATTTGAAAGAGTTGTTCGAGAAATTTATGGATGCCAAACAGGCTCAAAAGTACGCTGAGGATGTTCAAAAGGCCGAAGAAATCCTCCGCGAAAACCCTGCGCCTGAGCCTGATGATATGCTCATAGCCAATATAAAGGCTGAAATCGCCATGCGTCTGCCGGGAAGAAGAACATATGTGGTTGAGCATATAGGTTACAAGTTGGCTTGCGCTGCGGTAACAATTATGATCCTGGCGGCGATAGGCCTAAAATTATTCGATAACGATGGTGGAGAACCCGATAATAGATATAATTATGCCAATATAATACCCACAGTAATCTGGGAGAGCGATGATATTGCCGCCGCCGATGCGAACCTGGTGATTTTTACTGCTGAAATTGAACAGATTGAAGACGAGGTGCTGACTTTACAGTTGGGCGATTACGACGGCAACGGCGAGAGCAGCGTAACTGAATTGGAAATGGAGCTTATAGAAATTAATAATAGTGATTTCTGGAAGGGGTAAAAAAAAATGGAGTTAAGTCGCAGAATCATTTTAATTCTTGTAATGGCAGTTGTGGCAACTGTAATCGTCCTGCCCTGTTCTGCTGAAGAGAAGAAGGATGAAAAAGACATCTGGACTGGGGAGGAGCCAAGAGGACAAAGGCCGGGACCGGGACCAGGACGAAGATCCAGAAGGTTCGAACTAACAGATGAGGAAATTGACCACATTATGAAGGGCCTGCAAGAAAGCAACCCGGAAAAGGCAAAGGAGCTGGCGAAGCTGCGCGAGAAAGACCCAAACCAGTTCAGCGTCGAGCTTAGAAGGCACGGCCGTGAGGAGTTCGGCAAGATAATCGGAGAACGGATAGCTAAAAGGAGGGAGAGGAGACGCACTGAGTTTCTTGAATGGCTTGGAAAGGCTGTGCCCAGGGAAGCCCAGGAATTAGCTAAATTAAAAGATACAAATCCCGACCTGTATGTAGAGAAATATGAACTTGCTTTGAAAAAATATGGACGAATTTATGAAGAGGGAAGGAGGAACCCTGAATTAGCTGATGTTCTTTTAGAAGATTTAAAACTGAAAAAAAGACGAGATGAGCTGGTCAAAAATATCAAGGCTACAACGAATGAGAGAGAAAAGAAAAAATTAGTCGCTGAGCTGGAAGATGTGGTTGCAGTAAGGTTTGACCTGATTGTCAGGAGAAAGCAAATAGCTTACGAACGGCTGCTTGAGTGGCTTGAGGGGCTGCGAAAACATATCAGGCAAAGCAGAGGTGAGATTAACATCTGGAGGGATGAAAAATTCAAGAATGACAACGTAAAGAAGCGAATGCAGGATTTGCTCGAACCAAAAATCATCAATTGGGACTGACGATTAAATTGACTATTGATTATTGACTCCGGCCGGGTTTCCACTTTCATATCGTTTAGCCGTCGCCGCCCCGGCGAGGCAATACCTTATGCTTGCCCCACACAAAACTGCGATTTATTGCCGGGTTTTCCCTAAACTCACCGCACCATTTTAACGATTGCCTGTCTCTATCAATTCCTCAGAGCCCACCACTGCTTAACACATGCGTTACTCTTGCTGGTTAAGTAACTTTAGTATCTCCGTGCGGACTCGTTCAATACCCACCCCCAGATTCGCCAAAACCTGTGCCGCTATCCCTTCGCTCTCCCGCAGCAGACCCAGCAGAATGTGTTCTGTACCGATGTATTTATGATTAAGGCTTCGGGCCTCTTCGATAGCATCTTCAATAACCTTCCTTGCAAGCAGTGTCGCTGGCAGCTTGTCCATGGTATCCGTATCCGGCTTGTCCTTGAGTTTAAGAAGCTGTTCCATTTCGAGCAGCATCTTCTCTATATCCACACCCAGATTCTTCAGAACCTTAGCACCTGTTCCGCTGCCTTCCTTAATCAGCCCTAATAAGATATGTTCGGTCCCTATGTATTCATGGTTAAATCGCTGGACCTCCTGGTTGGCGATCGCCATAACCTTACGGGCCCTATCTGTAAAACGTTCAAACATAAATTCGTTCCTCTCATGCTCTCCGTCCTCTGACTTCTGTCCTCTGACTTCTGTCTTCTGTCTTCACTTACCCGCTATACCCGAATAAATACACTAAGTATCCAAAGTATCCGCAGAGCAGCAGTGTACCGCTTACTCGCCCGATGGTGCGTTTACCGATAAGGACCGCTAAGGCGAAGACAGCGCTGACGGCAATCATAATCCAGTAATCGGTTCCTCCTGCAAACCGAGGTTCTATTGTGAATTCCCGAACTACTCCTGCTCCTCCGACAACAAGCAGCGTATTGAAGATATTGGAGCCGACAAGATTGCCGACCGAAATATCGTGATGGCCTTTGATAGCCGCAACCACGCACGTTACAAGCTCCGGAAGAGATGTCCCGAATGCGATAATAGTCAGCCCAATAACAGCTTTGCTCAAGCCGATTTCTTTGCCGATAAACACAGCCCCCTCCACAGCCATTTCTGCCCCGACCGCCAATCCCACCAGTCCAATCACAATAAAGAGCGTATTTTTCATCCCGTCTCCGCTTTTTATCCCGTTCCCGCTTGCGCGCGTTATTACTTCAGTGCCAGTTCCGCTCTCCGCAGCTAATCTTTTTGCCTCTGTAATTTTATTTTGTCCGGCTTCTTTCCTTGCCAAATGTATCGTCAGCAGTATCAACACTGCAAACACAACTAACAACGCAATGCTTTCCGGTCGGGCCAAATACGAATTGTGCAAAAAAGGCCACAATAGCAGTGCCATCAGAATCATCACAGGTATC
>Ga0114922_10001161_pt1 | contig 25201 bp, 22 predicted proteins | sample AartaG_FD_100975 | JGI IMG/M metagenome (GOLD analysis project Ga0114922, IMG submission 100975) | Deep subsurface microbial communities from Aarhus Bay to uncover new lineages of life (NeLLi) - Aarhus_00045 metaG | ecosystem: Environmental > Aquatic > Marine > Oceanic > Sediment | place... | reverse complement strand
TTGCAGATTATCGACCTGAACCGAGACGGAAACCTGGATGTTTTCTGCGCCGAGATGCGCCTTGACGGCCGCAACCCGGATGCCAAGATTTACGCATTCCTGGGAGACGGCCAGGGGCATTTCAGGACTGTGATAGTCGCCGAGGGCTACGGAAACCACGAGTCAAAGGCTGCTGATCTGGACGGCAACGGCGATATCGATATCATGGGCAAGCCGTATAACTGGGAGACTCCCCGGCTGGATTTCCGGATCAACCGCGGGGCTGCGTTTGAAGATACAGTTTCGGTGCCTTTCGAGCACATTATTATCGATGAGGACGGCCCGGCTGACCCGCATACGAAAACCGCCGGCGACCTGGATGGCGACGGCGCGGAAGACCTGGTAGTGGCTTCCAGCAGCGGAGGCCCTCTCCTCTGGTACCGCTCTCCGCGCTGGACCAGGCACGAAATCGCCTCTTCCGGAAGATGGAGCTGCGATGCCGAGGTGGCGGATCTGGACAACGACGGCGACAACGATCTGGTTATCTCGGAATATTATGACAAAAACCGCCTGGAATGGTACGAAAACCCGGCACCATCAGGCGATCCGGCAGCGGGTGGGTGGAAACTTCATGTGATCGGCGCTGGCCGGGCGCACGATATCGAGGTGAGTGACCTGGACGGCGACGGCGATCTTGACATAATCTCGCGGGGGCAGAGCGGATTCGGCACAGAAGAGGGGAACCGGATCGTTGTTTGGCGCCAGGATGGGCCGAACTCCTGGACTCAAAGCGTAATAATCTGTCCGCACGGCGAGGGGCTCGCTCTGGGCGATCTGGACCGGGACAGCGACCCGGACATTGCAATCAGCGGGCTCTGGTACGAGAATCCCGGCAAAATAGCCGGGCCAACATGGACTGAGCATACTTTTACCCAATGGCACCAGGACGCCGTGGTCAGGATGGCGGACATGAACGGGGACGGGAGGCCGGATGTGGCCCTCACCGAGGCTGAAGGCACCAGCCGGGTCTGTTGGTTCGAGGCGCCGCCGGACCCCGCTCAAGGCGGCTGGACTGAGCACGTGATCTGGCCATCACTCGAAAAGGGACACAGCCTCGGCGTAGCAGACCTGGACAATGACGGCGACCTGGATGTGGCCACTGCCGAGATGCACCAGTCCGGGGACCCGGACGAGGTGGTTGTTTACATCAACCAGGGCGGCGCTCTGAGCTGGCGGAAACAGGTGCTTTCCAATACGGGTTCTCATTGCATCCGCCTGGGTGATTTCGACGGCGACGGCGATACTGACATTTTCGGCTCCAACTGGCGCTCCGTGGCCCAGGACAGTCTGGCCTATGTCGACCTCTGGCGCAACAACCTGGGCACCACTGCCGCCCTGCCCCTGAATAAATGGAGCCGCCACGTGATCGATGACGAAAAACCCTGGCGCTCGGTGTTTATTTCTGCCGGCGACCTGGACGGGGACGGATATAAGGATATAGTCACCGGCGGCTGGTGGTACCCAAACCCCGGCTCTCCAGACGGAAAGTGGCTTCGCAGGAGTCTGGGAAATCCCTTGAACAACATGGCCGCAATCTATGATTTTGACAGCGACGGCCTGCTTGATGTGCTGGGTACCACCGGCAAAGGCTCGGAACCGAGCGCACAGTTTGTCTGGGCGCGCAATACCGGCGGCGGCAGATTCAAGCTCCTGAAAAATATACCGGCCGCTCAAGGGGATTTCCTTCAGGGTATCGAGGTGGCCCGTACAGGTCCCGGTGGGCCGCTGGCTGTGGCCCTTTCCTGGCACAAAGCCGATCAGGGCATCCAGGCTTTTCTCCTTCCGGACGACCCGGCAGCCGAGCAGTGGAGCTGGATGAAAGTAACCGACGTCTCGCAGGATGAGCAGGTCTCAGTAGGGGATATTGACTGTGACGGCGACCCGGACATTTTTCTGGGAACCCTCTGGATCGAGAACCTGGGTGAATCCGTGGCCGTGCACAAGCTGTTCGAAACCGGCGATTCTCCGGATCGCAACAGGCTTGCGGATATGAATGGCGACGGCAGATCTGACGCTGTGGTGGGCTACGAGGCGATCAACACCCCAGGTAAGCTCGCCTGGTATGAGAACCCGCTCCCGGGAAACGAACTCTGGACAGAGCACATGATCGCCGAGGTGGTAGGGCCAATGAGCCTCGATGTGGCGGACATGGACACCGACGGCGACCCGGATGTGGTGGTGGGCGAGCACAATTACGCAGAGCCTGAAACTGCGCGGCTGTTCGTTTTCCAGAATCTCGACGGCAAGGGAAAGTTATGGAAGAAATACCTGGTTCATACAGGGGATGAGCACCATGACGGCGCAATAACAGTTGATATCGACAGTGACGGCGACCTTGACATTATCTCGATCGGCTGGAGCCACTCGCGGGTTCTGCTCTACGAGAACCTGGCGCTGTAAGCACTGTTGGTGATAAATTCGACCGTGTATAAGCGCAGGGGCACAGCGCGCCGTGCTTTATGTAAAAATTAAAATGCCTACAATTCTAACTTTAAATAGATTCCAAGAATTCTTCTAAAAGGAGGGCTGAAAAGACTGCTGCAGTACCATATTCTATTCTTCTGTATTGGTCAGAACCTCTATCTATCCAATGAATGCCATCGAGAACAAAAACCTTAAAAGCAGAACCCTGATTGTTTGTAGCTAAAGTCATTCCATCATCAAATGCCCTTCCCTGATTGCCGCCACTCGACGATAAAAATTTTGCCTCGCCGATTACATATCTTGTACCTGATTTAGCCACCATGTCTGGTTGCTTGCTTATACCAACACCCATTTCTCTATTGCAAAAATCGCGTGCAGCTCTTTCTGAAGCCTTCAATATAACAACACTTTCGGTTGATGTCCTAAAGGCATTAATATCTACACATAAAAATCTTGCTCTTAGCCAATTTCTATATTGCGGCCCTCTTTGTGTATTTGCTTCTTTCGGTTGGGTAATCCCCTTTATTATTTTACGGAAACCCATGTTATACAAATTATTACAAATTCTGTTAGCGGTCTCAGGATTTCTTGCTATTGCATCTCTATCTTTTCTCAGGAAAGCCACATAAGAATCCTTGAAAGGGAATTTCTTTAAATCAAGCAGTGTATTTAAAAGACTTTCACAGTTACGTTCATCGAACGACCTCCTGATAAGCGATTTGGTTTCAGCACTAATTGTTCGTGGCGGATTTTCTATATTTGGATAAATGCGCTGTAATTTATCCAAGTAGTTTTCATTGTTTACAATTTCAAGAGTTCTTCTTGACCATTCATTCATTTTAAAGAAAGAGCCTTATCTGTAAGGGTATAGAAATTATAATTAGACAATTTTTTCTTTGCTAAGTTCATTGCATCTTTTGAAGAATCAATTCCTATATAATGGCGTCTAAGTGCCTCTGCAGCAATCAAAGTAGCACCAGAACCACAAAAAGCATCCATCACTATATCACCTTTATTTGAAGAAGCTTGAATAATCATCTTTAACATTTCCAGGTTTTTTTCTGTAGGGTATTTGGGATTCTGTGGATCCTTATATTTCCAAACATCCTGTACTTTTACTCCAGCTTTTTTAATATCGTCAGCATAAAGCTTTTTTCTAGGATTTCCGGTTGACGACCACTCTATTAAGCCTTTTCTATCAAGTTCCTCCAAAACCTCAGGTGGATATCTCCAATGTCTTCCAGCTGGAGGTGACATCCCTCTCCATGGTTTTCCCGTGGCACCATTTAATGTTTCTCCCGGTGCATGTAAAGGAGTGGTTGTGTATCGCCTTCCCTTATCATCAACGGAACGGAATCGTGGATCTAACTCAATATCTATTGATTCTCTTGGGTTATTCCAAATATATTCATCAGTTTTTGAATAAAATAAAATAATGTCTTTAATATTTCCATATCCTTTTCTTTGGAAGTTTTTGGGATTGCACTTTATTCTCGTTATATCATTAATGAAATGATCCTGTCCAAAAATATCATCCATAACACATTTCACGTAATGCCCCATTTTCGTATCTATATGTACATAAATGGACCCATCGTCAGCCATTAAATCTCGTATTAATCCTAAACGTTCAGCGAGAAACTCTAAATAATCGTTCCCAAATAATTCATCGCTATATGCTATTCTTCCGCCATTTGCACGACTTATAGTGGCAACCCTGTGGTCTGTAATATTAAACAATTGCTTTGTACCAAAAGGCGGGTCAATATAAACAAGTTTAACTTTCTCTGTCACCGAATGAATGCTTTTCAATTCTTTTAAAACGTCTAAATTGTTCCCAAGTATCAAGAGGCGGCCGTTCTTAAAGCAGTCTTTTGGCAGGCTATTATGTTTCATTCATATATCCTTCCTTATTCAATTTTAAACTTTATTAATTTCAATTTATTAAATTTTTGTAGTGAAAACAATACTTTACAACTGCTTTTTTAAATCGTTTAAAAGTCTTTTCTTAAGGGGCTTTGAATAACTGAACAAAGCTGAACAGTATCCGGGGTTTCCTTGCAGGTATCAGCCCGGCGGCCCGGGCGATTTCCACGGTTCTTTTGAAAGCTGAACGAGATACGTGAGCTCGGGGTTCTACCAGGAAGAACCTGGCCCCGGGCTTGAGACAGGAGATAACCTGCCTGAAAAAAATCCCCCTGTCCGGCACCTCGTGCACCATATAGAAAGCCAGGGCGAAATCCGCTTTTTTGCTTACACTCAGTTTGTTTTGCTTGCAGCATACCGTAACAATCCGCTCGGAAACACCGGCTTTTTCAGCCCGCTTCTTGAGCACTTCGAGTATCTGCGGCTGCACGTCCACTGCGATAACCTTGCCGCCTGAGCCCACCAGGTGCGCCATCGCGATCGAGAAAATCCCATCCCGCAGCCTGTGTCCAGTACTGTCATTCCCTCTTCCAGGTACGGGCCCAGAATCTTCTCCGGATTGTGAACCAGCCTGCGCAAAGGATTATCGAATGTATAAGCAAGCCACCAGGGGCAAACGCGTACGGCCATTTGAACAGATAAACTCCGGCAAAAGATTTTTATACTGTATCCAGTTGATAATAAAATACAGTTCTTTAATTTTGCACGACAGAAAAAATATCTTCCTGCAGATTGAAAGACCGGCTATATTGGCCGAAATAATTTTATCTCGAATCCATCCACAGGAGAGTTGCAATGAGCGGAATCGGTCTCGGGGTAGTGCTTGTCCTGATGGTAATCCTGATCATGGTGGCAACAGGGCGCTGGAAGGCGGACGCGTTCTTGTTGCTCGTGGCCTGTGCTTTCATTTTCGGAATCGCCGCCGGGATGGATATCGAAAAGACTCTGGAGACTATCAAGACCGGTTTCGGCAACACCCTTGGCGGGGTGGGCCTGGTAATCATTTTCGGGGCGATAATCGGTGTATTTCTCGAGCGCACCGGGGCCTCGAGTGCGATTGCAAACAGCATGATCCGCGCGGTGGGCAAAAAACGCACTCCCCTGGCGCTCAGTCTCACCGGCTTTATTGTGTCGATTCCGGTTTTCTGCGACTCCGGGTTTATCGTGCTGGTTCCCCTGGCGCGCGCCCTGGCCCGCAAGGCCGCAGCCGGCAGGCTCGCCCTGGCGGTCTGCCTGGCGACCGGGCTCTATGCAACCCACTGCCTGGTTCCACCCACACCGGGTCCGATTGCCGCTGCCGAGATGCTGGGGGCTGATCTCGGCAGAGTGATTATTCTTGGCCTGCCTCTGGCTTTGCTGCTTGCCTTGGTCGGCAACCTGTGGTCTTTGCGGTTTGCAGGGGAAAGGCTGCCGGATGAATCGGCTGATATTGACCGCGAAATTAGAGGCTCAGAAGAAACCGGCGAGGAAAAAATACCGGGTGCTGTAAAATCCATGCTGCCGATCCTTGTTCCTCTTTTGCTCATCACTCTCGGCTCTATGGCAAAAGTCGAGGGAGGGGTATTCGGGGACGGAATTGCCTCAGGTTTAATGTGTGGTGCCGGAAACCCGGTTTTTGCCCTGGCCGTGGGGCTTGCCCTCAGCTTTCCCCTGGCAGGGCCGGTCTCGCCACGCAGGAAATGGATCGCCGCGGGTGTTAAATCCTGCGCCATGGTGCTGGCTGTTACCGCCGCTGGCGGAGCGTTCGGCCAGGTGATCCGCTCCTCAGAGCTGGGTAATACTCTGCAGGAGGTACTGGGAACCTGGAAAGCAGGAGTGCTGGCACCGTTCATGCTGGCTGCAGCGCTCAAAAGCGCCCAGGGCAGCAGCACTGTTGCGATGATTACATCCGCGGCAATCGTGATGCCCATGCTCGAGCCACTCGGACTGGGCACTGCCGGTTGGGGCCCCGCACTGGCTGTGGTCGCTATCGGCTGCGGCTCGATGACTGTCAGCCATGCCAACGACAGCTATTTCTGGGTTGTCTCGCAAATGGCGGGAATCCCGGTGCCTACCGCTTACCGGGTTTACACCACAGCCACGGGGTTGATGGGTCTTACCGGGGCGCTCGGTTGCCTGCTTCTGGCAGCCGTGCTGCTTCCCTGAAACATACCTTATTCTGACACATTGTCGTTTACAGATTATCGCCTGGCGCAGAGTAATATTTTTTGTTGGGACAAGGCTGTCGCCTGGAACAGGGATAGCAGGTGAGAAAGTTATTGATTACTTGGTGCCGGGAGAGATTTTAGTGTGGGTTTTGTTTGAGTAGAGGTAGATCAGACGTTCAAACTTGCCGATCGTATCCAGGATGGCCTGCCACTTCCGTCTGGGCAAGGATTCGTTGAAAAACTGCTGGTAGAGCTCCACGATATTGGCCACCACGTTCTTGAACTCCTGGTAGTTCAGCTTAAGGCGATTGTTGAAATGCCGCACGCAGGCCTGGTAACGGGCATAATACGGATCATATTCGCCATGGCCGAACCGCATCATTTTCAGATGCATTCCCAGGAACATCCTGTAGCAGTCCTGGACCGAGGAGAACCGCGGAGTGTCATCCGGGAAATCCCACCTGTCCAGATGCTTTATCGATATGCCGCTGTAGTAGATCATCCTATTCTTACCTTAGCCAACTTTTAACTTGCCACATACATGCAAAAATAATACCGGTTATTCATAAAGCAAGGAAAAAGACACTTTCGGCGTTAGCTGCATGTTATAATTGGGTTTGTAAGCAATAGTCGTTCCAGCGCATTTTTATTATCCAATCGGGATGATTCCGCACCGGACGTTTCCCCTTGACCACCAATTTGACCCGAATTATTCATGAAACCCAGATCTTGACAGGGCTATTCGCTTATTTTCGCATTTTTATCAGCCACCGAGGGAGGGGGGCGGCGGCTGTGCGACCTAAGTCGCACAGACCGTTGCGCTTCTGCGCAACGGAGCGCATTTCATGCGCCCGCCGCCCCCCATGCCCCGGGGAAACATAACATCTTACTGGTTCATGAATAATTCGGGTTAAGAATCATGTAAAGTTAAATATAGCAGAAAGTTTGGATAAGTTGACTTTCCTGGCAGCATTCAGTAGCTTTGGATGGGTAAGATTGGGAGAGAAAGAAAATGGAGAATGCTTTGGAAAAGCACAGCCAGCCTGAGATTGAACTGAAATTTCCACTCGACGAGCCCGGGAAGATGCGGAAGCATCTTCTGGAGCTCGGTTTTGTATCCAGAGGGAAACTTTTTGAGTTCAATCTGGTCCTGGACACCCCTGGAAGGGATCTCGACTCGCAGGGACGGCTGTTACGGCTGCGCAGAGCTAAGGGAGTTAAGCTCACCTACAAGGAGCCGCTTGAGGAGGGTGGTCTCGGCAAGCGGTTTAAGGCCAAAAAGGAGAGTGAACTCGAATTGTCGAGCCTGGATACCATGCGGCATATCCTTCACCGGCTGGGGTTCACAGCGGAAAGGGTCTACGAGAAATACCGGGAACATTTAACCCGCGAGGAGGGTGTTTCGGCTGAAATCGACCAGTTGCCGCGCATGGGCTATTTCCTCGAACTTGAGGCCCCGCCGGAAAAGATGGAAGAAATCATCGAGAGCCTGGGTCTGAAGGTGAGCAAGGGGTTGCGTGAGAACTATTTCGAGCTTTACACCGCTTACTGCCGGAAAATGGGCTGTGAAGCCGGAGATATGCGTTTCTCTGACCAGGAAAATGTTGGAAACTCAGGGAGCAAACCCCGCAGGGCACGCCTGCCCTTGGAACAGGCTTGAGCCGAAATGGGTATCAAATAATACATTGCTGGGGAAGGAGGAATCGGGCGTGGAATTCAGCCTGATCAAAATCGCGCTGGTCGCGGTTGCCGCAATGCTTTATTATTTCATTTTCACCAGGATCAACAGAAGTCTCAAAAAGGGTGGTCGGGCAGCACAGTTTAAAGTAGGGGGCAGCCGACTGGATATTGAAAAACGGATGAAGGGGAAGGAGACCCGGGAGGAGCGCCGCAAACGCGGGGAGGTTTCCCTTCGCGACGGCCCGATGTGGAAGCGCAGGTTGCGCTAGCATCAAAAGGCAAAGGGAACTATCAAGCTTTCATATAGTTGGTTAATCCCATTCCTGAGCAGAAAGCAGAAGCGGGTTAAAGGCGAGAATACAACTCTGCCTTCAGCCCGCTCTTTATTTTTCGCAGAATTGCCTGATTTCAGCCGAAAGCATAGCTCACCCCGAAACCTCCCTGGGGATTCTTCCAATCAACATAGTCCCGGCAGACAATCCGGCAGGTGCCGCACTCGAGGCAGTTCTCGTAATTCACTATGCATTCTCCGGTTTCCGGATGCTCCTCGAAAACATTCGACGGGCAGATAAAAAGTATCGGCCGGTCCGGGCATTTCTTGAAACCCTCCTGGTCCACCTCGATATGGCTGGTCTTGTCGATTTTGCGTTTGACCAGCCCCAGTTTATCCTCAAGGGAAAGAACCGGGGTTTCCCTGACAATGCTTTCTTCCTTTTGTTCGCTCATAACATCGCTCTCCTTGCCGCCCAGAGGTCCCGCAACAACGGGATCATCTTGATCCGCTTGCGAAACTTGCCTATTACCTCTTTCCTGACCTGCGCCTTGGGCGTTTCGCTTACCGTGAAATAATCCAGCATAAGCTCTATGAATATATCGGGATATTCTTTTAAAAACTGCCTGTGATTCTTGAGGAAGCCGATCACATGCCGGAAGTGGAACATGTCTTTTAAAACGAAAGAGTCATCCAGCTTGTTGCGGTAACTCTGGAGAGTCGCCCTGGAAAAGTCGCCTTTTTCCCTGGCCTCGATCACCGCCTCGGCAGCGAACATCCCGCTTGCCATAGCCAGGTTAGTTACCTCGTGGTAAATGCTTGAATTGATCAGCCCGGCGGCGTCACCCACAAGCAGAAGTCCGTCCCCGATCATTTCCGGAAGCTGATCGTAGGTGTCTTCGGTAATCATGTGGGTCGAGTATTCGATCACCTCACCGCCGCGTACCAGTGCGCGCACCCGCGGATGCGCTTTGAAATATTCGAGCAAATCGTTGGGCGAGATTTTCTTTTCGAGGAAATCCTCGATCGTACAGCCCACGCCAACCGAGATACTGTCCTTATTGGTGTAGATAAATCCCGAGCCGACCATCCCCTTGACAGCATCGCCGAAATACTCGTAGGCCACTCCCTGGTTGCCTTCAAGATGAAAACGGTCCTCAACCACTTCCTGCGGCAGTTTTATTATCTCTTTCACTGTAAGTACCCGGTTGCCTGGGGTCATCTGCGCACACAAGCCGGATTTCTCACTGAGCAGGCTGTTCGCTCCCTCGGCGCAGATCACCGTATCTGCAAAGAGCTCGTCGTGCTCTCCCCCCTCGCTGCGCGCGAGAATCCCGACCACCTTGCCGTCGGCGCGGATAAAATCATCCACCACTATTTCAGGGATGATCTCGGCTCCGGCCTCCTCGGCCTGCTGCGCAAACCACCGGTCAAACCGGCTGCGCAGCACGATAAACGAGTTGTTGAAAGGCGGCTGGTTGAATCGCTCCGAGGAAAATTGCACCGCCAGTTCGCTGTCTGAGTTCAGGAAACTGAACCTGCGCCCGATCACATTGCGCTCCACCGGGGCGGTTTTCCAAAACTCGGGAATCAGGCGGTTGAGGATCGTGGTGAACAGGATACCTCCGAACAGGTTTTTCGCTCCAGGATACTCCCCGCGTTCAAGCACGACCACCTCTAAGCCGGCACGTGCAAGGGTAAGCGCTGCCGCGATTCCTGAGGGACCTGCTCCAACCACAATGCAATCGAATTTATCCTCGGCCAAAATCTACCCCCTCGGTTATCCTTGGTTTTCGCATGGGATTAGAGCACAAGATATATTTTCAGCTAAGCTCGTCCAAAAACCGCCCTTATAGGTGTCAGGCGTGTTTTTTCAACTTTTCCACTATCGCGGGTACCACTTCGAACACATCACCCACGATCCCGTAATTCGCCACCTTGAAAATCGGCGCGTCCGGGTCCTTGTTGACCGCCACGATCACCTTGGAGTCGATCATTCCGGCCAGGTGCTGCACAGCGCCGCTGATTGCGCAGGCGACATAAAGCGTGGGGCTGACAAACTTTCCGGTCTGGCCCACCTGGTCTCCGTGGGGTCGCCAGCCGGAGTCCACAGCGGCGCGGCTGGCGCCTATCCCGGCACCCAGCGCCTGGGCCAGTTGTTCGAGCAGCCGGAAATTTCCGGCTTCTTTCATCCCGCGGCCGCCTGATACCACTATATCCGCTTCGGCTACATCAGGCCGCTCGCCGGTTGTTTTCTCACTCCCCGTAATCCTCACAGCCAGATCCCGGTCTGTCAGCGATAGATTCAGGTTTTCGATCTGAGCGCTGCGGCTCGTGTCCTCAGCCACAGTCTCGAATACATTGGGCCGGATACATAGCACTGCCGGAAGCTTACTGAACGAAACTTTCATCTGTACCTTGCCGCCGTAGGCCGGGCGAAGGGCATAGATATTATCCCCCTGTACCTCGACACCGATACAATCCGTGGTTGCGGGAACGCTCAGGCGGGCGCTCAAGCGGGGAGTGAGATCCTTGCCATGGGCCGTGCCGCCCACAATTATAGCAGCCGGCTGCACACATTCAACCGCAGCGACGACACTTGCGGCGAACCCTCCCGGGCTGTAATTGCCGAACTCAGCCGACTCAGCCACCAGAACCCGGTCCGCACCCCAGGCGGCAAGGCTCTGCGGCAGGTCGCCTGCGCTCTGGACAGGAAGCACCGCGGCAACCTCTCCTCCGCCCGAGTTTTCAACCAGGCGGCGGCTGAGACCGAGAGCTTCCCTGGTGGATTTTGTCAGATTTTCCCCGTCTCTAATCTCGGCGAGTACCAGCACCTTGATCGCCATCCATCACTCTCCTATTATATATAAATTGAATTATTGTCGAGTAAGTGTCATCTCAGATAACCCTGGCTTCTTCCCTGAGCAGGCGCACCAGTTCCACGGCAGCAGCGGCCCCCTCTCCGACAATCTTGCCCCGCTCGCGCTGCGGGGGATAATTCAGGGATTCGACAGCCAGAAGCTGTTCGCCCAGGCTGACCTCCTTGACCTCCAGAGGCTTTTTCTTGGCTGCCATACGCCCTTTGAGCGAGGGATAGCGCGGTTCGTTGAGTCCTTTCTGCGTGGTAAACATTGCGGGCAGGCTGCACTCGAAAGATTCAGTGCCGCCTTCGATCTCGCGCTTGCCCGTTACGCGGTTTGCGGTGATCTCGATTTCACTTACCTCCGAGATACCCGGTATGCCGAGAAGCTCTGCGGTGAGAATCCCTACCTGGCCATGTTCGTTGCCCACAGCCTGCTTACCGAAAAAGACCACATCTATATCTGTTCCGCCGATCTCCCCGGCGATGGCGCGGGCTACCTGAAAAGGATCATCAGCCGGCTCACTCGTTTTGAGCAGGATGCTCCTGTCCGCCCCCATGGCCATGGCCGTGCGGATTGCAGCGGCCGCAGAATCGCCGCCCAGGCTCACCACTGTAACTTCTCCGCCCAGTTCCTCCCTGGTGAGCAGCGCCTGTTCCACAGCGAATTCATCATAAGGATTCAGGATAAAGTTGATATCCTGGGTCTCTATCGATCTGCCATCCTCGGCAATCTGAACCCGTGCTTCAGTATCCGGTACCTGCTTAACACAGACTACTATATTCACCACAACTCCTTGCGATTAATTTGGCGGATTAAAAAACTGCGTTTTCCTGATCCCGCCAGGCCGAATCCGGCCCGCCGGAGGAAAAGGCCTGAAAAAAGTTCATTAAATATAAAATATTATTCGGTCAAGACAAGGTTTTACAACCTACTGTGAAGGAATGTGTTGTAGGATTTCCCCCGTGGCGCAATCCGGATTTTCAACCTTGAGAGGCCCATATCGGCACCTTCGAGTTTCTCGCTCTGCAGGGCAAAAAGCTTGACAAAGAGCAGCGGGATAATATAAAATTGTTTGGACTGTGTTATAAGTTATTAAAATTTAGTAAATTAGAGCAGAAAGGGAGGTGATTTGGTCTCTCAGGACAAAGAAGGAGCACAGCCTGTCCGTAGCAGTTTTTCTCGCAAGGTGGTTGACATTCGCGAGGTTTTTCACGATGCGCTCAGCAGGTACCTGGTCGAAGGAGAAATTGCGGACAAGGAAAGGCTCGAGGAGGATAAGCTGAAAATCTCGGCCGGCCTGGTGAATTTCGTGGTGAGCGGCGGCGTGCTGCTTTTCCGGGATGAGCTAAGGCCGGGAGAAGAGGAATCTGCGGATAATGGAAAAAACGATATGGATGAGACAGTGGAATCGGTAGAGGCCAGTCTGGATGACAAACCCCTGGATGAGGTTTCCCTGTTCCGCCTGCTGCGTAAGACAATCCTCCTGATGCTCAACGAACTGAACAAGCCGGATGTCAACCTGCTCAAAATCAGCCTCACCAAGTCTTTTCGCGAATCCATTCAGTCGATTTTCTCAGAGGAAACCGGTGGTGAATCCGACCGTTTCCCCATGAAAATCTTTAACGATATTCACCCGAACCACTACTCCTATATCGGGATCAACATGCGCAACACACGAAGCCTGGGTGATGATATCGACCGTATTGAACGTGACCCCGCTCTCAGGAGGGAGATTGCCGAATGCACCAGGCCCAGCCGCCACAACGATGGCAACCTTCTTAAAATCCTGGGCCTGCCGACCAGCCAGAAAGAATCCGAATAACGTCCGGTTTTACAGCCGTGAAAGTTATTTTCCAACCTTTTCGCATAAAAGAGACCCGCGGGAGCGTGATTTTCTCTTGCGGCTCGAAAATTGTCCCTTGATGATCGTTTAACCGCACCACCTGTCTATTCCACAGTGGTTACTTTGCTCACCACATCAAACACTCCCGCCTCGTAACCTCTCAGTCGGGCCACATGGTGAAGGAAATGTCCCTGGATCACGGTCAGAGCCAGGGGGAAAAGCCTCTCCTCACCGAATGGTCTTACCCGGATTGTGAGCAGGTTTTCATGTTTGGGAACCCGGGCCATGTCTGTGAGCAAAACCACGCAGCTCCTCTTTGATGCCATTTCCTGGGCCATTGCCAGGCAAAGTTCGCCTGTTTTCCCTTTCGGGGCCAGGCAAACTGCCCGGTGTTTCTCGCCCAGAACCTCGAATGGCCCATGCCGGAATGCGCCTGCAGCAAACGCGGTGCCGTGGGTTTTGGCGCCCTCCATGAAAGTAAGCGCCATCTGGCACGCTGCGGCGAGTGCGGGACCGCGGGCGATGAAATGAATGCTCTCAGCCGGCTGGAGAAACTGAGCCGCCTGGATTACCTCCTCCTCCCGGCAGGAATCGGCAAGATAGCGGGCGAGCTCCCCGAGCTTCCCCAGCTTTCCATCGGCCATCAGGTAGAGCAGGGCCAGGCTGTTCTGGTAGGTCTTGTTCGATACTAAGCGCTCCGCCCCGGCTTTCATCGGAAGATATAGATCAGCCAGCCGGGCCATCGTGCTGTCATCAGCATTGGCGAGCACCACAACAGGAGCCTTGCCGGCCAGAGCCTCAGTCACTTTCCTTGTTTCCACGCTCTCCCCGGACTGGGAAACCATGACGTATAGACTTTCCGTGCGGCATGATGGGAGCAGGTAGTGAAAGTACTCCCCGGCATCGTAAATATTCACCGTTTTCCCCTGAGCATACAGAGTGTCCTGGACGAGCAGGCCAACCAGCTCGCTGGTGCCCATGCCGATAAAAGTTAGGCTGGAGTGCTTTTCCAGCAGCTTGTTCCAGCGCTCAAGCAGCCCGGCTCCTTGCTCCCGGTAAAAGGAAACCAGATCGAGCAGCGCCTGGGGCTGGGCATCGACTTCCTTGAGAAATTTTGTCATCAGTTTCTCCCGGGTCTGGTATATCGGACTGACTTTCAGCCTCTTTAGTCGGCTTTTACATGTAATCCAATTTTAATGTGTTTGACGTGGGGGCAAAAGGTTAATTTTTACGCTGTTTACTTTTCGGAATAGTAAATGATTCTTAGCTCGAGGGCCTCGCAAGCTCCATCGGACGATCGGCATATTTTAATTCCTTTTCAGATCGCCTCCATTTGTTATATATTTTAAATGAGGTTTCTGGTTCAATGAAAACCACTTTTTTTACAGCTCTTTTCCTTTGTTTTTTCGCCGGCAGCTCGTTCGCCGAGTGGTGTGTGGAATTGTACGGCGGTGTCTTTTTCCCCGGAAGGTCCGATCTCACCGTACGGCGGCCTTTGGCTGGGGATAATGTCACCTACCGCGATCTGGCCTGGGATGACCGTTCTTTTGAGGAACCGATCTACTATGGCTACAGGATAGGGTATTTTTTTGGCGACCAGGATAGGACCGGAATCGAGATCGAGCTGGTCCACACCAAGATATATTCCGACCCGGACTCGCATCTTTTGGCCTCAGGCATGATTGCCAACCAGCCGGTAGACGGCCTGCGGCGTCTGGGAGAGCATCTCCAGGGTTTCGACCTCTCGCACGGGCATAACCTGCTGCTGGTGAATTTTGTGCGCAAAGTGGCGCCATGGCGGGATGGGACTTTCAGCTCGACCCGGCCTCATCTGGTATTTCGAGCTGGACTGGGACCCTGTATCAGCCACACTGAAAGCCTTATCGAAAACAGGTTCCAGGAAGGATATGAAATCGGAGGGCTCAGCACCCAAGCCACCGCCGGAGTGGTCATGCCGCTGGCGAATAATTTTTTCCTGCCACTGGAATACAAATACAGCTATAGCTGGCTGCGGGACCTTGATATCGTTCAGGGCAAGGCTGATATGAATCTGGGCGGATCCCACCTTGCCTTTGGCGCCGGAGTCAGGTTCTGATCAGCGCAGTAAATCCGGCTGGACCAGTTGAAAGCCCAATTTTACGATCAAATGGGTAGGTTTCTCAAGCAGGACGCTCAAGCTGCTCCTGCAAAATGCCGCTTAAAATCAATCCTGACCGAAATCTCTTGAATACCCTTCTTCTCAACTCAGTTCACGGCAAATATCCGCGGGGAATTGACTCCTGGGTCAGGGCTACGGCGGCTGCGCTGAGGGCACTGAAAAACAGAGAGGTCAGCCTCATTGCCAGCCTGGGTCTTCCCTCCTGGGAATTACCGGCTTACCTGGCAGGAGCTTTCGGAGTGAAAGTTATCCTTGTGGTTCCCGGCCCAGAAATGACGCCCGGCGGCCTGCAATATGAAATGTTGCTTGAGGATTTCAACCTTGACAGGGAAAAGACCCGCATGGCCTTTACCGGAGCAGGGCCGGAAAAAGACTTGATGGTCACACGAGACCGGCTGGCATTCGAGCTTGCTGAAATTATTTATCCTATTTCTGTCTGCCCTGGGGGGAGGCTGGCACAACTGCTGGAAGAGTACGGTGGTGGGAGAGTGCAAATCCGGGATGAATGGCAGATCAAGTGGCAGCACGGAGGCTGGCATCCAGGCTACGAGCTTGGGGCCAGGGCGCTTAACCCGGCTTTGAGGCAGATAGATTCAGGCTGGCTGTTTCACTGGACGCGTAGTAATCCCGGCAGATGGGCCGATGAACCTCCCTGGCAGTTTTACAAGGCTTTGCTCGCCGAACCGGAGACCTATGTTCGCCATGCAAGATCCACCCTGGCGCGGATTGTCAGCCAGAGGTGCCTTCTGGGAAGCTCCTGGAACATGCCGGGCGGACAGGCCGCTGTGAGCTTTACCGCTTTGTCCCCCGCCGAGTCGGTTCCGCTGATGCGTTGGCGGAGGCGATACACTCGCTACAGCTTCGAACCTTATGGCCTGGCGTTCAGATGCAAGTCTCTTACAAAACTGGGCGCAAAGTCGGTGGAATACTATCACCCGGGCCGGAAACCTGTAAAAAGGCGCGAGATGCTTTTTTACCAGAGTATGGGCAGAGTGGGTGACTGGAAAGCAGAGAAAGAATGGCGCCTGCCCGGAAACCTGAATATCGAGCGCATACCTGAATCGGATATGCTAATAATTGTGCCTGACCGAGAGGAAAAGACAGAACTGGAACAGCAATTGAAAGTTCCCTGGCAGATATTTAATCTGTTCGAAAAATAAATCGGCTTGCAACCTCTGCTAGCCTTGCAGACCTAATGCTTGGCGTAACGGCCCATCAGTTCGCACTCGTCCAGGATGTGGCCCTCCATGGCTTTAAGAAGCTGGGCTTTGGTTGCCCCTGCTTTCAGGCCGAGCACCGTGTCGAGAGCGTAGAGGCGTAAAAAGTAGCGGTGTGTGCCGCTTGGCGGGCATGGACCCCCATAACCGATACGTCCCCAGCTGTTGGTACCCTGCACCCCGCCGCCTGAGATCGGGTTAACTTCAGGGACATCCTCCGGCAATTTGTTGCACTCCGCCGGTAAATCGTAAACTACCCAGTGGACCCAGGTGCCCATCGGGGCATCGGGATCATCGAAAATCAGAGCGAAACTCCGGCTCCCCTCCTCTGGCACGCCCTTCCATTCGAGTGGAGGGGAGATATCGTTCCCTTTGCAGGTATAACGCTCAGGTATCATCTCCGCGTGTGCAAAAGCCGGACTTGCAATCTGCATGCTCATCTTGGACCCCTTTTTAGGTGGTTCAGCATGGAGGCCGGAAAAAATACCGCTACAATCACCAAAAATGCGATAACCCCCGCACTTGCCCGAAAACAGGCTCGCAAATTTGCTGGGTTTAGCGATACTGCAAGCAATACCACTACCCACCTTGACGGAAAAGTTAAAAAATAGCCGGATATCTTGAATCCGGCTCACCAACTATATTATTCTATAATCTGAAACTCTATTTTACAATAGTAATCCGACTACCCCCATCCTGGCTTGCCAAAACCTTTTAGCCCGTATTATTTATAAATTAGTAAGATGTTATGTTTCCCCGGGGCCTGGGGGGGGTGGCGGCGGGCGCATGAAATGCGCGCCGTTACGCAAGCGTAACGGTCTGTGCGACCTGGGTCGCACAGCCGCCGCCCCCTCCCTCGGTGCCTGATAAAAAACTGAAAAATAAGTGATTAGCCCTGTCAAGGTCCGGGTTTCATGAATAATTCGGGTTAGTAACACTGAGTGAAAATTATGGAAATTAGCAGGTTAAGGGTGTTAAATTAAACTGCGAATAATCAATAGCAGAGTCGTTTAATTCGTAAAAGGAAAGATCGAATGGATGGAAAAAATAAGACCCTCAAAAGTTTGAAAGATATTGTCAAGGTGGCTGGCGATGACGGAAGGCGTTTTTTCAGTGCAACCCACGAGGAGATCCGTGCCGCCCACGTAACCGATGTTTATTATCTGAAATCCCTGCATGTACTTCGTGCAGAGAGGCTCGATAAAACCGAGGTTATCGCGGACATCCATACCTCGGACGAAGGTGTTTTTGCCGGCAGCGAGGAGGTAAGGAGGCTGCTTGCAGGGTCTGCAGTCAAGGTGAAATCACTCTCAGAAGGGGAAAGGATGTCCGCTGGCGAAACGGTGATGCAGCTCGAGGGTTCCTATGGAGAATTTTGCCTTCACGAAACCGCGATTCTGGGCATGCTCGCCAGCGGTTCAGGCTGGGCCACTGCTGCGGCCGCCTGTGTGGAGGCAGCAGGCAAAGTGCCGGTGGCCTGTTTCGCCTCGCGACACCTCCACCCCTCCGTGGCCCCGGTCATGGAGCGCGCCGCCCTGATCGGAGGATGCGCCAGCGCGAGCAATATCCTCGGAGCGAGCCTTGCAGGCCGATCAGCAAAAGGCACCCTGCCTCACGCCTTGATCCTCGTGGCAGGGGATACACTGAAAACCTCCGAGCTATACCTGAAACACCTCGCCGATACCGACCCGCTGGTCTGCCTGGTGGACACTTTCATGGACGAAGCCTGGGAATCGGTGAGGGTAGCCCGGGCCCTGGGAGATAAACTTCACGCCGTGCGCCTGGATACGCCAGAAGAACGCGGCGGGGTGACCCCCGACCTGGTGCGTGAGGTTCGCGCCCGCCTGGATCAGGCCGGGGCCTCTCATGTGAAGATTTTCGTCTCAGGCGGAATCACACCGGAAAAGATACCGCCGCTTGTGGCTGCCGGTGCAGATGCGTTCGGTGTCGGCTCGTATATCTCCGGTGCTGCGCCGATCGATATGACCCTCGACCTGAAAATGGTAAACGGCAAACCGGTGGCAAAGCGCGGCAGGATCCCCGGGCCGGCGAAAAATGAGAGACTCAGATAGCGTATCTCGAAGTCGCAATCCCTGAAATGAACTCAGCTGATCTTACCCGAATTGTTTCTCATATGTGCGGGAGATAATCTATGCCAGAGCGAATAATAAAGCGCCGTGACTTTGTCAGAAAAACGGCGGCAGCATCGCTGGCGCTGGGGTTGGGCGCAGGCAGGTCCGTTCTTTTCGGCGGGCCTGAGCAAAAACCTGTTCGCCTGGGATTTGTCGGGGTTGGCAGCCGCGGCACGGGTCTTCTCCGGGTAGCTCTCCAGCTGGAGGGCGTTGAGATTCCCGCAGTCTGCGACATAGACCAGCAGAACCTTGCGCGCTCCCGGCATTTGGTGGAAAGAAAGGGGAAAAAGAAACCCGATGGCTATTCGCGGGGTCCGGAGGATTTCCGCCGGATGGTTCAGCGGGAGGATCTAGACGCAGTTGTCACCGCAACTCCCTGGGAGTGGCATGCCCCGGTGATGGTGGCGGCAATGAAGGCCGGTAAATACGGTGCCACAGAGGTACCTGCCACCATGAGACTCGATCAGTGCTGGCAGCTTGTCGAGACCAGCGAAAGCACAGGGATGCCCTGCATGCTCCTGGAAAACGTCTGCTACTATCGAAACGTTCTCGCCGTGCTTAACATGGTTCAGCAGGGCCTGTTCGGAGAACTGGTTCACTGTGAGGCCGGCTACCAGCACGACACGCGTTATGTCAAGATCGGGCCCCGGGGTGAGCTTCTCTGGCGGGCCCGTTACGCTCTGGATCACACGGGCAATTTCTATCCTACCCATCCCATGGGCCCGGTTTCCTGGTGGAGCGGGATCAACAGGGGCGACCGGTTCAGCTACCTGGTTTCTATGAGCACTAAAAGCGCAGGAATTAGCCACTATGTGCGAGAAAAATTCGGGCCCGATCATCAGAATGCGAAAAGAAAATACACTACAGGCGATATCAACACCACCCTGATTCGAACCGAAAACGGCCTGACTGTTACTCTTTATTACGACACCTGCCTGCCCCGCCCCTACGACCTGATTTTCCGCCTGCAGGGCACGCAAGGCATATATATGGGTACGCTGAATAAAATTTACCTCGAACAAAGAAGCCCGCAGCCGCATACCTGGGAGGATGCCGATCCGTATCTCCAGGAGTACGAACATCCCCTGTGGAAACAACACGGCGAAACAGCCAGAGATTTCGGGCACAGCGGCGGCGATTACCTCGTGATGCAGCAGTTCGTTCACGCTGTGCGCCACCGGATTCAAACCCCGATAGATGTCTACGATGCCGCAACATGGTCGGCGATCGTTCCTCTGACTGAGCAGTCTGTGGCCGGTAAAAGCCGGCCTGTGGATTTCCCGGATTTTACCAGGGGCAGGTGGAAAACAGCCAGGCAGATCGAGTTTTACGGTATTTAAACTTACGTTTGCCGCATCGGAAATAGTGCCAACCGGAAATGGTGAAATATAAAAATGCCTGGGAGGTTATCGGTATATGAAAAAGTTTGTATCGGCAGTTTTAGCAGCACTCACAGTGACTGTCTTGATCCAGACCGGTCTGGCCCATAAGCAGACTGTCAAGCTTCGATTCAGCCTCACCCAGGATCCGGATATCTACGAGGAGAGCGACTATGGGGAACCGCCCACAATAGCGATCTGGCTCGAGGACCCGGAAACGGGAATCTTTCGCACAGTTTATGTGACTTATCGCGCGGCCACCGGGGATTACTACGGCAAGGTTGAATGCCCGGTGGCCCTGCCGATCTGGATCACGGTATGGCGCAAGGAGTTCGGCAGGCAGGGATTCCCCACACCGCGAAACCCTGCCCTTGAGTCGATAACAGGCGCTACGAGCTTAACAGGCGAGGTAACCGCAGTGGTGGAGGTTCCCGGAGGGGAAAAGTACCGCTATTATATCGAGATGAACGTGGCCGGGGATTTCAACCGAAGCTTTCCGCTGGAAACAGAGGACTCCCGCCTCGACTACCACGGCAACGGGCAGCCCTCGCTTGTTTACCGGGGAGAGATCGTGGCCGATCCCGGGAACCGGTCGACCCCGGAGCCCTACGGCCGCACGGACCAACACCAGTTTACCGGCGAGCTGATCACTGATCTGGCCGGCATGGACAGTGCGCTCGAATGCTTGAAAAAAATCGAGGTTGTCTGCCTGTCACAGTAAAAAATTTATCATTATCGAGGGATTATCATGAAATCCGGAAAGCTGAAAAGAAGGGAATTTTTCGAAAAGTCAGCCGCTGCGGGACTCGCCCTGGCCCTGGGACCACAGACAGCCCGGCTGTCGGCAGTTGCGAAAGACTCTCCGGTACGTATCGGGTTTATCGGGGTGGGTTCCCGCGGCACTGTGCTGCTGAGGCTGGCCCTGATGATGGACGCAGTGGAGGTGCCGGCGATCTGCGATGTGGATGAAAGCCATACGGCCAGAGCCCAGCGGCTTGTTCAAAGAAGAGGTTTCCCAAAGCCTGCAGGCTACTCGAAAGGCCCGGAGGATTACAAACGGATGCTGGATGAGCGCGATGACCTGGACGCAGTGATCTGCGCCACGCCCTGGGAATGGCACACCCCGATGATGGTGGCCACTATGGAGGCAGGAATATATGGAGGAGTGGAGGTTCCTGCGGCAATCAGTGTGGATGAGGGCTGGCAGCTTGTCGAAACCAGCGAAAAAACCGGCGTACCCTGCATGATGTTAGAGAATTACTGCTATTTCCGCAATGTGATGCTGATTCTCAACATGCTGGATCAGGGGCTTTTCGGCGATCTGGTGCACAGCGAGGTAGGCTACCAGAAAGACGAGCGTTTCCTGCGGATCGGCCCGGATGGAGAGCTCGGTAAGCACGGCAAGCTAAAAACCACGCGCAACGGCAACCTTTACCCGACCCATGCGGTCGGCCCTGCGGCATGGTCAATGAATGTCAACCGTGGCGACCGTTTCGACTACCTGGTCTCCATGAGCAGCCGCAGCAGACATCTCCACGAGTACCTGGTGGAAAAGTTCGGGCCGGACCACCCGGCGGCAGAAATCGAGTTTACCAACGGGGATGTCAACACCACCCTGATCCGCACCAAAAAGGGACGCACGATCACTGCCTACTACGATACCCAGTCTCCCCGGCCGTGGGACCCGATCCAGCGCTTCCAGGGCTCGAAAGGCATTTTCATGGCCAGCATGAACAAGATATATGTCGAGGGACTCAGCCCGCAGTCCCGGACCTGGGAAAATGTGGACAGATATTACGAAACCTACGAGCATCCCCTCTGGAAAAAATACGGTCATCTGGAGTTGCCCGGCCTGGGCCGGGGAGTCTGTGAATACCTTGTCACTCACCAGTTCATCGAGGCCGCGCGCCGCCGCAGTATTACTCCGCTGGACGTTTACGACGCTGCCGCCTGGAGCGCGATAACCCCCTTGAGCGAGAAATCAGTGGCAAACAGAAGCACAGCGGTCGATTTTCCGGATTTTACCCGCGACAAATGGCAAACCGGGCAAGAAAGAATTTATTATGATGTCTGATTGCTGCGGCTTTACGAAAAGGCACTGGAAAAAAGTCTCGGCGAGCTGGGCGACCAGGCCCTTGGCCGCGTACTGTAAGACCTGGAAGCATTAATCACAACCCGGAATGTTGGAGGGGCGAACCTTGTGTTCGCTCCTTTTGTTTTTATCCCCACGGTTGTTGCTCGTAACTCGGTCTGTTCTTGCGGGCCAGGATAATCTGTGTCCGTCCGAAAAACAGGGGGGCCGAGTGCATCTGCCTGGCGATTTCATAATTGACTTTGCGCTGGCGCACCTCCCCCTCTTTGGACATTGCACGCAGTGTGGCGAGAAAGCTGAACGGGTACAATACAGCAAGAAAAATACTGCTTTTGCGCAGATGATCCGTGACCACTTTTTCGATAATCAGGCCGCTGGTGTGAAGGATGTGCCGGAGTTGCCAGAAAGTGAGCGGGTAGATATGCTCGATCCTGCGGTCGCGGGCAAACTCGCTGGAGGGCCGGGCGGCCAGGGCATAGAAACCGGTAAAAAAATAGCGCAGGCGGCTTGCCGCATTGTTGATATTCGGTGTTGTGAGAATCAGATTGCCGCCGGGTTTGAGCACCCGGGCCAGTTCCCTGGCAAAATTGTACTGGTGCTCCAGATGCTCGATCCCCTCGCAGCAGACAACCGTGTCGTAGGTTGAATCGTCAAAAGGAAGCGGCTCATCCAGGTTGCCGGCCACCAGGCGCACCCCGGCCCTGGGCGCAACGAAACTCTCTGGATGGATATCCAGCGCGTCCACCTCGCGGCCCAGCCTGGCGAGCTCGGCTGCAAGAACACCCCTGCCAGGTGCAAGCTCGAGCAACCTGCCGGGCGGCAAGCCCCTGGCAAGTGAGAGAACCTTGCGCTCAAGGCGGGACATTTGTAGGCGTTGATTTTCCAAGACGTTTTTCCTCTGCTGTTTCACCAGAACATCAGCCGGAAATATTTCACAGCGTTTCTCGCTTCTTCCCCTTGTTGGCATTTGCGTAAACTCTTGCCGGTTCTCTGGTCTGAGCTTTTGCCTGATTCAAGCTAATAAAGGATTCCGGGCGAGACAATGTTATAATTATGTTCCATGGAGATTTGTTCTCAGCCGTTTTTCCCTGGCAGGATAAGGTCATCCAAGTTGACTGGCGGAAAGTTTATGCTTAAGTTCTCTGCAAAGAATATTTGCTGAATTATTGTGAAAAAATCAGCAGTCGGAATCTGATTCCAATCCCTCCGGCATCTTCAGGAAAAAGAGATATCTTGGTGAAAAAGCTGTTTATACTATTTCCGCTTATTCTCAGTTGCGCAGGCCCGCCGGAGGTACGGAAAATCGAACAGTGGGGCCGGTTCGAGCTTGTACTGCATGGTGAACCGGGCGCGAACCCGTTCCGCGATGTCAGACTGGAGGCCTATTTTACCACCCCGGGCGGCAAAGAGATCAGGGTGGACGGGTTCTACGACGGCGACGGCGCAGGAGGAACCCAGGGGGATGTGTTCAAGGTCCGTTTCGCTCCGGGCGAACCGGGGCGCTGGATATACCGCATTGTATCAGACTGGAAAGCCCTGGACGCCCAAAAAGGAGAATTCGACTGCGTGGCCTCGGGTGCTCAGGGACCCCTGGTGCATGACCCTGCCGAACCCTGGTATTTAAAATGGTCCAGCGGGGACTACTTTTTCGAATCAGGGCCGAACGACCCGGAAAGCTTCCTGGCGCGGGATTTTATCACCCAGCAGCAGCGCTTAGCCTCTATCGACTACCTCGCGCAAGCCGGCTGCAATATCCTCTATTTCGGCATGGTGAATGCCGGGCCAGGGGACGGCGGAGCAGAGATGAAAGTCCATCCATGGGTCGGAGGAAATATCGAGCCTGATTTCGATTACCTTTGCCTGGATTTCATGAACCGCCTGGAGGGAGTGCTCGACCGGATGCTGGAACGGGGTATAGTCCTTCACCTCGTTTTCTGGCTGGATGACTGCTACCGGTTCACCGAAGCGATCACCCGGCAGCAGGAGGAAATGTGGTTCCGTTACACTGTGGCTCGTTTCGGCTGCTACCCGAACCTGATCTGGAATCTGGCCGAGGAATACGAGGAATGTTTCGACCACACCTGGTGCGAGAACAGAGCGGCTCTGCTGAAAGAGCTCGATCCGCTGGATCACCCGGTCACCGTGCACCAGCTCGGAAAGGCGAGTTTTACGCTTGCCGGCAGCGAAAATTTCGATCTCACTGCCCTGCAGTTCAACTTCACCGACCCTGATTCAGTCAATGCGGCGATTGTAAAGGTGCGCGATCAGCTAGCTGCTGCCGGGCGGCCGATCCCGGTTTCGCTTATCGAGTGGACACAGCTCACTCCTGAGCAGGCCGAACAGGCCCGCAAGGGAATCTGGGCTATCGCCACCGGAGGAGGGACTTATCAGATATTCAACAATGACGGCGAGCGGGGTTCGGCTGATTTTGCCAGATGGGAAGCCCACTGGCGCTACGCCGAGATCCTGAAAACCCTGATGGAATCCCTGCCGCTGGGCAAGATGGCCCCGGACAACAGCTTGCTCTCGCGCGGGTTCTGCCTGGCCGCACCGGGAACTGTATACCTGGTTTACCAGCCCGTGGGAGGAGAGTTTACCCTGGAGCTGCCTGCCGGGAGTGGCGCTTTCCATGCCTACTGGATCGATCCCCGCACTGGCGAGGTGAGCCAGGGCGAGAAGGCCGGACCAGGGTTTGCGAGATTCAGCGCGCCCACGAACCAGGACTGGGCATTGCTGGTAACCGCAAGGCCCCGCTCTTTCGACCGGGTGAAAAAATTTCCCGGGGATTGAATTGAAAAGTAATCAGTGGTCCCCGGAGAAATAGACTGAGAATCTTTTAAGTTGTTTTTATTTAACCCTATTTGTCACGGGTGAGTGAAATTGGAATTAGCTGGCAGGGAATGTTTTTCAGTGGATTCGAAAATTGTTTTTAATGATCTCGGCAGGTTGGTTGTAAAATCCTGGATATGGTTGGCCGAACGGTATCCCTATGTCGAATTGGATGAATTCATTATCATGCCGAACCATTT